>Ga0126373_10001164_pt1 | contig 18420 bp, 19 predicted proteins | sample PanSoiMetPlot_11_FD_92545 | JGI IMG/M metagenome (GOLD analysis project Ga0126373, IMG submission 92545) | Tropical forest soil microbial communities from Panama - MetaG Plot_11 | ecosystem: Environmental > Terrestrial > Soil > Tropical forest > Bulk soil | place: Panama | collected 2016-02-17 | reverse complement strand
GCCCGCCGGTGTGCGACTCTTACAGGCGCAATGTCGAGTGGGACGAGTGTGCTGGACGAAGCTCTGGCCCGGGCGAGCGCGGGCGACGAAGCGGGATTTCTCCAGCTGTGGCGGGCACTGCAGCCGCGGCTGCTGCGATTCTTGCGCGTCATCGGCTGCGACGACCCTGACGACATCGCCAGTGAGACTTGGCTCCAGGTCGTCAGGGACCTAAGGAAATTTTCCGGCGGCGAGCAGGAATTCAGGCGCTGGCTGTTCACGATCGGCCGGCATCGCGCGATCGACGCGGCCCGGGCCAGGTCCAGGCGGCCGATCGCCCAGACGACCGTAGGCCTCGACATCTTTGCTGACAGCCAGATGGTCGAGGACCAGGTACTGGACGGCATGTCCGTGCGAGGGGCGATAGCGCTGCTGGCACGCCTGTCGCCGGATCAGGCCGAGGCAGTAGCGCTCCGCGTTATCGCCGGGCTCGAGACGCCGCATGTCGCGCAGATTCTTGGAAAGTCGCCCGGCGCTGTGCGGGTCGCGCTGCACCGGGGCCTCAAAACGCTGGCCGAAGATCCCGCCGTCATAGCGCTCGCGGGCAAGCCCGGTTACTCTTCCGGACCGCCAGCCGGCCCAGGCGGGGCGCCCGGGGCGTCGGCATCTGGACATGGGCTGCAGACTCTGGAGGAGGTGGACTAGATGAACTCGGACCTGCCGGGCGAACTCGGGCCCCTCGATCCTGGTCTCGACCAGCTGATGCAGACCCTGACGTCCGCGCCCTCCACCGGGGAACTGGCTGGTGAGCAGACAGTGCTCGCAATCTTCAGAGCGAACGCTGGCACCGCGCATGCCAATGGCCGCGGCACTGTCCCATTTGACGGCACCGCGCCAATGCACGCAACGATGCCGATCCGGACCGGTGGTAACGGCAACGGTCCCCCGGTCGCTCCATCGCGGCTGTTCAAGGGACCCTCGCGATGGGGACTGCGGATCGCCGCAGCCGCGACTGTTCTTGCCGTAGGCGGAACTGCCGCAGCCGCCTACGCAGCCATCTTGCCCAATCCGATCCAGCACCTCGCATACAAGGCGTTCGGTTTCGCTGGCGTGCCAGATGCACAGCAAAACCATCCAGGCCTCTCGCCGTCGGTGACCAGCCACGCGGGATCCAGGCCGGGGCACCGCAAATCAGCGCCGACAAACACTCCCGCGCCCGGAACATCCTCTGGGCTGCACCATTCGCCGTCGCCACGCCAGTCGTCCCCGGCGGCTGCGGGACACGAGCAGCTATCTGCCAGCGCCACGGGCACGGAGATCACCGCAGGGACATCGGTCACCATCGACGGCCACCTGACCAGATCCGGCTCCAGCGTTGCCGGAACCTCGGTGAAGCTGCTCGAGCGTGTCGCGAACCGGCATTTCTGGCGGATCGCTGGGGTGCAACAAACCAATTCATCAGGGAACGTGGCGGTCACTGTCTCGCTTCTCAAGACGAACGCGGCCTTTGTGTTCGTCGCGCCAGGAGGGGTCAGAAGCCCGGTCGTCACTGTGCTCGTGAGTCCGCCGATCACCGCGACACTAACCCCTGGTCCGGGTGGTCTAAAGGACCTGCTCAGTGTCAGCACCCACTACGCCAGACCGGGCAACGTTGTTGTGCTGCAGGTTCAGGCCGCGAGCGGAGCCTGGGTGAAGATCAAGGCACGGCTGCTGAATGCGCACGGCAACACCACCTTTGTCATCAGGGCGAGGGTGCTAAAGAACAAAGAGCTGCGGGCCGTGCTGAAAGCAACGCGAAGGCACGCGAGTTCGGTGAGTAATACGGTGAGCGTCCCAGCGCCGTCGTGAGGTGATGTAATCGCGCGTGCTAGGCCGGCGATGTGATCAGGCAGTAGCCGAGGTCGAGTTCGTCGCGGTCAAGAAGCTCGGCGTGCTCGCGCTGCCAGCGTCCGCTCTCAAGATCAGCCGCTAGCCGGGCAAGGCCAGGCTTGTTGGCCACCTCGTTCCGAGACAGCAATGAAATGCCTGCCCGTACTGCCGGATCGAGGTATGCCTCCGGTCGTCGCCAGTAGGCGGCGCCGAATCCGTCCTGGCAGTCATGCGGCACGGGAACGGGTGTGATGACCGGCTCTTTGAGCAATGCCAGCAACCGATCGTTCGCAACTACGTTCTGGGCGTCCATCTCGGCCGCCTCTGGGAGGTAATCCGACAGCCAGAACCTATCGAAGAGCGTGTTGTCGCAGGTAAAGAAGGCAAGGCGGTTCCTAGCGACCCTCTGCATCTCGGCTACGCCTGCCTCAAGATCGGTCCAATGGTGGATTGTCAGAACCGCAAGTGCTGCATCGACGCACTTGACCCGAAGCGGGAGGCGTTCGGCGATCGCCCTGATTGCAGGTGCCGATTCTGGCCGCCGCTGGTCGATCATGACTTGGCTGGGCTCGATTGCAATGAGCGTCTGCGGTGGCTCGTACGACCCCGTTCCCGCTCCAATGTTGACGATTGTGGCGGCGTCCGAAAGAACCGCATCGATCATGGCGGCGATGCGCGGGTCAGCCTGGCGAGTTGAGCTGTAGGTCCGGCCGAGAGTGTCGTAGAGAGCCACGTCCGCATCCTCGCACGACGGCTCGCGATGCCGAGGATGGGATAGATAGGCGCTCTAAGCTGCCGGGGTACTCGGCCTGGTGGTCGGCGATAAGGCGATCGCCGCAGCTGCAGGGTTGACCGAACCGCTGGTTCGTCCGTGCACCGGAACGTCGTAGTCGAACTGAATCAATCCCTGACGCAACGCTGTCATGAGCGCCTGAGCCCGGTTGCCCGCGCCGAGCTTCTCGTAGAGGCGCGAAACGTAGGTCTTGGCTGTCGACTGGCTGATGAACATAGTGTTCGCGATCGCCGGTATCGACAGTCCGTCGTGCAGCAGGTGGAGCACTTCGGACTCGCGTGCACTCAACGCTAGCTGGGCCCGGACTGAGTTGCGGCGCGACAGCGCGAGTGCCAGCCCGGTCGCGGTAAACGACGAGGCTGCAACTGCTGCATGCCGGATCGCGGCAAGCAGCTCTTGCACCGGAGCGGTCTTCGGTACGAACGCCGAAACGCCGGTCTCCAGCGCCCGGAACAGGACGTCGTCTTGGTCCTTGCCGGTCAAGATCACTATGCCCAGCTCGGCGTGGCGATCCCGGAGTTCCCGCGCGAGCTGCAGGCCATCGCCGTCAGGTAGCGACACGTCGACCGTCACAACATCGGGCCGGTAAGCGGCCAGTACGTGCGGCGCCTCGGCCGCCGAACCGCACTCGGCCACGATCTCCATGTCAGCCTGCTGAGTTACGAGCTCGCGGAGGCCATAGCGGATGAGCGTATGGCCATCCACTATGACAAGACGGATCGGCATCCCGATTCCCCCCACCCTGTGCGGTCACATGCAATCCGACGTGACTCCGAAGTGTCGGACTTGGATGTATGACGCTGTGGTCGTTTGTCCGGTTCACGGACTGATCTGTGCCGTTATCTATTCGTAACACTGGCCACTGAAGCCCGGGCCACCACATAGGGCACGGTAAAGCTCCGGGGTTTCGCTAGCCGACCGCGACCAATGCCAGAATCGCTCCGCCAACCAGGAACGGCCCGAAGCAGATCGCGCTGCTCATCGTGATCCGGCGCGCCGCCAGCAAACCGACGCTGATGAGGGCACACAAAACGAAACCAAGGGCTGCGCCGAGGAACACGGCCGGCCAGCCCAGCCAGCCGAGCGTCAGGCCGGCCAGGCCAGCCAGCTTGATGTCACCACCGCCGAGCTGGCCGGGCCGCACCAGAGCGAGTATCAGGAACGCGGCGGCAAGTGCCAGTCCGGCAAGCAGGGCGCGGGCGAGATCGCCCCATCCATGGGGGCTAATCAACGCGGCGAGGCACAGAAGCACGATGAGCGCCGGATAGGCCGGGAGCGTGAGCTTGTCTGGCAGGCGCTGCACAGCGATGTCGATGGCTGCAAGCGCGACGCCGAGCGCGCCAAGAAAGGCAAACGCGGCTGTGACGGGCTGACCGCCGAACCGGCCGAGCACCAAGGCCAGCACCGCGGCAACTGACAGTTCGAGGAGAACTGGCGTTCCGAGCCAATGCCTGCACTGTGCACATCGCGGCGAGAACCAGGACGGCAGCGGGGCGGCGCATCGCGGGCAGTCGGTGCGGTCCGGTTCACCGCTCGTGACCGAGAGCCGGAAGACCGGCCCGCGCAGCAACGCGCCAATGAGGATTCCGCCCACCGCTCCGGCGATGGCCCAGCCGACGTTCACGTCGCTGACCGTAGCTGACGCCGGGTGCAGTTCGGCCAACGTCGCACAAATGTGTCCGACCGGCCGGCTCATGTCCTCCGATCGCGCCTTCCTGCCGGCCGATCGGCTGACACGTCGGCCGGTCGGCCGGTCAGATCTGGCTGGCCGGCCGACGCGGCTTCATGCGTAGATGCTCCACAGTTCTTGCCTGCCGGGCCGTGCGGTGCCGGCCAGCCGAAGGGTGGAATCGCCGCCCGGACGACAGAGCAAGGAGCTCCAGATGCTCAAGTACGCAGTTGCATTCTCGAATGCCATCCACGCCCGGGTGCACAGCGAGCGCGGCGCCACCGCCGTTGAGTACGGCCTGATCGTTGCCGCCATCGCCGCCGTCATCGTCGGCATCGTGGTCCTGCTGGGTGCCAAGATTCAGGCGGCCTTCACCACGGTTTACAACGCCCTGCCCTAAGCGACGGATGGCGGGACGAGCACATCGCGAGTCTCGCCCGGGTCCGTCCTACCGCGAATACCCGTCATGGGAGGGGCGGCGTGAGCGTGGTCCCTCCCATGAACGGCACAGAAAGGGTGTCGGCGGTGAATCAGCGCATCTTTTTGCGTCGCCTGTCTGACCGTGGTGCTGCGGCCGTGGAGTTCGCGCTGGTTCTGCCGCTGCTACTGCTGATCTTGTTCGGCATCATCGACTTCGGCCGGGCACTCAACACTCAGATCACGTTGACGCAGGCTGCCCGTGAAGGCGCGCGGGTAGCCGCTCTGGGCCAGTCGACGGCAAATGTCGTGACGCGGACACAGACCTCAGCAACCGGCCTTAGCCCCGTGTCGGTCACTGTCACCGGCTGTCCTCAAGGTGCTGGCGCTGGTGCGAATGCCACTGTCAAGGCCAGCTACCAGTTCTCGTTCGTCACCCCCGTCGGCGCGATCGTCAGCATGCTCGGCGGATCTGGATTCGGCTCGCCGATCACCATGACAGCCACTGGAGTCATGCCATGCGAGACCTAGTCATCGGCCTGGTTCGCCCGTTCTCGCGACTTCTTAGCTGCAACGCACGCAAGGAGCGCGGCGCTGTAGCGGTCATCGTGGCGATCGTGCTCGGCGCTGGCGTGCTGACAGGCATGGCCGCTCTGGTCATTGACGTCGGTCAGATCTACCAAAACCGGGCTGAGTTGCAGAACGGTGCGGATGCGGCGGCCCTAGCAATTGCCAAGAGCTGCGCCAGCGGAAACTGCCAGCCTGCGATCGCTCTCAACTACGCCGACGACAATGCCTCGCAGTTGACTGGCGGAGACGCCGGAATACAGCTTGTTTGCGGCTCCGGGAGCCTCGGTCAATGCCCTGCTCCGACGGGCAACATAGACGACTGTCCTGGACCGCCGGCGAGCGGTGCGCAGTACGTTGACGTACATACGCGCACTCGGACGCCTAGCGGCACGTTGTTGCCGCCAGTGTTTGGCCGGACGCTGCTTGGATCGGGTTACGACGGCAAGACTGTGCGCGCATGTGCCCAGGCGTCGTGGGGGCCGCCAATAAGCTCAGACACGATCGCGTTCACGATCTCGGCTTGTTCTTGGTACGTGTACACCGGCAATGGCATGAACTTCGCTCAGCCACCGCCGTACCCGCCGAATACTCCACCTGTTTCGACCGACGATCACATCCTGTTCGAACATGGCAGCGGGGGTTCCCAGGAGACTGGGTGTCCACCATTCCAGCCGTCAGGTCAGGACGCGCCGGGCAATTTCGGCTGGACAAATGACGCGCAGGGTAACTGCACGACGTTCATAAGCAGCAGCGGCACATACACAGGCAGCACGGGTGCATCTGCTTCTGGTGACTGCCAGACCATGATCTCGAATGCGTACACGAACAAGACCGTCGTGTATCTGCCTGTGTATAGCTCGATCACCGGAACTGGGTCGAATGTGACCTACACGCTTCTCGGGTTCGCCGCTTTCGTAATTACTGGCTACCACATCACCGGCAGCTTCCGCGCCGACGATTGGCTGAACTCAGCTGACAACTGCAAAGGCAACGACTTCTGCATCGACGGTTACTTCACTCATGGATTGATCCCTGCTTCAGCTCTACCTGGTGGGCCAGGCGGGACCAACCTCGGAGCAACTGTCATCGCCCTTACCGGCTGAGCCCAGCTTCAGCTGTACAGAGAAGAGGAACCGTGAAACGTCGCGTTCTGACCGTCATCTTGGCTTTGGTGCTGGCTATCGGCGGTACGAGCCTTGTGCTTGCCTACGTGAAGCAGGCAAATAAACGGGCCCTCGCCGGCCAGAAAGCCGAGAGCGTCGTGGTCGCGAAGCGACTGATTCCAGCCGGTACACCTGTCTCGACCGCACAGCGGGACGGCCTGTTGCAAAGTGAGGAACTCCCAGCCGCGTCGATTCCGGCAGATGCGATTCGCTCGATCACTGCCGCCCAGGCGTCGCTAGTGACAAGTTCCGGCATCCAGCCTGGCCAGTTGTTGCTCAGCGAGGCCCTTGTGCCGGCCTCGCTAGCGCAAGAATCCGGGGGGATAGTCGTGCCGGCCGGGAAAGTCGCCGTGACGGTCAACCTATGCCTGCCTGAAGCAGTGGCCAACTACATCCACGCCGGTTCACAGGTAGCCATCTTCGACACCTCATCGCAAAGCGCATCCTCGTCCTCGGGATCGAATTCGTCCGCCGGGCCGACCCAGCTGACAGCGCAACCTAACTGCAGCGGAACGCATCAACAGCAGGGCCACAAGAACAAGACACAACTGGTTCTGGCCAACGTTGAGGTCTTGTCTGTCGGCCAGGCAGGTTCACCTCCGCCGGGGGCATCCAGCACTGTCAGCACGACAACTTCTCTGACCGGGACATCCTCTTCGTCGACGAATAGCTCGGACCCCAGCACAACGTTGGTGACTCTGGCGGTTACACAAACCCAGGCAAAGCAGCTAATCCAGCTTGCACAAACCGGCCTGCCCTACCTCGCATTGCTGAACTGAGGAGAGATCGTGCCCATCCTCTGTGAGCCGCGTGCGTCGGCAGATCACTTCATTCGCAGTATCGACGGGAACGTCGTTGCCGCAGACAGCCTGGTGGTGGCAGCAGCGCTCCTCGACAGGGATCCTGCCGAAACCCTCGTTGTCATAGGTCCGGACGCACAGTCCTCCGAGGCGCTCGCGTTCGCCTCAGCGCTTCGGGTGACACGTCCAGCAGCCGGTGTGATCCTCGTGCGAGATCAAGTCGATGTCTCATTGCTTACCCGGGCATTGCAAGCAGGGGTCCGCGAGGTCGTCGCAGCAAACGATCGTGATGCCCTGGCAGCCGCATGCCGCCGTTCGCGAGATGTTTCGAGGAGGATGATGGCGGCGACATCAGTCGACGACAGCAATGCAATCGCGTCGCACAACGGTGAGATCGTCACCGTATTCGCAGCCAAAGGTGGCTGCGGGAAAACGACGTTGGCAACAAACCTCGGGGTGGTCTTGTCCCGAGGGGGGACACAGCGGGTGTGCGTTGTTGACCTCGACTTGTCATTTGGCGATGTCGCGATAAGCGTGCAACTAGATCCAGCGCGCACCATCGTCGATGCATTGCCCATGGCCGGCCATCTGGACACGACCGGCACAGCATCACTGCTGACGCGCTACCGGCCCGGCATCGAGATGCTTCTTGCGCCCGTGACTCCTGGCGATGCCGAGAAGGTGCCGCCCAAGCTCGTCGGGGAGTTGCTTAACGTCTTGCGAAGGATGTTTCGGTATGTGGTCGTGGATACCCCAGCGCAGTTCAGCGAGCATGTCCTGACCGCGATGGACGCTTCGGCGCATCATGTTCTGCTTAGCACCCCAGATGTTCCCGCCGTTAAGAACTTGCGGGTCACGCTGGACATGCTGGACATGCTGTCGTACCCGAAGGAGATCCGGTCTGTCGTCTTGAACCGGTCGGACTCGAAGGTAGGCCTTACCGCTGAGCAACTCGAGCGCGCTGTGCGCAGCCCGATTGTTGCGCACGTCCCGTCCAGTCGTGCAGTTCCTATCTCGATCAATCAAGGGACACCGATCACGATCGGAAACCCAGGTCATCCAGTGAGCCAGGCAATCACCAAATTCGCCAAAGAGCACCTGCTAGACGGCGCGCAGCAAGTGTCGCAGCGCCAGCGCATACTTCGCGGCAGGAGGTCGGCATGAGTCTGTCCGATAGGCTCGCGCAACGGCAGACGCCAGTTGTCGCGCCGCGGGAGCCGGTGGGTGGCCTGCCTCGCCGTACGGCCAGGCACTTGGACCCCTTCGCCTCGGTGAAGCGCGTCGTGCACGAAGGACTCGTGGAGGCCCTTGGGCCGCGGCTTTACGACGCGCGTCTCGATCAACACGAGCTTGAAGTGCAGGTGATGAATAGCCTGCAAGCAGTGCTCCAACGGGAAGAAACGCCACTGACCATGGCGGACAAGGCCCGGGTCGCGCAGGAAGTGGCTGACGAGATCCTGGGCCATGGTCCGCTGGAGCCTTTGCTTCGCGACCCGGACGTGTCCGAGATCATGGTCAATGGCCATGATCAGATCTATGTGGAGCGCAATGGTCGGCTTCACCCAGTGGCTGCGGCATTCGCAGACGAAGGCCATCTGCGGCGCACCATTGACAAGATCGTGGCGCGTGTCGGCCGGAGAGTCGACGAGGCCAGTCCGATGGTGGATGCGCGGTTGCCAGATGGCAGCCGTGTCAATGCTGTCGTACCACCCGTTGCGCTCGACGGCTCGCTGCTGACCATCAGGAAGTTCGCGACCGAGCCTCTTACGATCGACGACCTCATCGCGTTCGGCACGATGACACCTAACGTGGCCGAACTGCTGCGAGCCTGCGTGCGGGGCAGGCTCAATATCGTGATCGGCGGCGGGACGGGATCGGGCAAGACGACGACGCTCAATGTGCTCTCGGCCTTTGTGCCGACAGACGAGCGCATAGTCACGATTGAGGATGCCGCTGAGCTCCAGCTACGCCAAGAGCACGTTTTGCGGATGGAGTCACGCCCGCCCAACCTCGAGAATCGCGGCGAGATAGCGATCCGAGAACTGGTGCGTAACTCGTTGCGTATGCGACCCGACCGGATCATCGTCGGCGAAGTGCGTGACGCCGCCGCCCTGGACATGCTGCAAGCCATGAACACCGGCCATGACGGCTCGATCTCAACCGTCCACTCCAACTCGCCCCGCGACTCGCTGGCTCGCCTCGAGACGATGGTGCTCATGGCAGACGTCCGTCTGCCGCAGCGCGCCATCCGCGAGCAGATGGCGTCGGCGATCAACCTGATCATGCATCAGACGCGGCTCAAGGATGGTAGTCGGCGGATCACCCACATCACCGAAGTTCAAGGGATGGAGGGCGAGATCATCACGCTGCAAGACATCTTTCTGTTCGACTTCCATGCTGGCGTCGACGAAGTCGGAAGGCACCGCGGAGTGCTTCGCCCCACCGGTCTGCGTCCGCGCTTTCTCGACATCCTTGCCGACCGCGGCGAGCCGGTTCCCATGGCTGCCTTTGGGTTCGAAGGGCATATCCGATGAGGCTTCCACAACGGGGATTCCTTGCGGCCGCCGCAGCACTGCTCGCCTCGGGCGGTGCCATAGTGGCGATGCCGGCCGTGGCCGCGATGGCAGCTTCGCACACGGCTCAACCTGGCGCCGTGATGATTTTGGTCGACGTCAACCGGTCGCCTTTTGTCAGGCAATTGAGTGCTGAACGCAGAACAGCAGTCAGCTATGTGAACGCATTGCCAGCTGGTGTCGAGGCTGGCCTGATTATCTTCAGCAACCACTGGAAGCTGGTGCTGGCGCCAACTGACGACCGCGCTAAGTTCGGTCGTGCACTGGCAGGAATTGCTAACCAGGGAAACAGCTCCACGGGTCTCGGTCAGGCGATTGCTGGCGCCGCAACTGCCGTGGCGGATTCCGGCGCCACTCATGATCGTTTGCTCGTTCTTTCCGACGGCGAGGACCTCAGTCGTCCAGTGGCCGCAGGCAAGATTGCCATCGACGTGCTGACCTGGACTTTCGACTCTGACGACAATGTGGCAGCTGTTCGGGCAATCGCGGCCGCGACGGGAGGACGCGTCGGCGACCCCGCCCGGGCTGCGAAGCTGGCTGCAGTTATGGGGCAGTCAAGTGCGCCGAAGCCGGTCCCTACTCGCACGGTCACGGCGCCAACGGCCACAGCGCAGGCTGCAAGCCCGCCTTCCTCGGCGAAGGCTCCACCGCCTTGGCTTCTCGCCGTCGTCTTCATTGCCGTGTTTGGCCTGGCCCTGATGGCGCTCGGGACGTTGCGTCCAAACGATCAAGGCCGTCGCAGGCTAGAACAGCTAGCGCAGTATGGTCCGCAGCAACTACCGCGGGCAGGCGCAAGCCGGACGAACGATGGCAAGACGGCGAGTGCAGCTATCAACATAGTCGGCCGCTTGCTGCAGGCAGGTAAGGCAGAGCCACGTCTTGCAGCTCGCCTGGACATGGCTGGCATAAGCCGAAGGCCAGCGGAGTGGGCGCTCTTGGGTTTGTCAGGGAGCGTCGTGCTGGCAGCCATCGTGGCGGCCGCCACCGGGAATCTCTTGATCGCTGTGCTAGTAGGCGTATTTGGTGGTTACGTGGGCATGCGCTTGTTGCTGAGCTCTCGCATAGCTCGGCGGCGCGCGGCCTTCGCCGAGCAACTGCCAGAGATGCTTCAGCTAGTGGCTGGTTCGCTGCAAGCAGGTTTCTCGCTGCCGCAAGCACTCGACAGCGTGGCACGCGAAGATACTGAGCCAAGCTCCAGCGAGATGGCCCGAGCGGTCGGCGAAGCGAGGATCGGCGTCGACCTAGAGACTGCCCTCAACGCCATCGCTGATCGCATGGACAACGACGACATGCGCTGGACTGTCATGGCTATCCGCATCCAGCGCCAGGTAGGCGGAAACCTGGCCGAGGTGCTGCGTAATACCGCAGCCACCATGCGCGAGCGCGCGTACCTGCGCAGGCAAGTACGGGTACTCAGCGGTGAGGGACGGCTCTCGGCGTACATACTGCTCGCCCTCCCCATCCTCATCGGAGCATGGCTGTTCTATACCAGTCCCGCATACATGCGGCTGCTCTACACGACGTCTTTGGGCGTTGTGATGCTCGCGGGCGCAGGAGCGCTGTTCGTTATCGGTGCCTTCTGGATGCGCGCCGTGATCAAGGTGGAGGTTTGATATGTCCAGCTCGATACTCCTCGTCGGTGCTGCAGCAATCGGGCTGGCGATCCTCCTTATGGTGCTGCTGCTGGTTCCGGCTCGAGCCGCGCAGCGCGGGACAGCCTCCGCGGTGCAGGTTATAGAACGCCGATACGGCCGGCATCACGCACCAGACAAGAGCTCTGACCAGTTCACGTCCTTGCCTGGCTGGCTTCGCGCGCTAGCTGTCCGACTTTCGCCTTCTGCCACCTCCGGCAGTCTGCAGCACCGGCTCGATCTAGCCGGAAACCCCGCTCGCTGGACGACAGACCGCTTCATGGCTGTCAAGGGTCTCGGGCTTCTGGTTTTCGCAATGGTTGGCGCGCTCTACGGCTTGCATGACCTCCCGCTGCTGATCCTCTGTGTCGTGGTCGGCGCCGCAATCGGATTCTTTCTACCGGACCTGCTGCTGTACAACGCTGGGATCAAGCGGCAAGCGCGGATCCAGCTAGCGATGCCGGATGCGATCGACATGCTCACCGTTTGCGTTGAAGCAGGCCTCGGATTCGACGCAGCTCTGGCACAGGTGGCACGCAACACGACCGGTCCGCTCGCGGCTGAGTTTGCTCGCGCACTGCAGGAAATGCAGATCGGTAAGTCGCGAGCCGAGGCTCTGCGCGCAGCCGTGGAGCGCACAAGTGTCCCGGAATTCCGCGCCTTCGTGTCAGCCATAGTCCAAGCTGGTGAACTTGGTATCGCGGTCGCCGCAGTTCTCCGCGAGCAGTCCAAGGAGATGAGGGTCAAGCGGCGCCAGCGCGCAGAGGAGAAGGCGCAGAAAGTTCCAGTCAAGGTTCTGTTCCCGCTTGTGCTCTGCCTGCTCCCAGGTTTGTTCGTAGTAATCATCGGGCCAGGCATTATTCGGATTGCGAGCTCTGTGTTCGGCGTTCACTTCTAGTGGCTGGCCGATCTGCCAAAGCACTCACAATGTCGGGGCGGCGGTAGCGCAAACCCTTGAGGCCCTTGCCGCCGTCTGCGTGGCCTGCATCATGCAAGCTCGCACTTGCCTATTGACATGCAAGTTACGACTTGCCTATCGTGTGTGAGTGCGGGGAGACATATATGCCGCGCTGGCTGAGCCAACGCGGCGGGCGATCCTCGACGAGCTGGCCGAGCGCGACGGTCAGACGCTCTTCGAGATCTGCTCTCGACTCGCGACACGACACCACCTCAGTTCGTCGCGCCAGGCAATCTCTCAGCATCTGGACGTGCTGGAGTCGGCTGGCCTGGTCGAGACCCGGCGCGACGGCCGGTACAAGTTCCACTACATCAACACCGAGCCGCTGGGACACCTGGCGGACCGGTGGCTCACAGGCACCGGGAGGTCCGATGCGGATCCACATAACCAGCGTCTTCGTTGACGATCAGCAAAGCGCGCTGCGCTTCTACACCGACGTGCTCGGCTTCAAGAAGAAGACTGAAGTTCCGCTCGGCGATCATTCCTGGCTCACGGTGGTGTCGCCGCAAGAGCCGAACGGGCCGGAACTGCTGCTCGAGCCAAGCAGCCATCCCGCGGTCAAGCCGTTCAAGGACGCGCTGATGGACGATGGCATTCCCTTCACGATGTTCGCCGTCGAGGACGTCCACGCCGAATATGAACGGCTGCGCGGGCTAGGTGTTCGGTTCACCCAGCAGCCGCTAGATGTGGGCAGTGCAGTTATGGCCGTCCTCGACGACACGTGCGGCAACTTGATAGCGATAGCGAAGCAGAAGTAGCGGGTCTCCCGAAGAATTCGTCTGTGCCTCGGGCTTAAGGTTCTCCCGACGGCAAGGCCGGGAGAACCAATCCCCTGCGGTACGGCTACGCGCTGACGTAAGGCCGATTACTGTCGCCGCAGCGGCACTAATCCTCCATACGACCGTGATCGGTTGCGCGGATGCGTCTCAGTTGTTCTTTGAGATTGGCCTCCTGACCTGGAAGAAGTGATTCGTCCGTAGGCCGGTGGCCATGACTACCTTGCTGAGCCAGATTCCGATCTTGTTGTCGAAGATGGTGTTGTGAGCGATCCTGGTCGTCACCGGAATACCGCCTGAGAACACCAGCACGCCTGTCGTCTTCAGGTCTTCTGGCGGGGCAGGCGCATCGAGTGGATCGCCGCCGATGTTGTTCTTGCCGATGACATTGTTGATGATGGTGTTGCCATTCAGGTCCTCGAACTGTCCCGGACCCAGCGTGTGCGCGTGCATGGTCACGCCCGCCAGCTCGTTGCCTGCGATGTAGTTGCCTACGACCAGGTTGTTGTATGACGCGGTGCCAGGCCCGGCGTTGGCGAACAACACTCCTGCGCCCTCGCCCTTAAGGCCGTTGTCCGTCACGATGTTGTTCCGGATCACGTTGGAGTAGACACCCGCCACCTGCGGCTGAGGTTTGCCGGCAGCGTTCAGCGCGTTGGGGTTGTGGCCTGGAACCGTGATGCCACAGTCGGATGCGTTGCCAGTGACCACGTTGTTGGCTATCAGATTGTTGTGCGTGGGACCTGTCTCGTCGGTCAGCAGCACGCCACCGGAATTGTTTTGGATGAAGTTGTCTGTGACCTTGCTCGACGCCACGTTGATGAAGTGAACACCTTCGCCGCAGTCGCCTGGCACCTGCCCTTGCGCCTGGCATTCGAAGTAATCGGAGGCGGGTGGTACGCCGCCGCCGAGGTCATTGTGTACGACCGCGTTGTGCACGATTGAGATGTCCTTAATCCCGCTGGTAATACCTGCAGCCAGGATGCCTTCGCCGTCCGCATTCCTGATCTTGAAGCCCGCGACCTCGACCTTGGAGCTCAGGAGGACCACAGCAGCAAAGATCTTCAGCGAACCGACATGGGGCACATTAACGACCAGTGTCGGTGTGACGCCCCGCATGTCGACCGTCGCGTGTATTCCCCTCAGAGTCAGTGGCTTGCGGACCACAACCTGCTCGTGGTAGACGCCGCGGCAGACAACCACCTTGCCGAACGACGAGGATGCATTGACGGCGGACTGAATGGTCTTGAATTTCGCCGAATTGCAGGACCGGTCGCGGTTGGAGGAATTGGCAAACTTAGACACAAACACTGTGTGTGGGTGACCCCACGATGAACTGGCCGAGGAAACCGCAGATGGTATGACCAGCGCGCATACAACTGCCAGTGGAGTGGCAAGACCGAGCGCAATTTTGAAGCTCCGACTGACTTTCATGGCCCCCTCAAGATTCAGGCTCGACGCATCGGATGCATTGGCGCGCACATCTGATGCGCGGCGCGTTGGTTCATTACGCTGCGTAAGCGAGTTGATACGAGCCGTTACACTACACCGGCTGCGGGTCCCGCTACGGCAAAATGGCGGCTGTCTTCGTAGTGAATGTCAGGCCCTTGTCAGGACTGCCGCATACAGCACGCCGGGCAGCATCGCAGCTACACGCCAGCCTGCGGAAGCGGCGATTTCGGTGAGCTCTTCTGGAGACAGGGCCAGCCAGTCAAACCAGTCCGTTGCGAGGCGCTGATAGCGAATCCGCATGGTGATCTGGCCGCCCATGTGGCCGCGCTGCCGGTTTCGCTCGTGGTAGTCCAAGTGAATCTGCTTGTCCGTCGAGTAAGGGTCCAGGGCTATCCCGACGATGACGCCGCCTGGATACAGCAGCTCTCCCAGCCCGGTCAGGAACTGGCCAGCTGCCTCCCGCGAGGCCAGCAAGCCAGAGTTGTTGCCCAGCAGCAGTGCGCTGTCGAAACTCCCGCTCATGCCATCGGCTGCGGCTTGCTGCACCGAACCGGTGTAGGCCTTGCGCACGCCTCGACGCTGGCAAGCGAGCGTCGCGCCCGGCGACACGTCGAGCGCGACCACTTCCTGGCCGCGCTTCTGCAACGCCAAAGAACCTCGCCCGGCCCCGGCACCGACATCTAGCACGCGACCAGTGGCCCGATCGAGGGCCCATTGATCATGTTGGTCCAAGCCTGCGAGATAGTCGATGCTGTCAAGTGCGACGAGCCCGTCATCGCGTTCAACCACGATCGGGTCCGCAGCGCCAGCAACCAGGTCCAGCAGGGCACGCCCGAACGCATCTCCCAGCTCCGGGCCATCAGCGATCACATTCATGCCCGCGATTGTAGAAATCACATCCAGTCGGCGTAACGGGGCCAGGCCAGCAGGGTGTCGACCACCTCTGGCGGTGTGTCCGCGGCTGCAGCCGACAGCGTGAACCGGCCCCGGTAGAACAGCAGCGGATCACCTGCCACCGAGTTGCCGAGTTCCGTCACGCGTGCGATGACCACATGGTGGTCGCCAGCCTCATGTACGGTCTCGACGTCGCAGGTTGCCCACGTCAGTACGCCGGACAAGACCGGCGCGCCGTTTGGCGCCGGGCTCCAGTCGATACCGGAGAATTTGTCGGCTGCGCTGACACCAAACTTCCTTGCCACATCTCGCTGATCCACGGACAGAACGTTGACGCAGAACTTGCCCCCCTTCGCTATCCGCGGCCAGGTGGCTGACGACGTGGCCGGGCAGAACAGCACCAGCGGCGGGTCCAGCGAGAGGGCAGCGAAGGCCTGACAGGCAAACCCAACTGGCTCGCCTCCGTCCATGCCCGCAATTACCGTGACTCCGGTCGCGAAGTGTCCGAGTACTTGGCGGAATCGCCGGGTGTCTGGTTCGAAGGCAGCTACATCGCCATGACCGGTCTCAGGCGGGTTCATGAGCTGCACTGTAATTCAGCGGCTGCAAGTCTTTGGACGCGCGTGAGTCGAGCATCGCCTTTATGACTCGCTATACGCGGACTCAGTGCGGCCCGCTGAAGACGTGGCCCCACAAGCTGACCGCTGTGCTCTCGCGGCTTACCCACGTGCTGTCGTCAACCGTCCGGCCGTCGGTGCCGTACTCCACGTCGAAGCCGCCAGGTGTCTGCACATAGAACGACACCATGAGGTCATTGGCGTGCCGGCCAAGCGTCGAGCTAACGGTCGCGTTCCGCCTGTGGCAGCGGTCCAAAGCCCGCCCCACGTCATCGAGCGTGGCAACCTCGATCATGAGATGCACAATGCCCGTAGCCGGGTTCATCGGGGCGAGCGCCAGGGAGTGATGCCGCGGGCAGCAGCCGAGGAACCGCATCCAGACCGGCGGTCCGCCGGCCGGCCGGCCGAAGAACTCTCCGGGCATCCGCATCGAGTCGCGCAGCCGGAAGCCCAGCACATCGGTGTAGAAAGCAAGTGTCTGCTCGTCGTCGGTCGCAGGCAGTACGACGTGGCCCATGCCCTGGTCGCCGGTTACGAACTCGTTCCCGTACGGGCTGAATGCCGGCCGGTTGTCGAGCGCCGCGCCGCAGAAGATCTCTAGCGTGTTCCCGGACGGATCGTCGACTTGCAGCAAGTGGCCAACTCTGCGATCGGCGAGCTCAGCTGGACCGCCCGCCTTCACAGCAAACCCCGCGTCGTGCAGCAGGCTGGCGATCTCGGCCAGAGCTTTTTCGTCTGCGACCTCCCAGCCGGTCGCGAGCAACCGCTCCTGCTCACCGGGCACGATCACCAGGCGGGCTGGGAAGTCGTCCATCCGCAGGTAGACCTCAGCCGGATTGGGACCGCGGCCCTCGGTCATGCCCAGCACCTTGGTGCCAAACTCGCGCCAGGCATTGGTGTCGGCCGAGGAGATACGCAGATATCCCAGTGACTCAATCAGGCAGGTCATGCCGCGCCTCCCGGATGTAACTGAAGCTAACGCGCCATCGCTGTCACTGGCTGCTCCCGGCCAGGAATCGCAGCGATAGCTCGTTGAACTCGTCGAACTTCTCAAGTTGTGCCCAGTGCCCGCACCCGCCAAAGACGTGCAGCTGAGCCCTCCGGATCTGCTTCAGCGCGACCAGCGCACCGTCCAGCGGATTGACGCGGTCCTCGCGGCCCCATATCAGCAGCACGTCATGCTTCAGCCTGTGCGCCTCACGCCAGAGCATGCCGTCCTCAGCGTGCTCGCCGAAGAATGACATACCCATTGCCGTCATCCCGGCCAGAGTCTCCGGCCGACTGGCGACCTCGTACCGCTCGTCGACCAGTTCCTCGGTAATCAGGCTCTGATCAAACACCAGCGTACGAAGGAACGCTGCGAGCTTCTCCTTGCTCGGCCCGGGCAGAGCGCCGAACTCCGATAGGCGTTTCACGCCCTCGGTCGGATCAGGGGCGAAGACGTTAAGGCTGAGCCCGCCTGGCCCCATCAAAACGAGCCGTCCTGTGCGGCGCGGGCATTTGAGAGCGAACCTGATCGCCGCACCGCCGCCCAGCGAGTTGCCAACCAAATGGACTTTGGCTACCCCGAGCTGGTCCAGCAGCCCTGCCAGCGCATCGGCGGCGTGGGTGAAGAAGTGCGAGGTCAGCGGTTTGGTCGCGGATTGACCGAAGCCAGGAAGGTCCATCATCACAGTGCGGTACCGGCCGGCGAAGACTGGCATATTCCTGCCGAAGTTGCTCCACCCTGACGCACCAGGACCGCCGCCATGAAGAAGGACAACGGTTCCCGCGTCGCCCGGTCCGGTACCGACATCGACTGGCTCGGTCCCGGCGTCGTGGTAATGCAGCCGCATACCGTCGACTTCGGCGAACTGTCCCGTGGCCTCCAGTGATGCCTGCGTCATGGGCAGCTCACAGCATCGCGTCGGCAGGAACAGGCAGGCCGAACTCGCCGCCGCCGAACATCGACAGCGCCCGCTCGGGGTCATTGATCGCGTGCACCCGGCCAGCGTGGGCATCGCGCCAGAACCGCTGGATCGGCGTGCCTGACTTCAGCGCCCGCCCGCCGGAGTTCTCAAATAGCCGGTCCACTGCGCGGATCGACTGGCCGGTACCGCGAACCTGGTCTCGTCGGATCCGAAGTCGCAGGTCCACCGGGATCGGCTGGCCGGCCGTCGCCAGGCGCATGAGCTCGGTCATGTTCCGCTCGAGCGCATTCCACGCCGCATCGATGTCGGAGGCTGCCTCGGCAACCCGTACCTGCGCAAATGGGTCCTG
>Ga0126373_10001163_pt1 | contig 18423 bp, 16 predicted proteins | sample PanSoiMetPlot_11_FD_92545 | JGI IMG/M metagenome (GOLD analysis project Ga0126373, IMG submission 92545) | Tropical forest soil microbial communities from Panama - MetaG Plot_11 | ecosystem: Environmental > Terrestrial > Soil > Tropical forest > Bulk soil | place: Panama | collected 2016-02-17 | reverse complement strand
TCTGGATCAGGATGCCTCCTGATATGGGTCTGAACTCGGCACCGGTCGCGCCGGCCGGCGCGGCCACGAGCAGCCGCAGGTTCTTGCGTCGAGCAAGCACGTCGAGCGCAGCGTCGTCGTAGGCCGGCGCAACGATCACCTCAGTGAAGATCTCCGCCACCTGCGTGGCCATCTGGAGGCTGACCGGGACGTTCGTGGCGATGACGCCGCCGTAAGCACTGACCGGATCGCATGCGTGTGCCTTACGGTGCGCCTCGGCTACGTCAGTACCGACGGCGATGCCGCACGGGTTGGCATGCTTGATGATCGCCACGCACGGCTCCGTGAAGTCGTACGCAGCACGCCGAGCGGCGTCGGCGTCGACGTAGTTGTTGTAGCTCATCTCCTTGCCGCCGAGCTGATCGGCCTGCGCGATGCCGGCGCCGTCCGGGCTCACGTACAACGCCGCCTGCTGGTGCGGATTCTCGCCGTAACGCAGCACGGCTGCACGTTCCCAGGACGCCCCGACCCACCCGGGAAAGCCCTCGGCCTCGGGCGCGACGACGTTGCCGAGATAGCTCGCCACGGCGATGTCGTACGTCGCGGTATGGCGGAACGCCGCCGCTGCCAGTCGCTCGCGCTCGGCCAGCTCGAAGCCGCCCCGCCCGACGGCGTCCAGCACGGCTGTATACATTGCCGGGTCGGTGACGACCGCGACGGAGCCGTGGTTCTTGGCACTCGCCCGAACCATGGCCGGACCACCGATGTCGATCTGCTCGATTGCTTCCGGGGGTCTGGCGCCACCGCGGACCGTATCGGCGAACGGGTACAGGTTCGACACGACGAGCTGGAACGTCTGGATGCCCAGGCTGTCCACTGTGGACAGATGCTCGGGATTGGTCTGATCGGCGAGTAGCCCCGCATGGATGTGCGGGTGCAGCGTCTTGACGCGTCCGCCGAGGATCTCAGGGAAGCCGGTGACGTCCTCGACCGGAGTCACCGGCACGCCGAGGTCGCGAATGTGCGCAGCCGTCGTGCCGGTCGACACGATCTCGACTCCCGCATCATGCAAGCCGCGGGCCAGCTCGTCCAAGCCGGACTTGTCGTAGACGCTGATCAGCGCACGCTCGATCTTGATGCGGCTCACGAAATGGTGACCTTCCTGCCCTGGATCGTCCAGCCCTGACGGGCCATCCGCCCGACGTACTCGACGAGCATCTCGCGCTCGGCGACCTTGATCCGCTCGTGCAACGTGGACTCGTCGTCGTCCTCGCGCACGGGCACCACACGCTGGGCGATGATCGGACCAGTGTCGATGCCGTCGTCCACCACGAACAGCGTGCAGCCGGTGATCTTGACGCCGTGCTCGAGCGCATCGCGCGCACCGTGCATGCCCGGGAACGACGGCAGCAACGCCGGGTGCGTATTGACGAATCGCCCGCCGAAGCGGCTCAGGAAGCGCTTGCCGACGAGCTTCATGAAGCCCGCCGAGATCACCAGGTTGGGCTCGTACCCGGCGACGGCTTCGGCCAGCGCGGCGTCCCAGTCATCGCGGTCGGCGTACTGCGAGGTGCGGCAGGTGAACGTCGCCACGCCGGCGCGCTCGGCGCGGGCCAGCGCCTCGATACCGGTGCGGTCGGCGCCGACTGCCACCACTCGGGCGCCGAACGACGCATCGGCGCTCGCATCGAGCAGCGCCTGAAGCGTGCTGCCGCCACCCGACGCGAGGACGACCAGTCGCGCCGCCACTAGACCGCCGTCGCGCTCGTCATGCTTACGACACTAGACGCCGGCCAGTTCCCGCTCGGCCGGCGCCGGTGCCGTCCGGTCCCGCCGCAGCCACCGCACTCCGAGGTACGCCAGCGCAACGGTGGCGATCTCGCCGGCGACAGCCAGTCCTGCCTGCCAAGGCGATGGACCGATGGTGGCAAGCCGACCGGTGCCGATTGCTCCTCCGCCGAGCCATGCCAGCAACGCCATGCCGCAGCCGGCGACGGCCACCGCAACGGCTACTCCGCGTGCGCCCTCTGCGTGGCCGGCCACCCGGGCGGCGACTAATCCCGCCGCGAGCAGCGAGATGACCATCCAGCCCAACACCACGGCGTTTGCGCCGTCACCGGTGGGCAGGGCAGCGAGGATCGGGAAGGCAGGCAGCACGCCGTGGCTGCTCGAGAACGCGGTGACGGCAGTGCCCGAACCCACCGCGAAACCGGGACCGGCGAGGTAGGCCGCGGCGGCCACCGCCGCGTTCGGCGCACACAAGATGCCGAGTACGAGCACGGGTAACCCCGACAGCCCACCGCCGATCTGACGGGACAGCCGCATCGCCTCGTCAGCGTGCATGACCAGCGAGCCCCCAACGAGCAGCGCACCCGCGCCGACGTAGACGGCAAGCCCGGCGCCGGCCCCGCGCGCGCCCGCCCGTACGTGCGCCGGGAGCGCCGGCCCGACCAGGGCCGCACCAGCCACACATCCGAACAGCAGGAATGCTGCAAGCGCCGTTGACGCCCCCCGCGCCGCGGTCGTGCCTAGACGAGACAGCGATACCAGCGCCAGGCACACGCCGGCGTAGCTCGCCGCCTGGACGAGGCCCGCACGCAGCAACGCACCGCGGCGGCGCTCTCCGAGCTGCTCGGCGACGCCGGCCAGGGTGGCCGCGGCGCGCCAGGCCAGCCCAGCGACGACGAACAAGCCAAGTAACGGCGCGAAGGTGGTGGGCACGCGATCCAGGACAATGCCCCCGTGCTGTACAGCCAGGAAGCCCAGCACCCCGGCGCGCACAGCCGACCAGGGGTGCCCCGATACGCCCGCGTCCGGCAGCCAGCACAGCACCGCAATGGCGGCGCCTAATGCCGCGCCCGTCAGCGCGGCCATGCCGCCCGTCCAGGCGGCGGCGCGGACCAGCGAGCGGCTCATCGCCTCCGGGACGGAGTAGCCGACCGCGTTAGCTGCCCGCGCCGTTCGAGGCGTGGTGCGGGCGCGTTGCGGCATGCCGTCCAGGCTCGCAAACCGGCGCGCGGTGACGCGCCAGGCTCGCCGACCGGACGGCTAGGGGCCTCAACCCTGCCCGTACGGGTTGCTGGGCGGCTGCTGCGGATAGCCCTGCGGCTGCTGCTGCGTGGGCTGGCCGTACTGCGGCTGCTGCTGCGTGGGCTGGCCGTACTGCGGCTGGACCGGCTGCCCGTATTGGGGCTGCGCGGGAGTCTGCGGATAAGGCTGCTGCTGTTGCTGCTGGTAGCCGCCCCACTGCTGCGTGCCCCACTGTTGTTGCGTGCTGGCCGCCGCAGGTGTGCCGGTCATGATCCTGCCCTCGGCCTGCAGCCACCCGGCAACGAACACCCCGACCTGGATGATTGCGGTGATCAGCATCAGGATCAGGCCGATCTTGATGGAGATGCCCTTCTCCTTGCCGACAAGCAGGCCGAACGTGACCAGCAGCGAGGCGACCGACGCCGACAAGGGGATCAGCGAGCCCTTCGCCTTCTTGTCGAGCAGCACGGTGGCCGCGATGGCACCGGCGAGCACCGACAGCCCGATGGCCGCGCCCGCCGCGCCCGCGAAGTTCGAGTAGCCCTTGGTGTCTCCGGTGCCGCTGACGGAGCCCTTGTACCAAGGGAGGAAGCCCCAGATGAATGCCAAAACGCCGAGCCCGGCCCCGATCAGGTCGAACAGCGGCAGTTGCTCCTCAGACCGCTGCTGCGGCTGGGGCGCTCCGTACCCGGTCATTGAGCCTCACTCCTTCTCAGGTGTGCCGGCACTGGCACGCCAGTGACGCGATCCGCGCCACCGTATCGGATGCGGGCTGGCGAGGCGACGGCGCTCCGCCGGTCCCCCACGTCCTGAGCAGTCAGGCTCGGCTCCTCTCCCAGGGGAGCGTGCCGCCGGTCTCACGCAACCGCAGGTACGAAAGCGCCGTGCCTGCCAGGATCACGATCAGGCTCAGGTAGTACCCGGCTCCCCGGCTGCTGTGGATGCCAGTGCCCGAGATGTCCCGAGAATCCACGAAACCGGCAATAATGACGGACAGCGCAGCCAGCGCGAACCCGGTCAGCACGACACTGCGCACGGTCGGTAGCTGCACCTGCGGCGCGAAGAGGTGCACCGCCAGCAGGGCCGCCGAAAACAGCGCGAGCAACGTCGAGAACCAGCCGAAGAAGCCGTCCCACGCGTTGAAGTCCCGCGACAGCGGGCCGAAGCTGTAGGAGTAGTAGGTCACGAACGAGAAGATGAACGCCAGCAACCCCGCGGCCAGGATGCCCCAGTCCATGGGCTTGATCGATGCGGGCTCGAACCCGCTGCGTCTCGCGGGCGCCGGCCGGCCGGGCGTCGGCGCCGACCACTGCTGGGCAGGCTGCTCCGGCGGCACCGGCGGCACGCTCGCCGGTGGCGGGGGTGGCATCGGTGGCTGCGGGCCTGAGCCCTCCGGGGGTTCGGGCGGTACGGAGGTCATTGGTTACTCCCTTAGTTTGATCACTTTCGGCAATTGGGTGATCCGGGACAAGCAAGTGCTCTCGGCAAGGCGTTGAGAACGGCCTCACGAGCATCGGGGCGTGCGCGTCCCCCGGCTCAGTTGGCAAACGGGTTCTCTGCAGGAACGGCCCCCTGGTGTCTAGGCCAGCAGTTCACGCATGAGCCGCGCAGTCTCGCTCGGCGTCTTGCCGACCTTGACGCCGGCCGCTTCGAGTGCGACCTGCTTCGCCTGTGCCGTCCCCGACGAGCCCGACACGATCGCACCGGCGTGGCCCATCGTCTTCCCCTCCGGGGCGGTGAATCCCGCGACGTAGCCCACCACCGGCTTCGTCACGTGGGCGCTGATGTAGTCGGCGGCACGCTCCTCGGCGTCCCCCCCGATCTCGCCGATCATGACCATCGCCGCGGTGCCCGGGTCGGCGTCGAACGCCTCGATCGCGTCGATGTGCGTCGTGCCGATGATCGGGTCGCCGCCGATGCCGATCGCGGTGGAGAAGCCGATGTCGCGTAGCTCGTACATCATCTGGTACGTCAGCGTCCCGGACTTGGAAACGAGACCGATCGGTCCGGGCTTGGTGATGTCGGCGGGGATGATGCCCGCGTTCGACTTTCCGGGGCTGATCAGTCCCGGACAGTTCGGCCCGACGATCCGGGTCGGGCCGCCCCGCGCGTGCGCCCAGAATGCCGCCGTGTCATGTACCGGGATGCCCTCGGTGATGACGACGCAAAGCGGAATCGACGCATCGATCGCTTCGATGACGGCGTCCCTGGTGAATCGTGCCGGGACGAACACAACGCTTACGTCGGCACCCGTGTCGTAGATCGCCTCGCGCACGGTGCCGAACACGGGGATCGACCGCCCGTCGAAGTCGGCTTTCTCACCGGCCTTGCGCGGGTTGACGCCACCCACGATGTTCGTTCCGGATGCGAGCATGCGGGTCGTGTGCCGGGTGCCCTCCGCGCCGGTCATGCCTTGGACGATGACCTTCGAGTGCTCGTTCAGGAAAATGCTCATTTGCTCACTCCGCAGGCGTCGTTCGCGGTGCTCATTCACGCAGCTCCGGCCAGTTCGGCGGCGCGATCGGCCGCGTCGTCCATCGTGTCGACCTGCTCGACGCCGGGCAGCGCGGCGTCGGTAAGGATCCGCCTGCCCAGCTCGGCGTTGTTGCCGTCGAGCCGGACGACCAGCGGCTTGTCGACAGTGTCGCCGCGCTGCCGCAGCAGCTCGAACGCGGACACGATGCCGTTCGCCACCGCGTCGCAGGCGGTGATCCCGCCGAAGACGTTCACGAACACGGACCGGACGCTCGGGTCGGACAGGATGATCTCCAGGCCGTTGGCCATCACCTCGGCGGACGCGCCGCCGCCGATGTCGAGGAAGTTCGCCGGCTTGACCCCGCCGTGCCGCTCCCCCGCATACGCGACGACATCCAACGTCGACATCACCAGGCCGGCACCGTTGCCGATGATGCCCACCGAGCCGTCGAGCTTGACGTAGTTGAGGTGCTTCTCCTTGGCACGGCGTTCCAGCGGGTCGGTGGACTCGACGTCTACGTAGGAGGCGTTGTCCGGCTGGCGGAAGTTCGCGTTGTCGTCAAGGGTGACCTTGCCGTCGAGCGCCGCTACCGAACCGTCGGCGAGCCGCGCCAGCGGATTGACCTCGACGAGCGTGGCGTCCGCACCGACGAAGGCCTGCCACAACGTGACGAGGATGTCGGCGACCTGCGGCGCAACGTCCGGCGCGAACCTCGCCGCCGCCGCGATCTCCTGGGCCTTGGCGAGGTCGACGCCCGCCAGCGCGTCCACGGGGACGCGGGCCAGCGCCTCGGGACGCTCGACCGCAAGTTGCTCGATCTCCATGCCGCCCTCGGCCGACGCCATGGCGAGGAACGTGCGGTTTGACCGGTCGAGCAGGAAGGACGCGTAGTACTCGGACTCGATTTGCGCACCCGGATCGACGAGCACCCGGTTCACGGTGTGGCCCTTGATGTCCATACCCAGAATCTGCCCGGCTAGCTCAGCAGCATCAGCGGGCGTCTTCGCGATCTTGACACCGCCGGCCTTGCCGCGTCCGCCGGTCTTCACCTGCGCTTTCACTACCGTGGTGCCGCCGAGCCGCTCGGCGACGGCGCGCGCCTCCTCGGGCGTCGTGGCCACGTCGCCCAATGCCGTCGGCACACCGTATTTGCGGAACAGTTGCTTGGCTTGGTACTCGAACAGGTCCACGGGCGATGACCCTAGTGCTCGGCTGGTTCGCGGGTGCCCACGTGTGAGCGCACCCACTCGACGATCTCCTCGATGGACGCGCCGGGCGTGAAGAGCTTGGCGACGCCCATCCGCTCGAGTTCCGGAATGTCGGCGTCCGGGATGATGCCGCCGCCGAAAACCACGACGTCCGTGACGCCTCGCTCCGCGAGCAACTCGAGTGTCCGCGCGAACAGCGTCATGTGCGCGCCGGACAGCACCGACAGTCCGACGGCGTCGGCGTCCTCTTGAATTACCGTCTGCACGATCTGCTCCGGCGTCTGGTGCAAGCCGGTGTAGATGACCTCCATGCCGGCGTCACGGAGGGCGCGTGCGATGACCTTGGCGCCGCGGTCGTGCCCGTCCAGGCCCGGTTTGGCGATGACGACCCGGATCCGATCAGCCATGGACGGTCCTCCTGTAGTGCTGCTCCCTGCCAGGTACCCTAATGCCCGCACCGCCCGGTAAGGGTCCGGTACGGGTGTGGACTGTGGCCTGAAGCGGCCCCCGAGGAGATTATGGCGACCACCGAGCTGACGCGGTCGCCGGCCGACAGCCCGTCATCCCGGTCTCGGGGATTTCTACGCCTGTCACTTCCGGCGGTGTTCACCGCCGGGGATGCACGCTCGATCGCGCTCACCTGGACCGCGTCTCGCGCCGCGATGCTCGTGGTGCTGGGACTTTTCGGCGGGCCGGTTACCGGCGACGTCCGCTACTACGCGCGCAGCCTGCACAGCATGTTCTACGGCGGCTCGCTGCGGCTGACGCTTCCGGAATATCCGGTGCCGGTGCTCGGGATCATGGTGCCGCAGTTCGTGACAGGCGCGTTTTCCACGGTGGCATTCGCGTTCCTGTTCGTCGCGTCGATGCTCGCGGTGGATGCGGTCTTCACCGCATTCCTGTGGCGGATGACCGGACGCCGGCTCTCGCCGGCTGTGGCGTTCTGGCTGCTGTTCCTGCCGGCGACGGGGGCACTGGCGTACTTCCGCTTCGACCTCGTGCCCGCCGTGCTCACCGGGGCTGCGGTGCTGGCGATGGTGCGCCGTCCCCGGTGGACCGGTGTGCTCACCGCGGTCGGCGTCGCGCTGAAGCTCTGGCCGGTCGTGATGCTGCCGGTCTTCTTGCTCCGCCGGACAGGACGGGCGACGGTGCTGACCGCATTCGCGATCACCACTGGCGTGCTCGCCGCGGTCAGCCTGGCCGTCGCCGGGTACGCCCGGCTGGTGTCGCCGATCAACTGGCAAGGGGCGCGCGGGCTTCAGATCGAGTCGGTGCCGGCGACACCCCTGATGCTCGCTCGTACCGTCCACCCGCACGGGGTCTGGGCGGTCCGCACCAGCACCTACAAGGCCACCGAAATCTTCGGCGCCGGTGTCCACGCGGCGGTGCTGGCGTCCGCCGTGTTGACGGCACTGGCCCTGCTCGCCCTGGCCTGGCTGTGGCTGCGCTGCCGGCGCGCGCCCGAGCTGACGACCCTCGGCTGGCTGATCCTTGCTGCGGCGGCGGTGCTTACCGTGACGAACAAGACGCTGAGCCCGCAGTACATTCTGTGGCTGGGCGGACCGGTCGCCGCGCTGTTCGTCCTCGCGCCGAGTGATCAGGGAGTGCGGCGCATCGCCCGGCTGCTGATCGTCGTGTCGGTGTTCACGCAGTTCGTCTATCCGATCTGGTACGGCCGGCTCGTCAACGTCGGCTGGGCCACCCCGCCGATGACGCTGCTGCTGACCGCGCGCAACGCGCTGCTCTGCTGGCTGGCATGGCTGGCGGGCGCCGAGGTCTGGCGGCGGACCCGGGTGGTGTCATGACCGCCACGCTTGCCGAACGCGCGACCACCTCCGTGCGGCAGCGTATGGATCGGGTGCGTGAGGCGCCGGGAGTCACAATCCTGACGCTGTGCTGCCTGGCCGCGTACCTGGTCCACGCGCTGTACGCCCAGTACAGGTACCGCACCACCGGCTACGACCTCGGCATCTTCGACCAGGCGATGCGTGCCTACGCGCATTTCCAGGCGCCGATGGTTCCCCTGAAGGGGCCGGGCTACAACGTCCTCGGCGACCACTTCCACCCGATCATCGCGATCATCGCGCCGCTCTACTGGATCTGGGACAGCCCGAACGTCCTCATAATCGTCCAGGCGGTGCTGACCGCCGCCACGGTCCCGGTCGTATACCGCTTCACCCGGCGGCGTACCGGGCCGCGGATGTCGCTCCTCATCACCGCCGCATTCGCACTGGGCTGGCCGATACAGGCGCTGATCGACTTCGACTTCCACGAGGTGGCGTTCGCCACGCCGCTGCTGGCGCTGGCGATTGATGCCCTGGACCGACGGGATGACCGCAAGCTGCTGCTCTGGTCGGTGCTGTTGCTGTTCGTGCGTGAAGACATGGGCATCGTCGTCGTGCTGCTCGCCGTGCTGCGTCTGCTGCAGCGGCGGCGCCCGTACTGGCGCGCGCTGGCGCTCGCCGCCGGCGGCCTCGTCGCGTACGTGCTCACCACGGCGCTGATCATCCCGCACTTCGCGCGCGGTCACGGCTTCGCGTACGGCGGACAGTTCGACGCGCTCGGCAAGAACCTCCCGGACGCACTGTGGAACGTCGTGGCGCACCCGTGGCATGCGGTGAAGCTGTTCTTCACCCCGTCGATCAAGTCCCAGACGCTGGCCTATCTCACGCTGCCTTTCGCGCTGCTGTTCCTGCGCTCGCCCTACGCGATCCTTGCCCTGCCGTTGATCGCCGAGCGGTTCTTCAACTCGCGATCCAACCTGTGGCAGCCGCACTTCCACTACAACGCCCTGCCGTGGCTGGTGCTCGCGATGGCCACCGTCGACGGCGCGGCCAAACTTGGCCTGTTCCGGCCGACGGTCGGGGCCCGCCGGGCGCGGATAGCGTTCGCCGCGTGGCTGGTCGCGGTGCCGGTGCTGCTGCCGTTCTACCGGGTCACGAGCCACCCCTTCGCCTGGCAGCAGATGCGCAACACGCGGGGCATCGGCAGCCAGGCAGCGCTTTCTGCGGCGCGGGCCGTCGTCGCCCGCCTGCCGCACAACACCTGCATCGAGGCGGACAACAAGCTCGTGCCGCACCTGACCGCCCACGACTACGTCACCCTGCCGCTCACGCAGCGGTGGACGGCGGACTTCCTCGCACTCGATCTGGGCTCGCCGGACATCGGCGGTAACCCCCCGTCGCCCAAGCCCGGCCCGATCCTGACCGAGGCGGAGCAGCACGGGTACACAGTGATCTTCCGCCAGGACAAGTTCGTGCTGCTGCAGTCGCCGAAATACATCGGCCCATCACGCGAATGCCACCCCCTGGGCAAGGGCAAGGCCGGCTGAGCACGTCCTAGAGCTTCACAGCTTCTCCAGGGCGGCGTAGCGCAGCACCAGCCACTTGACGCCGGCGCTGCCGAAATCGATCTGCGCCTGCGCCTGCTCGCCGCTGCCTCGTGTGTCGACGACGGTGCCCAGTCCCCACGCATCGTGGGTGACCCGATCCCCGGTTGCCAGCGCGAGGATGGCCCGATTCCCGGCGCCTCCGCGCAGGCCTCCGCTGCGCAGCCGCGACGCGGCGAGTTGCTCCTGCGCGGATCGGCTCGTCGTCGCCCGGTAGCCGTGGTCGCCGTACCGGCTCGGTCCGTCATCCCCGTAGCCGACGAACGGCTGCCGATCCACCGCGCCGCTCCACTCGACCAGCTCACCGGGCATCTCGTCCAGGAACCGGGACGGCAGGTTCCACTGCGGACGGCCCCACGCGCTGCGAGCCAGCGCCCGGGACACGTAGAGGCGCTCGCGGGCGCGGGTGATGCCGACGTAGGCGAGGCGTCGCTCCTCGGCGAGCTCGCCGGCGTCGGTCGTGCGCATGTGCGGGAACACGCCCTCCTCCAGGCCGGTCAGGAATACGACCGGGAACTCGAGCCCCTTGGCGGTGTGCAGCGTCATGAGCGTGACGACGCCACCGGAGGCATCCGGGACCGTGTCGGCGTCGGAGACGAGCGACACCTGCTCGAGGAACGCGTCGAGGCTGACCTCGGCCGCCGACTCCTCGAACTCGCGGGCGACGCTGACCAGCTCGCGGAGGTTCTCGACGCGGCCCTGGTCCTGCGGGTCCTTGCTCTGGTCGAGATCACGCAGGTAGCCGGTCTGATCGAGAACTGCTTCGAGGATCTCACTGGGCGTGCCGTCGACAGCCACGGCACGCAGGTCCGTCAGCAGGTCGAGGAAGGCATGGATCGCCTGCCACGACCTGGGATTCATGCCGGGTGCCGCGTCTGCCCGCTCGAGCGCTGCGGCGAACGTGATGCCTTCGTGCTGCGAAAGCGCGTCGACACAGGCCTGCGCGCGGTCGCCGATGCCGCGGCGCGGCGTGTTGAGGATGCGCCGCAGGCTCACCAGGTCGTCCGGGTTGGCGATCACCCGGAGGTAGGCCAGCGCGTCGCGCACCTCGCGCCGCTCGTAGAAGCGCACGCCACCGACGACCCGGTACGGCATCCCGACCCGGATGAACACTTCCTCGAAGACCCGCGACTGGGCGTTGGTCCGGTAGAAGACGGCAACGTCGGGCGGCCGGTACTTCTCGGCCTGCTGGGCCACCCAGGCGGCCTCGTCGTGCTCGTTCTCGGCGACGTAGCCCTCGATCGGGGCACCGGCGCCGGCGTCCGACCAGAGGTTCTTCGGCTTGCGGTCGGTGTTGCGGGCGATGACGGCGTTGGCGGCGTTGAGGATGGTCTGCGTGGAGCGGTAGTTCTGCTCGAGCAGGATCACCGTCGCGTTCGGGAAGTCGCGCTCGAACTCCAGGATGTTGCGGATGGTGGCGCCGCGGAAGGCGTAGATCGACTGGTCAGCGTCGCCCACGACGGCCAGCTCCGCGTCGCGGGCCAACTCGCGGACCAGCACGTACTGCGCATGGTTGGTGTCCTGGTACTCGTCAACCAGGACGTGCTTGAACCGTTCGCGGTATCGCTCGGCGACGTCGCGGTGCTCCTGGACCAGCTCGACCGTCCGCATGATCAAGTCGTCGAAATCGAGAGCGTGTGCCTCCTGTAGCCGTGCCTGGTAGCGCGTGTACGCCTCGGCCAGCACCTTCTCGTGTGCGCTGCTGGCCTTGTCCGCCCAGGCGCTCGGGGTGACCAGCTCGTTCTTGAGGTTGCTGACCTGAGCGGTGAGCGACTTTGGCGGGTAACGCTTGATGTCCAGGTCGAGCTCGCGGGCGATCAGCGCCATCAGCCGGGTGGAGTCGTCGGCGTCATAGATCGAGAACGACGACCGCAGGCTGAGCGCCTTGCCGTCCGCACGCAGAATCCGTACGCACATGGAGTGGAACGTGCTCACCCACATCGACCGGGCTCGTGCCCCGACGAGTGCCGCGACCCGTTCCTTCATCTCGCCGGCGGCCTTGTTGGTGAACGTGATCGCGAGGACCTGGCCCGGGCGGACGTTGCGCTCGGCGAGCAGGTACGCAACCCGATGCGTGAGCACCCGGGTCTTGCCGGACCCGGCGCCGGCCACGATGAGCAGCGGGCTGCCCTGGTGGACTACGGCCTTGCGTTGCTGCGGGTTCAGCCCCTTCAGCAGGGTGTCGACGTCAGCGCTCATGTTGCCTGTCAGCCTACGGGCGCGCACCGACGCGGCGCCCCAGGATCGCGCGCTGTCGCGGCGCCATGCCGCCGCAGGGTTGCGCAATCGGGCTCCCACTTAGTGAGACGCTCGTCCCATTGGTGTTGCCGTCGCCCGGCAGGCATGGCACCATCGCCTCGTGCTGAGCCGCCACGAGTTTTTCTACGGGTACCCCACGGTGCCCGTCGTTTCCGGCTGATCACGCAGACCGCAGACGCCCCGGGCCCAACGCCCGGGGCGTTAGTTGTCTCCGGGCCGCGACGCGGGAACCTTTGAGAGGAACACCGATGACCATGGCAACCGCCGCGGAGCAGGAGCTTTCCGACAACGCCGCAGCCATAGCCGCCCTGCGTAGCCAGATCGACGCCCTTGACGGCGCGATCACCCGACTGGTTGCCGAACGCACCCGCCTGTCGCGGCGAATCCAGACCGCCCGGATGAACGCCGGTGGCACGCGCATCGAGCTCGGGCGCGAGCGCGACGTCCTGGATGGGTACCGGAGCGCACTCGGCCCTGAGGGGGCCATGCTCGGCGATGCGGTGCTCCGGGTGTGCCGTGGCGCACGCTGACCAACCCGTCCCCCAAGCGTCATGATCTTGGACCTGTGGTCGCTATTCAGCCACAAGTCCAAGATCATGCCGAAAGGGGATCGCGGCGACAGGGCGCTGGGCCGCCCTCACAACATCCGGCGGTCGGCGGCCCACCGGGTGAGCTGGTGCCGGTTCGAGAGCTGCAGCTTGCGCAGCACGTTCGACGCATGTGTCTCGACGGTCTTGATCGAGATGTACAGCTCGGCTGCAATCTCCTTGTAGGCGTAGCCACGGGCGAGTAGCCGCAGCACCTCGCGTTCGCGGGGGGTCAGCTGGTCGAGTTCCGGGTCGACGGACGGCGCCACCGGGGCGTCGCGGAAAGCGTCCAGCACGAACCCGGCCAGCCGTGGGCTGAACACCACGTCGCCGTCCGCGACCCGGCGCACCGCGTCGGCCAGCTCAGCCGCGGAGATCGTCTTCGTAACGTAGCCCCGGGCACCCGCGCGGATCACGGCGATCACGTCCTCCGCGGCGTCCGACACCGAAAGCGCCAGGAACCGCGTATCGGGCGCCTCGGCGGCCACGCCGGCGAGAACCGCCAGCCCGCCGCCGTCGGGCATGTGCACGTCGAGCAACACCACGTCGGGATGCCTTTCGCGTATACCGGCGATCGCATCGGCGACGGTGCCCGCCTCACCTACCAACTGCACGAACTGCCCCAGCTCGGCGCGCACTCCGGCGCGGAACATGGCGTGGTCGTCGACGAGAAAGACAGTCGTCATTTGGGCATCCTGATCTCCACCTCGGTGCCGGCGCCTGGACTCGACCGCACACTGACTTGGCCGCCGTGCCGCTCGACGCGGCCGATGATCGAGCCACGCAGCCCCTGCCGGTCGGCGTCGACGGCGGCGGGGTCGAAGCCGGAGCCCCGGTCGCGGACGAAGCACAGGCAGGCGCTGTCCTCGACCTCGGCGTACAGCGACACCGTCTCGACACCCGCGTGCTTCGCGGCGTTGACGAGCGCCTCGCGGCACGCCGCGACGAGGGCACCGAATCGCTCGGAAAGCGGCGCGTCCCCAACCACCACAACGTCCACCTTGATCGCGTAGGCGTCCTCGACCTCGCCCGCGGCGCCGCGCAGCGCCTCGCTCAGCTGCCCGGACGCGGTGCGCGCTCCGTACAGCAGGGTACGGAGCTCGCGTTCCTGGCCGCGGGCCAGCCGGGTCACCTCGCGTGGAGAGGACGCGTTGCGCTGGATGAGCGCGAGCGTCTGGAGCACCGAGTCGTGCAGGTGCGCGGCTAGTTCGGCACGTTCTTGCGAACGGATCCGCTCGCTGCGCTCCTCGCCCAGGTCGCTGACCATCCGTATCCACCACGGGCCGGTGAGCAGGGCCAGCCCGATCACTGTCATAACGACCGCGAGCACAGCTACCGTCACGCCGGACGCGTTGGCCCGGGCGACCACCACCACACCGCCCGCGACGACGAGTGCCGCTCCCAGTGCGAGCCGAATCCGCCCTTTCCCGCCTAGCGTTGTCCGGCGCCACTCCAGACGCTGTGTCTCGCTGGCCTGGCGCCAGATGAGAGCACCGCCGAAGAGCGCCAGCGTGGCCGGGATGAGCAACTGGCCCAACGGCGGCAGCGTCCGCGCGACGGTGAATACCGTGCCGACGACCATGACGACCCCGACGCCGTAGCGCAGCCAGTCGGCGAACCGCGTCGGCCGTTCGCTGCCAGGCGGCGTCGGCACCACGATCCAGTACGCGCCGTACAGGATGATTCCCAGGCCGTTGGCGAAGGTGAGCAGGATGAACACCACGCGCACGCGCGCGGGCGATATGCGCAGGTGGTCGGCAATTCCGCTGGCGACGCCACCCAAAACCTTGCGATTGGCGCGCCGGTACAGGCGTGGGACTGCCAGCGCGTTCTCGGCCACGACACCATGGTCCGGCAGGTCCGGGGGACCGCGCATCAGGCCCCGCCCGGAACCTGAATCTCAGGGTCGGGTCAGGGGCGTGCCCGATGCGGCCGGCCCACCGCTGGCTCATCCTCGATGCATGACGTCAACATTCGAGACGCCCCCTCCGCCTCCGCCGGATGCCCCGCCACCGATGCCGCCTGCGGCACCGCCGCCGGCCGCGCCGCGGCTGCTGCGTCGCAGCGTCACCAACCGGGTGGCGGCCGGCGTCTCGGGCGGGCTGGGCGAGTACTTCGGCGTTGACCCGGTGCTGTTCCGCGTCCTGTTCGCGACCACGGCGTTCTTCGGTGGCGCCGGCATCCTGGCCTACGTCATCGCCTGGGCCGCGATTCCGGAGCAGGGTGCCGCCCACGCGCCGGTCGACCGGCTGATCGGCGGCGGGCGCCGGAGCAGCGCCCCGACGTGGGTGCTGATTGTCATTGCGGCGACAGTCGTCTGGGCCTTGCTGTTCAGCTGGTGGGCGCCCTGGCGATTCCTGCCGTGGATGTTCCTCCCGCTGCTGCTCGCTGCGCTGGTCCTCGCCGGTGCTCTGTCGCGCCGGCCGACACAAGCGGCGCCCCCGCTGCCGGCGGCGACGGCAGATCCCGACGCGACGGCAGCGTGGGTCGCCGAGGGCCGCGTGGCCGCGCGCGAGCGACGCCGCCGGGCGGCGCCGGTGCGGTGGGCGACGCTCGGCGCGATTGTCGTCGTCTTGACGATTCTGGGAATCATCGACGCCACGACGGGCATCCCGATCCCGCTGTACTTCTGGGCGGTGCTGCTCGTCGTCGTGGCCGGCCTCGTGGTGGGCGCATTGCTGCGCAGACCGATCTGGTGGATGTCGCTGCTGCTCGTTCCTGCGGCCATCGGGCTGTTCGTGTTCGCCGGCAGCCGGGCTAGCCTCCACGACGGCTCCGGCGACAACTACTACACGCCGCGGACCGCCGCGCAGCTGGATGACACGTATCACCACGCCTTCGGCCGGACGACGCTCGATCTAACCGCCCTGCCTGCGCTTGACACCTCCCGGACGGTGCACGTGAGGCTGGCCGGTGGCGAGGTGCGGCTGCTGCTTCCCTCGTCCTTGCCGGCCAACGTGCACGCGAACATCCACATGGGCACCGTCCAGATCGATGGTCGTGACGACTCGAACGGCATGAACATCAGCAGCGACCCGATCACCACCTCGTCCGCCGACGCTCTGACGGTCGACGTCCAGATCACCGCCGGACAGCTGGAGATCGACCGCTCGCCGTGACGTCCCGGCTGTCACGGCGAGGGCGGGCACGCGCCGTCGAGCAGCTGCGTTGGTGCCGCCAAGCCCTGCTGCTGCAGCGCGCATCCGGTGACCAGGAACCGCCCTGCCGAATACCGCCGCGTCTGCCAATAGTTGTGGCCTTGCGCGAAGTTCGGAGTGTAGTCGTTGACGGTGGCGATCACATCGAGGTAGCCGTCACGGTCTAGATCGACGGCATTCATGCCGGGTGCGTCCGCCACCGCCTCCGCGGTAGGTACGAGGCGTCCGTCGCGCAGCAGGACCATCTCGCCGACGCTCGCGTGCATGCCGAGGCTGTCGACGACGACGCAATTGGGCTCCGGCGAGGCGGCGAGGCAGGTCAGCGAGCCGTTCCAGCCATCGCCTTTGGGCAGCACCCACCACTGCACAGGCACGCCCAGGGTTGTGAGTGACAGCACCGGCCGGCTGTGGAAATTCTGCTGGTTAGCGGAAACCCACAGCGTCACCGCGGCGTCGTTGCCCAATTGTCGCGTCTGGCGGGCCTGGCAGTGCCAAGACTGACACGCTGCCGGCATCGCGACGGCACGCGGCGTGGCCTTCGGCGAGCTCGTCCTCGCCGACGATCCACTGCGCTGCGACGAGGAGGCGCACCCTGCGGCGAGCAGTACCAGGCAAAGCACTCCGATGAGCTGCCGACCACGCACCGCATTCACCTCCCCTACTACCAGTGGACCTCGATATCGCTTGGATGGCCACTCGCAGGGGAGCGAACGTCAGCTGTGGACCAGGAACACCTCGTCGGCGTAACACCAACCCCACTCTTCGCCGGGTTCGAACGAGCGCATGATCGGATGCGTGCTCGCGTGCCAGTGCGCGGTGGCGTGCCGGCGCGGTGAGTTGTCGCAGCAGCCGACATGCCCGCACTCGAGGCACTCGCGCAGGTGCACCCAGCCGGTGCCTTCGCGCAGGCAGTCCTCACATCCCTCGGTCGTGGACGGCTGCACGTCCGCGATGGTGGACAGGTGTGAACAATCGACGTCAGTCGCCGTGCCGCGGGGATTGGCCGCGGTAATCCACGAGGTCATGCCCCAACGCTAGCGCCGCGAGCCGTCCTACTCCCACTCGATCGTGGCGGGCGGTTTGGACGTCACGTCGAGCACGACGCGGTTGACTTCGCGCACCTCGTTGGTGATCCGCGTCGAGATCCGTTCCAGCACGTCATAGGGCACCCGCGTCCAGTCGGCCGTCATGGCGTCCTCGGACGACACCGGCCGCAGTACCACCGGGTGGCCGTAGGTGCGCCCGTCGCCCTGAACGCCCACCGAGCGGACGTCCGCGAGCAGCACCACCGGACACTGCCAGATGTCGCGGTCGAGCCCCGCGGCCGTGAGCTCGGCGCGGGCGATGGCGTCTGCGCGGCGCAGCAGATCGAGGCGGTGCGCCGTGACCTCGCCGACGATGCGGATGCCGAGGCCCGGCCCGGGGAACGGCTGGCGCCAGACGATCTCGGCGGGCAAGCCGAGTTGCTCCCCGACCCGGCGCACCTCGTCCTTGAAGAGCGCCCGCAGCGGCTCGATCAGCCCGAATTGCAGGTCGGGTGGCAGCCCGCCCACGTTGTGATGGCTCTTGATGTTCGCTGCACCACTGCCGCCGCCGGACTCGACCACGTCCGGGTAGAGCGTCCCCTGCACCAGGAACTCGACGGATCCCCCGGCGGCGACGACCACCTCGCGGGCCGCCTGCTCGAAAGCCCGGATGAACTCCCGCCCGATGATCTTGCGCTTCTCTTCGGGGTCGACGACACCGGCCAGTGCGTCGAGGAATTGCCCGGCGGCGTCGACGACTTTGAGCCGTACCCCGGTCGCGGCGACGAAGGCCCGCTCGACCTGCTCTGCCTCGCCGGCACGCAGCAGGCCGTGGTCGACGAACACACAGGTGAGTTGATCTCCGATGGCGCGCTGCACGAGTGCGGCGGCGACGGCCGAGTCGACGCCACCGGACAGCCCGCAGATCGCCCGCTTCCCGCCGACCTGAGCCCGGATGGCGGCCACCTGCTCGTCGATGATATTCGCTTCTGTCCACTGTGGACGGACCTTGGCGATGTCATATAGGAAGTGCCGTAAGACAGCCTGCCCGTGCTCGGTATGCAGCACCTCGGGGTGGAACTGCACCCCGGCGAGGCGGCTGGCCACATCCTCGAACGCGGCGACGGGGGCGCCCGCAGATGACGCCGTGACGGTGAACCCGCGCGGCGCCCGGGTGACCTCGTTGCCGTGACTCATCCAGACCTGTTGGGTCGGCGGCAGCCCGCGCAGCAGTGTCCCGTGGTCCGTGACGGAGAGCGCCGTGCGGCCGAATTCGCTCCCCCCGGTATTGGCCACCTCGCCACCGAGCGCCT
>Ga0126373_10001162_pt1 | contig 18430 bp, 17 predicted proteins | sample PanSoiMetPlot_11_FD_92545 | JGI IMG/M metagenome (GOLD analysis project Ga0126373, IMG submission 92545) | Tropical forest soil microbial communities from Panama - MetaG Plot_11 | ecosystem: Environmental > Terrestrial > Soil > Tropical forest > Bulk soil | place: Panama | collected 2016-02-17 | reverse complement strand
GTGGTCCCACCGCCGCTACTGCTCTTCGAACTCTTACAAGCGGTCACTGAAAGCGCAGTGACCGCCACGGCCACCACCGCGGCCATGATCGAGCGATACCGCACGACTCCTCCTCATTGCGTTGTCGCGCCTAGCGCAGCCGCGCCGGCACCCGTGTCCTGGCTCGGGTGGGGGAAGCGTAGACCCCAGGTGTGGTGACTGATCCCACTCCATAGCGTCCCGTTATGCCGTCGTTATGTCCGCCGCTACGGCCACTGCTATCCCTGCGGCACCATCCGTAACAGAATCAGCGGCTGGAGTAGTTGGGCGCCTCAACCGTCATCTGGATGTCATGGGGGTGCGACTCCGTCAGGCCGGCGGCAGTGATCCGGATCAGCTGCCCGCGCTCCTGAAGCTCGGGAATGCTCTGCGCGCCGGCGAACCCCATGCCCGCGGACAGGCCCCCGACCAGCTGGTGCGCCACTGCGGCGAGCGGTCCGCGATAGGGCACCTGGCCTTCGACACCCTGGGGGACCAATTTGTCGTCGTCGGCGACGTCTTGCAGCCCGTACCGGTCCCGGGAGTAGCTGGCCTTCTGCCCGCGGGTCTGCATGGCGCCCAGCGACCCCATGCCGCGGTACGTCTTGAACTGCTTGCCGTTGATGAAGATCAGCTCGCCGGGCGACTCTTCGCAGCCGGCGAGCAACGAGCCGAGCATCACCGTGTCGGCACCGGCAACGAGCGCCTTGACGATGTCGCCCGAGTATTGCAGGCCGCCGTCGCCGATGACCGGCACTCCCGCGGGACGCGCCGCTGACGCTGCATCCATGATCGCGGTCACCTGCGGGACGCCTACGCCGGCCACCACCCGGGTGGTGCAGATCGAGCCCGGGCCGACGCCGACCTTGATGCCGTCCGCACCGGCGTCGACCAGCGCCTGCGCCCCAGCTCGGGTTGCTACATTGCCGGCGACCACGTCCACAGTCGTGTCGCGTTTGAGCCGGGCAACCATCTCGACGACGCCACGCGAATGGCCGTGCGCGGTGTCGACCACCACGAAGTCCGCGCCGGCGTCGACCAGCCCGAGGGCCCGCTTGTACGCGTCCTCGCCCACCCCGACGGCAGCGCCGACCACGAGCCGTCCGTGGGCGTCCTTGGTGGCAAAGGGGAACGCCTCGCTCTTGGCGAAATCCTTGACCGTGATGAGCCCGGTGAGCCGACCTGCCGAGTCGACCAGCGGTAGCTTCTCGATCTTGTTGCGGGCCAACAGGGCAAGAGCGTCCTCACGGCTGACGCCCACCGGCGCCGTGACGAGCGGCATGCGTGTCATCACGTCGCGGACGAGCCGTGAGTGGTTGGTCTCGAAGCGCATGTCACGGTTGGTGACGATGCCGAGCAGCACGCCGTCGTCGGCAACGACCGGCACCCCCGAGATGCGGTAGCGCGCGCACAGCGCCTCGACGTCAGCGAGCGTGGCGTGCGGTGCACAGGTCACCGGGTTGGACACCATGCCCGCCTCGGAGCGCTTGACCAGGTCGACCTGCGCGGCCTGCTCGTCGGCGGACAGATTGCGATGCAGGACGCCCACCCCGCCTTGCCGGGCCATAGCAATAGCCATGCGCGCCTCGGTGACGGTGTCCATCGCCGACGACAGCAGCGGGATGCGGATGTCGATGTTGCGGGTGACGCGCGAGGTGGTGTCGACCTCGCTGGGGATGATGTCGGACTCGCCGGGCAGCAGCAGGACGTCGTCGAAGGTCAGCCCAAGGGGCAGGTCGGGGTTGGCCATGACTCATCGTACGGTCGGTGGACACCCTGATCAGACAGCGCGCTAGCACGAAGAAAAATCAGGGTCCGCTGGGGGGATAACCGTATGGTCCGGACGCCGCCGACCCCCGACCCTCGAATACATGACGATCACCACGTCCATTGACGCAGGCATCGCCTGCCGGGCGATCAATCTCGTGAAGGTATACGGCTCTGGCGACACCGGCGTGCGCGCCCTCGACGGGCTCTCAGTCGAGTTTCGCCGCGGTGAGTTCACCGCGATCATGGGGCCGTCCGGGTCGGGCAAGTCCACGCTGATGCACTGCCTGGCCGGCCTCGACACGGCGACGTCCGGCACGGTCACCGTCGGTGCCACTGACCTGTCCGCGCTGTCCGACAAGAAGATGACCAAGCTGCGACGCGACCGCATCGGGTTCGTGTTCCAGTCCTACAACCTGGTGCCGACGCTCACCGCCATCGAGAACATCAGCTTGCCGCTGGACATTGCCGGGCGCCGGCCGAACGCAGCCTGGCTGCGGCAGATCGTGCACACGCTGGGCCTGGCCGACCGGCTGCACCACCGGCCGGCCGAGTTGTCCGGCGGCCAGCAGCAGCGGGTCGCCTGCGCACGTGCCTTGGCGAGCCAGCCGGAGATCATCTTCGGGGACGAGCCCACCGGCAACCTGGATTCGCGCTCGAGCGGCGAGGTACTGGGCATCCTGCGCGACGCCGTCGACCGGCTCGGCCAGACCGTGGTGATCGTGACCCACGACCCGCATGCGGCCGGCTACGCCGATCGTGTCGTGTTCCTGGCCGACGGCCGGATCGTCGACGAAATGCGCCGGCCCACCGCCGACAGCGTCCTCGACCGCATGAAGAGCCTGGAGGGCTGATCATGCTTGGGGGTAAGGCGATGCGCCGGGTCTCACGGCGCAGCCTAGTGGCGCACAAGGTGCGCCTGGCGCTGACCGTGATCTCGGTCGTGCTCGGGACCGCGTTCGTCGCCGGATCATTCGTATTCACCGACACGCTCAAACACACGTTCAACGGCATCTTCGGCGACGCCGACAAGGGTGTGGACGTCCGTGTCGACGCCCGCAACGCGAGCGACCCCGGCGTGCCAGTCGCGCTCGCCGACCGCATCCGGTCGACGCCCGGCGTGCGCGCCGTTCAGCTCGAGGTCAGCGCGCCGATCGTGCTGATCGGCAAGGACGGCAAGCGGGTGAACTCCGGCGGCGCTCCAAGCGAAGGCATGCTGTGGAACCCACCTGCCGAGTCGATCAAAGCACCGCCGACGTTCATCGCGGGCACCGCACCGGTGGCGGCCGGACAGGTCGTCATCAACGAGGGCGCCGCGAAGAAGTCGAAGCTCGGCGTCGGCGACCACACCAAGGTGGTGCTGCCGACGCGTGGGGTCGTCGATGTGACGGTTACCGGCATCTACCGCACCAACACGCAGACCGGCGGCTACGTCGGCGTCGAGTTCACCAAGGCGCAGGGATTGCGCCTGTTCACCGATGGGACACACGTCGACGCCGTCAGCATCGCCGCCGCCGGAGTTTCCGAGCAGGTGCTGCGCAACCGGGTCGCCGCGCTGCTCCCGAGCGACCTACGCGCCAAGACGGGCGACCAGGTGCGCAAGGACGACCGCAACTCGGTGTCGCAGTCGCTGTCGTTCGTCAACACGTTCCTGCTGGCGTTCGGGCTCATTGCCCTCATCGTCGGTACGTTCATCATCTACAACACGTTCTCGATGATCATCGCCCAGCGGGTCCGCGAACTCGCGCTGCTACGCGCGATCGGAGCGGGGCGTCGGCAGGTGCGAAGCTCCGTGATACTCGAGGCGACGATCATCGGCGCAGTCGGCGGGGTGCTTGGCGTGGCTGGCGGCGTCGGCCTCGCAATCGGCCTCCGCTCGCTGCTCGATGCGACGGGCACCGGACTGCCCAGCGGCCCGCTGGTGATCAGCGCCCGCACAGTGATCGTCGCGCTGCTGGTCGGCATCGTGGTGACCCTCGTATCGGCGTTGGGGCCGGCTCGGCGTGCGTCCAAGACAGCTCCGGTGGAGGCGATGCGCGAAGAGTTCGTGGCGGCGCAGCGCCCGCTGCGGGCACGCTCGATCGTGGGCGGGCTCGTGGCGGCCGCCGGCGTCGCGGTCGCCATTTCCGGTGCGGGTACGCACTCGGTCGGCTCCGGCTCGCTGCTGATCGGGCTCGGTCTGCTGGTCACCGGAACCGGCGTGCTGCTGCTTGCCCCGGCACTGTCGAGGTACATCGTCGGCGGACTAGGCGCCGTGGTGGGCCGCCCGTTCGGCACCGTCGGGCGCCTCGCCCGCACGAACTCGGTGCGCAACCCGCGGCGTACGGCGGCGACGGCATTCGCGCTCACGGTCGGGCTGATGCTGGTCAGCGGCATCGCCGTGCTCGGTGCGTCTACGAAGGCGAGCATCAACGCGCTTGTCGACAACGACGTCCGGGCAGACTACATACTGCAGGGTACGGGCCAGACCGACGTCCCCCTGCCTGCCGTGACGGCAGCGGCGAAGGTGCCGGGCGTGCAGTCCATGACGCAGCTGCATGACCTCCACACGACGATCAACGGCGCTGACGCTGAGGGGACCGGCGTCGACGGTCCGCTCAGCGCCGTCCTCAAGATCACCTACCGAGAGGGCGGCGGCCCGCTCACCGGCAACGCCATGCAGATCTCGCGAACCACCGCCGCGAACAAGCACTGGAACCTCGGCGATCACATCCGGCTGGCCACCCCGGGCGGAGCATCAGTGACGACGACCATCACCGGCGTGTACGACGACGGCCAGCTGCTCGGGCCATGGCTGGTGTCGGGCGACACGTACCGGACGCTCACCCCGGCAAGCCGGTACGCCGACATCGTGGCTCTCGTCCACGCCGCGCCGGGGACGTCCGCGCCGGCGCTGCGCGCTGAGCTGCTGCGGGTCACCGACCCCTACTACACCGTCGACGTCAAGAACAAGGCGGAGTTCAAGGGGCAGCAGGCCGCGCAGGTGAACAGCCTGCTGGGGCTGCTGTACGGGTTGCTGGGCCTGGCGATCATCATCGCGATCCTCGGCATCGTCAACACGCTGGCACTTTCGGTGGTGGAGCGGCGGCGCGAGATCGGGATGCTGCGCGCGGTCGGCATGCTGCGCGGCCAGGTGCGGCGCACCGTGTACGTCGAGTCGTTGCTGATCGCGGTGTTCGGCGCGGTCCTGGGGCTGGCTCTGGGGCTGACGTTCGGAGCGCTGTTCACCCATCGGCTGCGCGGTCAGGGCCTTTCCGTGGTGACCGTGCCGTGGGGTCAGGCGGTGCTGTTCCTGGTGATCGCAGCGGTCGTCGGCGTCCTCGCGGCGCTGTGGCCGGCGGTCCGGGCGGCGCGCACCCGCCCCCTCTCGGCCATCGCCGAGGCCTGAACGACACGCCCGGTCGCGGGGGGGATCGGGCCGCGGGACGGGGGCGGGTTGGCCATCCGCCCACGTCACGCTCTACCGTGGAGGCGTGACTGCGCACCTGCGGGGCCAAGAGAGACCCGCCTGATGACCTCGGCAGACGGTCCGGTCGACCCGTTCCTCAACGACCCGCATGATCCGGCCGCTGTCCTCGACGGGCCGGAGCCCATCGAGCCGCTAAGCGACGAGGAGCGCTCAGAGGTGCTGGCGGACCTCTCCGAGCTCGGCGAGTTTCGCGGCGCGCTCGAGCCGCGGGGCATTCTGGGCGTCGCGGTCGAGTGCGGCGACTGCGGTGAGCAGCACTACTTCAGCTGGGACCTGATGGCCGCAAACCTTCGCGCGCTGATCGGCGAGGGCCGCACCCACGTGCACGAGCCGGCCTTCGAGCCGGACCCCGAGGCGTTCGTCAGCTGGGACTACGCACGTGGTTACACCGATGCGACCAAGGCGGCCGCGCGCCGCCACTGAGTTGGCGCGGTCCGCGTCACCTTTCCCCGCCTCGTTCTTTGATGGCACCGAAGGGGTCGACCGGATCCCTCAGGACGTTCGCAGGCGGAGGGGACAGCGATGGTGGGGGTTCCCGCGCTGGCCGTGCCGATACAGCCGGACCGGCAGTGGCAGCAACGGGCAGCGTGTCGCGGCGCAGATACGCGGATCTTCTATCACCCGGAGAACGAGCGGGGTCCGTCGCGCCGCCGCCGCGACCTGCAGGCAAAGCAAATCTGCCGAACGTGCCCGGTGCTTACTGACTGCCTGAGCTGGGCGCTGGCGACCCGCGAGCCGTACGGCGTGTGGGGTGGGTTATCCCCCGAGGAGCGCGGGATTCTGCTTACATCTGCGCCGGCGTGATCGCCGCCTTCTCTCCTGCGTGATCGCCGCCCTCCCCCGGCGTGATCTTGGACTTGTGGTCGCTATACCGCCACAAGTCCAAGATCATCTGCCCATGGGGGAGGGTGTGCCGACGCGTCAGAAACCAGGCCCGTGGCTGTGGCCATGGCCGTGGCTGTGACCGTGCCCGTTGGGTGAGTGCTCGGCGAGCTCCTCCGGCTTGTCGACGACCAGGCTCTGCGTGGTTAGCAGCAGCGATGCGACCGATGCCGCGTTGGCCAGTGCCGCCTTGGTCACCTTGACCGGGTCGACAATGCCTTTGGCAAACAGATCGCCGTAGTCGCCGGTGGCGACGTCGAGGCCCTCGTTACCGCTCAGGTCGCGCACCTTCGCGACAACGACGTTGCCCTCGTGCCCGGCGTTGGCCGCGATCCATCGCAGCGGCTCCCCCAGAGCCTCACGGACGACGCGCGCGCCCGTCGCCTGGTCGCCGCTCAACGACAACCCGTCGAGGGCCGACGCCGCGTGCAGCAGCACCGATCCGCCGCCCGCGATAATGCCCTCCTCGATGGCAGCCCGGGTCGCCGAGATCGCGTCTTCGATGCGCGCCTTGCGCTCCTTGAGCTCGACCTCGGTGGCTGCCCCGACCTTGATCACGCCGACCCCGCCGGCCAGTTTGGCCAGCCGCTCCTGGAGCTTCTCGCGATCCCAGTCGGAGTCGGTCTCATCGATCTCCTTGCGAATCTGGGCGATCCGGTCGTCGATGGCATCCTGCGAGCCGGCGCCGTGCGTGACGGTCGTCGTGTCCTTGGTGACGACGACGCGCCCGGCACGTCCGAGTACGTCAGTGCCGATCTGGTCGAGCTTGAGGCCGACCTCGGGTGCGACGACCTGCCCGCCGGTGACGATCGCGAGGTCCTGAAGGAACGCCTTGCGACGGTCGCCGAAGAACGGCGCCTTGACGGCAACGGCCTTGAATGTCTTGCGGATCGCGTTGACCACAAGCGTGGCGAGCGCCTCACCGTCGACGTCCTCGGCGATGACCACCAGCGGCTTGCCGTCGGTGGTGACCTTCTCCAGCAACGGCAACAGGTCGGCGATAGCGGAGATCTTCTCGGTGGTGATCAGCAGGTACGTATCGTCGAGGACCGTCTCGCCCGACTCGAGGTCGGAGATGAAGTACGGCGAGATGTAGCCCTTGTCGAACTGCATCCCCTCGGTGAACTCAAGCTCCGTGGTGAGGGTCTGCGACTCTTCGACAGTGATCACGCCCTCGTTGCCGACCTTGGTGAAGGCTTCCCCGATCAGCCTGCCGATCGCGGGATCCTGTGCGGAGATCGTCGCAACGCGCGCGATCTCCTCCTCGCCGTGCACGGGCGTCGCAGCCTTGTCCAGCGCCTCCGTCACCGCAGACACGGCGGCGTCGATGCCGCGCTTCAGGTCGGCCGGGTTGGCACCGGCAGCGACGTTCCTGAGCCCGGCGCGAACCATCGCCTGAGCCAGCACGGTGGCGGTCGTGGTGCCGTCGCCGGCCACGTCGTTCGTCTTGGTAGCCACGGACTTTGCCAACTGCGCGCCGAGGTTTTCGAACGGGTCGTCCAGCTCGACCTCGCGGGCGATCGTCACCCCGTCATTGGTGATCACCGGCGGGCCGAACGACTTGTCCAGCACGACGTTGCGGCCGCGCGGGCCGATAGTGACCTTGACCGTATCGGCAAGCTTGTCGACGCCGCGTTCCAGCGCGCGCCGCGCATCCTCGTCGAAGCTGAGGATCTTCGGCATGAAATTCCTTCCTAGGTGGGCGCGGTCGACAAACGCCCCGGACACGCGTCAGCGCGCCGGGGCGTGTCGAGACGCGCTCTACTTCTCGATGATCGCCAGAACGTCGCGGGCCGATAGGACCAGGTACTCCTCACCGGCGTACTTGACCTCGGTGCCGCCGTACTTGCTGTACAGCACGGTGTCGCCGACCTTCACGTCCAGCGGGACGCGGTTGCCGTTGTCGTCGAAGCGGCCCGGGCCCACCGCGAGGACAGTGCCCTCCTGCGGCTTCTCCTTGGCGGTGTCCGGAATGACAATGCCCGAGGCGGTCGTCGTCTCGGCCTCGTTGGCCTGGACGACGAGGCGGTCCTCAAGCGGTTTGATGTTGACCTTGGTAGCGGTCGTCACGGTGGATCTCCCCTTCTCGGGATGTACATGCCTCATGTCGCGGGCCCAGCTGTCGTCGCGGGTGTCAGTGGGCCACCGTTGGCACTCTAACGCGGTGAGTGCCAACGCTCAATCTAGCCTATGCGCCCCGCGCTATTTGAACGTGTGTCCCGTCCAGGTGGATCCGGCGTCGGTGGTGGTCCAGACCGTGCGACCGTCTGTCGAGATCGCGCGTCCGACGGTCCCGTTTTCGAATCCGATCCAGGACACTTGCCCGGGATCGGAGCCGCTATTGGCGCCCAGCCGGCTCCAGGTCTGCCCGCCGTCGCTGCTGCGGTAGGTGTCGTCGGATGAGACAAGCAGCACCGAGTTCGACGCCGCCCCGAGGGCTCCGGCGGAGAAGCTACCGAGTGCCTGCCGGCGCCCGGGCCGGAACGTCGAGCCACCGTCGGTCGAAGTCACCGTGAACTGGGGGCCCGATCCGAGCCGTGGCGTGCAAAGCAGCGTGACCGAGCCGTCGTCGGCCGTCGTCATCAGGTTTGCGTCAATCTCGCCGCTGCTCTGCGGGCATGTCGTGTCCCGCTTCTGCCACGAACGGCCGTCGTCGGACGAGGCGAGCAACGTGGACTGCTCCGATCCCGCCCCGCCAGCCGGGTTCTGCCGGATCAGCAGGTATGCGGCGTCTCCCGTCCTGCTGAGCAGCACGCTGTCGCCATTGACGCTGCCAGGAAGCCCCGCCTTCTGCCATTCGCTGCCGCCTACCGGCGCGGTCCAAACCTCGTAGCTACAGGCCGGTGGACAGTTCCCGGTATCCGTCACGCGGATGACGTTGTGGGACAGGGTCTCCAGCGCGTCGGCGCCGCCGGCCTGTCGAGTCCAGTGGGCGCCGCCGTCGGTCGTCATGAACAGCGCGTTCTGCCCGTACGCGTACCCGACCTTGTCGTCGGCGAACCGGATGTGCTCGATACATGGGGCGTCGCACTTGCCGGCGATCGAGACGTTCGCCGCAGGGTTCTTCACGCTTCCCCAATGCTGGCCGCCGTCGGTGGTCCACAGCAGCGCTATGCAGCGTTTTGCAGAGTTGTTCAGGCACTGTGCGCTGCCGAGCGCCCACCCCTCCTCCGAGCCCACGAAAGTCAGATCGCTGACCGTGAAGCCGTCTGGGACCCGGCCGGTGCCTGGCGCCGAAGAGGTGGGGGCGTTGGACGTCGCCGGGTTCGACGATGCCGCCGTGCTGGCAGGCGCTGAGCTGGTCACGGCGGCGCTCGTCGGCGGCGGCGTGGTGTGCAAGCTCGACGTGCTCGCCGAATGCGTCTGCGGGTGCTGGAGGCTGGCTACGATGGCGATCAACGCCACTACACCGGCGACGCACGCGGCCGCAACGGCCGGTAGCGACCAGGCCCGCCAGCGCGACCGCGCACTCGGGCGGTCGTGCGCGCCGCGTCCGCGCTGGGCATCGGCAATGATCCGCTCTGCGAGCCCGCCGCCGGCCGGGGCACGCCGCGCATTCTCAGCCAGGCTGTCGCGAAGCTCGCGCTCGATGTCGCTCATCTCTCACCCGCCGGTGCGTGTGTCTGGCGCAGGGACGCGAGCCCACGGCTGATCAGGCTGCGCACGGTGCCGAGCCGGCAGTTCAGGTACACGGCAATCTCGTCGTCGTTCAGGTCGTGGTAGAAGCGCAGGACCAGCGCCGCGCGCTGCCGGTCCGGCAGCGTGGCTAGCAGCCGCCACACCAGATCGCGGGTGGTCACGTCGGTGCCGAGATCGCGGTCGTCGGGACGCTCCGGCAGCTCCTCGAGCACCAGTTCGCGGCTTGCCGGCCGGCGCTGCTGGTTCAGGAACCCGTTGACCAGGGACCGCCGCACATAGGCGAGCGGAATCTCGGCGGCCATAACCCGGTCCCACTTGGGGTACAGGCGCAGCAGCGTCTCCTGCACGAGATCCTCGGCGGAGGAGGCGCTGCCGGTGAGCAGATACGCCGAACGGAGCAACTGCGTGGTGTGCTCGCGCACAAACTGCGCGAACAGCACGTCGTTGTCCATCCAGCCCTCCCGCGGCCGCGGCAGCTCAACAATGGCATGCCTGGGCTGCTCCGTGCCGCTCAGGAGGATCACGGCAAGATGACACGTCGGGGCACGCCCCGGTTGCGTCAGATCGGCTCGAACGTCCAATGGTGCGGTGGACTCGCGAGCAGTTCGGGCGGTACGTACGGTATGCCCTGGCCGGCCGGGTCGATCACGACGACACGGGCCGGCCCGTCCGCCCTGCGGTAATGCCGAGCATCACGGTCACACCAGCACGTCCGTCACGGGCAAGGACGAGTCACCGGGAATGTCCAGCGCGGACGGCGTGGCGCCGTGGGCGACGAGTTGGGCGCCGAGCGCGGCGACCATCGCACCGTTGTCGGTGCACAACTTCGGACGGGGTACCCGTAGCCACAGCCCGGCGCGCTCGCAGCGCTGCGCCGCCAGCGCGCGCAGCCGGGAGTTCGCCGCGACACCCCCGCCGATCAGGAGGTAGTCCACGCCCTGGTCTTGAGCGGCGCGCACCGCCTTGGCGGTGAGCACATCCGCGACGGCCTCCTGGAAGCTCGCCGCCACATCTGCCGTCGGCACCGTGTCGCCGGAGCGCCGGCGTTCCTCTATCCAGCGAGCCACCGCGGTCTTCAGCCCGGCGAAGGAGAACGAGTACGGCGCTTCGCTCATCGCGCGCGGGAACGCGATCGCGTCCGGGTCGCCGTCACGGGCCAGCCGGTCGACGGGCGGGCCACCCGGGAACGGCAGCCCGAGCAGCCGGGCCACCTTGTCGTACGCTTCGCCGGCGGCGTCGTCGACGGTTGCGCCCAGCTCGGTGACGTCCTCGCCCCCCACGCGCGGCACGAGTAGCAGCGACGAGTGCCCGCCGGACACGAGCAGCGCCACGCACGCTTCTGCCAGCGGGCCGTTGTCGAGCAGGTCAACCGCGACGTGGGCGGACAGGTGGTTGACGCCGTACAGCGGCTTGCCGAGCGCCAGGGCGTACGCCTTTGCGGCCGCCACGCCGACAAGCAGCGCACCGGCAAGGCCCGGGCCGACGGTGACGGCGATCGCGTCCAGGTCGCCTACGCCTACCTCGGCCTCGGCCAGGGCGCGATGCATCGTCGGCACCATGGCCTCGAGATGCGCCCGGCTGGCTACCTCGGGCACGACGCCGCCGAAGCGGGCGTGCTCCGCAACGCTGCTCGCGACCGCGTCCGCGAGCAGCGTGGTACCCCGGACTATGCCAACGCCCGTCTCGTCGCAGGACGTCTCGATGCCCAGCACAAGGGGTTCAGATGGCACGGCGCATCACCACCGCATCGACCCGTCCCTCGGCGTAGTAGCCACGGCGGATGCCCACCCGCACGAACCGCGCCTGCTCGTACAACTGCTGCGCCGCCGTGTTGTCCACGCGTACCTCGAGGAAGGCCTCGACGGCCCCGCGCCGGGTCGCCTCGTCCAGCAGCATCGCGAGCAGCCGGCCACCGATCCCCTGCCGCCGCGCCTGCGGAACGACGCCCACGGTCAGGATCTCCGCGGTGTCGCCGACGACGCGCACACCGGCCCAGCCGAGCAAACTCTCGTTCTCGTCGACCGCTGCCAAGTAGTAGCGGTGCCTGGTATCGGCGAGTTCGGCACGGTAGCCGTCGGCGCTCCACGCCTCGGTGCCGAACAACTCCCGCTCGAACGGCATCAACGCGTCAATATGCGCCCGCGTCATGGGCACGACGTCGATGACACTCATTGATCCCACCCACCGCTCGCGCAAGCGCTCATCGGGGGCTCACCGGCTTGGGGGCGTGCGGCACTGCGGCATCCGGGCGGCGCAGGTAGAGCGGCGTGAGCGGTTCGGACGCGGCGTATGCCCGTACCCGCTCGGCGGCGGCTTCTACCAGCGGGGCGGGCTCGGGGTAATCAGCATCGAGAAGCGGCAAGTTCAGTACGCCGGCGTACAGTCGCGCACCGGCACCGGCCATTGCGGCACTGTCCACCGTGGACACGTCAGCGGGGTGGTCGACATGCGGCCCGTCGACGCGGATACCGTCCACATAGCGCGCCCAGTACACCTCACGGCGGCGAGCATCGCTCGCGACCAGCAGCGACGCGGCGCCGAGAGCGCCGGCGATGGCGTCCAGCGAGCAGACCCCGTAGGCGGGAATGCCGAGCGCGTCTGACATCGCGGCCGCCGTGACGAGCCCGACTCGCAGTCCGGTGAAGGGGCCCGGCCCGACGCCGGCCACGATCGCGCCCACGTCGCGGGGTGCGGCACCCGCCTCATCCAGGCAGGCTGCGACCGACGGGGCGAGCAGCTCCCCATGTGCGCGCGGGTTGATCGTGACTCGCTGCGCCAGCGTGCGCACCTCGTCGTCCACGGCGACCACCCCGGCCGTTACGGCGGCGCAGGACGTGTCGATGGCGACGACGAGCACGGCGATTCACATTAGTGCGGAGATGCGCTCGGACCAGTCGCCGCCGCGCGGGCGCAGCGTCAGGGTCCGCATCTCGGAATCGGGCGTCCGTGCGATCTCGATCTCGAGATGCGAGTCCGCCAGTTGTTCAACCTTGCCGCTTCCCCACTCGACGACCAGCACGGAATCGGCGAGGTCGACGTCGAGGTCAAGATCGTCAACCTCCGCGAACGAGCCGAGGCGGTACGCGTCCACGTGGACGAGCGGCAGCCGTCCGGGCCGGTGCACCCTGGCGATGACGAACGTCGGCGACAGGACCGGCCCACGTACGCCGAGCCCGGCGCCGATGCCCTGGACGAGCGCCGTCTTGCCCGCACCGAGCGGGCCGGTCAACACGACCAGATCGCCCGCGCGCAGCACCGCGGCCAACTTTGCTCCATACGCGCGCGTATCGTCCACAGTGGACAGACGAACTGGCAACGTCACCCGGCCCGCCACCACCTGCGCCGGCGCCCTACGTCGTCGAGCGCCGACTCGATGAGCCCGCTCAGCGCCTCGTTGACGACGTCCGGGTATTCCAGCAATGCCACGTGGCCTGCCTGCGGGACGACGACGAGCTCCGCCTTGGGTAGCGCCTCGGCCATCGCTTTACTGTGCTCGAGCGGCGTGATCGCATCGCGATCGCCACAGATGATCACAACTCGGGTCTCGGCGAGCACCGGCAGCGCGGGCAGCTTGTCGTGCGACATCAACGCCGGAAAGAAGTCTGCGATCACCTCGATCCGGGTCGAGGCGATCATGTTGCTGAGGTACTCGACGGTGGACGCGGGCACGTCCTTGCTGCCGAAGCTGAACTTGCGGGTGATCACCCACGCAATGTCGCTCCCAGCCGCCCGGCCGCGCTCGATCAGGTTCGCCCGCCGCCGGGCACCGCGCAGCAGGAACGGCACGAACGGCCCGCCGATCTTGGCCAGCAATGCGGGCAGCCCGAGCGTCACCGCCCCGAGGCCGCCGGCCGATGCGGCCAGCAGCGCCACGCCCACCACGCGCGGTCCCGTACGGCGGCCGGGTGGCGTCTCGAACAGCTCACCGTGGCTGTCGGCCAAACCCAAGATCGTTATGCCGCCCATCGAGTGACCGATCAGCACGACCGGTCCGGCCGGCACCAATGTGTCGAGCACGGTGTGCAGATCGCGGCCGAGCTGGTCGATCGTCGACAGCTTCGGGTCGCCGTGCTCGGAGCGACCGTGGCTGCGCTGATCGTAGAAGATCATCCGGATGGCATCGCCGAACTCTTCCCGCATGCCCTGCCGCTGGAAGTAGAACGCGTTCATATTCAGCGTGTATCCGTGGACGAACACGACAGCGAGCGGCGCGTCGACCGGACCCACTTCCTCGTAGTACAGGCCCGTGCCGTCGTCAGCGACCACCGTGCCCTGCCGGTCGTACGGTAGCGGCGGGAAGGGCTGCTCGGGCACGCCGCGGCGACGGTGGCGGGCGGCCGCCGCACGGCGTTCGACGACCACGGCAGCGGCTGCGGCAGCGGCAGCCGCCCCGCCGAGAACGCCGCCGACGACGCCGGCCCGCTTAGTCATCGTGTCAGCCCGCCGGGCGCGTCGCTCGCCGCGCGAACACTCATTGCGACGCTCCGAGGTAGGTGCGCGCGACACGCGGGCCGATCCGGGTCACGACTTCATAGTGGATGGTGTCGAGGGCATCCGCCCATTCCTGCGCGGTGGGTTCCCCGTCGTGACCTGGACCGAACAGCACGGCGGTGTCGCCGGCCGCCACCTCGTCGTCGCCGACGTCCACCACGATCTGATCCATGCAGACCCGGCCACTGATCCGGTAGCGCCGCCCGTTGATGGCCACCGGGGCGACATTCGAGGCGGCTCGGGGGATGCCGTCTCCATACCCGAGCGGCACGAGGGCCAGCGTGGTCTCGCGCGGCGTCGTGTAGACGTGTCCGTACGACACGCCCTCGCCGGCGCGAACCCGTTTGGCCAGCGCCACTTCCGCCTTCAGCGTCATCGCCGGCCGCAGCCCGAAGTCGCCGGGTACGGGCGAGAGCCCATAAACCGCGATGCCGGGACGAACGAGGTCGAAGTGCGAGTCGGGCAACGTGAGCGTGGCCGCGGAGTTCGCGAAGTGTCGCACCAGCGGCGTGATGCCGCCGCGGCCGGCTACGCCCAGCGCGTCGCGGAAGGCACGCACCTGGCGCCCGATTGAGGGGTGGCCCGGCTCGTCCGCGCACGCGAAGTGGCTCCATATGCCGATCACCTCGACTTCGGCACCGGCCTCGGCCTTGGCAGCCGCGTCGATGAGGTCGGGCCAGTCGGTCACATAACAGCCGTTTCGCGACAATCCAGTGTCAATCTTGAGATGCACGCGCGCCGGAGTGCCGACCTCACGCGCGGCGGCGGTCACCGCGTCGAGCGCCCATCGGCCGTTCACGGTCAGGTCGATGCCGGCACTGATCGCGGCCGCGACACTGCTCGCCTCGGACGGCGTCCACAAGCAGACAAGCATCGGTGCGGTGATGCCCGCCGCACGCAGGGCCAGCGCCTCATCCACGACCGCGACGCCGAGCCATGTCGCCCCACCGGCGAGCGCCGCTCGCGCGGACGGCAGCAGTCCGTGCCCATATCCGTCCGCTTTGACAACTGCCATGATCTCGGCGGGCGTCCCGGCCCGCAAAGTCGCCACGTTGTCGCGGATCGCGTCCAGATCTACTACTGCCTCGGTGCGCAACACGCCGTCCAGTCTCCCATTTGCGTAATCGCTCGCCGGGTGGACGACCGCCGCCCTGCTGGAGCAAGAGCGTGCGAGGCTACAGCACCATCCTCAGACCGTTACGGATCCGCTATGCGCACCGGGTGCTGTCCTTCCTGGGCCGGCCACGCCCCCGCTTGAACGGCACGACGTCGCCGTCATGGAAGATCTCGCCACCCCAGACACCGCACGGCTCCTGCCGCTCTATCGCACCGACCAGACACATCTGCCGGGCCGGACAATCAGCGCACAACGCCTTGGCGAACTCGAGGTCGGCCGGCGCATCAGCGAACCAGAGATCGGGATCGTGCACCTGACACGGCAATTCGACCGGCGCACGTCGGCCGATCGGCGCGAGCAACCCCCCGAGCCGTGAGCGTGCCCGAGCAGGTCGGCGCGCGCCGGATCCGGGCGAGGGGCAGGACCAGAGATATCCATCCAGCGCCGGCGGGATGCGTCGGGGCTCCGGCAGCCGCTCCAGCAATGTGGCTTGCACATCCGTCACAACCACTATGTTCGCTGTCCACCCGGTGTCGGCGATTCGTCCCACAGCCAGATTTCAGCGGCATCACTTCGTGCCGGTGCACCATGCCGTCGCAGCGCCGCAATCGTGTTCCCGCGGCAACTCCGTACGTTCGGCCTGTTGCCTTGCTTGGGTAAACGTCCTATATCGCGCATCTAACATGTTTCTGTCTGAGAACCAGCAGTGGATCGGCACATGTGGCGCGTATCACTCGCCACGACGCGACGAACTCACCGGGACCGTCGCCGTTCGATATTGGTGCCGACGTACGAATTTCTGGCCCTCGATTCGTCCCAGCGACTATTCACGGGCCGGCGAATGAGCAATGCTGTGACTGCTCGACGCGGCCGATCAGTGCGGAGGTGCCGCCGTGGCGATGCGTGACACGCGCGCGCCGACCTTGGCCGACCTACAGGACGCCCTCGGAGCTTTGGTCGAGGTCGTCGTCGCCCCGCACGGGCTGGACGTTCCGGTAGGCGAACCGCTCATCTACGACCCCTCCGGCGGCCCGGGGGCCACCGCACACGACGTCGTGCTCATGGTCGGTGTGGATGCGAGTTCGGCGACGGCGGTCGACGCGCTCGACCGGGTCGGACGACTGGGTGCCGCCGCCGCGGTGGTCAAGCTGGACCGTGCCCCGCCCGACCGCCTTGTCGAGGCCGCTCGCGAGCGCCACCTGGCCCTGCTCGCCGTGCCTGCCGGCACCAGCTGGGGCCAGCTGCTCAGCCTGATGCGCACTGCACGCGCCGCCCGCGCGCCGACCAGCCACGGCGGCTCTGCGGAGGAGCTCAGCGTGGGCGACCTTTTCGGTCTGGCGAACGCGATCGCGGCAACGGTCGGCGGCGCGACCACCATCGAGGACCTGCAGTCCAACGTGCTCGCTTTCTCCAGTCTCGGTCACCCAATCGACAAGGTGCGCCAAGACACCATCCTCGGTAGACGCGTTCCGCCCAGCTGGTCACGCGTGATCTCTGAGCAGGGCATCTTTCAGAAGCTCTACCGCAGCCGCGAGGTCGTCCGCATCGATCGGCTGGGCCCGGCGCCAGGCGGCCTCGACGCCGACGACGGGCGGCCTCGCCTGGCGATCGCGATGCGCGCAGGCGACGAGCCGCTGGGCTCGATCTGGGTTGTCGAGGGCGACCGTCCGCTGACGGGCGAGGCGGAGGAGTCGTTGCGCACAGCCGCGCAGATTGCCGCCATGCACGTGTTGCACTATCGGAGCGCCATCGATCTCGAACGCGGGCGGCGCGCAGAGCAGCTGCGCACCGTGTTGGCGGGTGACCGGCCTGCGTCGATCGGGATCCGCCTTCGGCTTCCGGACGGAGTGCCGCTGGCCGTGCTCGCCTTCGCGTGCGACCTGCACGACGCGGATCTCGTCGACCAGGCAGTCGACGCGCTCGAGGCGGTGCTGACTTTGCACCTCGAGGTGTTTCACCGAACCGCACACGTGGTATCCATCGGCGAATTCGTCTACATCCTGCTGGCGGCGGACGAGACTCGCGACCCGGCGCGCATGTGCGAATTGGCAAGTGAGCTGAGCGAAGATGCCGAACGCAGCGTGAAGCGGCCGGTGGTGGTCGGGATCGGCTCGGCGGTGAGCGGACTCGACGAGATCCGCCGGTCGCGCAGCGAGGCCGAGCACGCGCTGGCAGTCGTGCGCCAACGCGGCCAGCGGATCGGGCATGTCGAACAGCTACGCGCAGCGATCGCGCTGCACCGCCTGCAGTCGCTGGCCGGGACCGACCCCGAGCTGCGGGCAGGCAAGGCAGCCATTCTCGCCGCGCACGATGCCAGCAAGGGAACCAGCTACGTGGCCACGCTGCGCGCCTACCTCGACCACTTCGGCGACGTGCCGGCCGCCGCCGAGTCGTTGTACGTGCACCGGAACACATTCCGCTACCGGCTGAGCCGCCTGCTGCAGATCGCCGGACTGAACCTGGACGACCCCGACGAGCGGCTGATCACCCACCTGCAACTGCGCCTGCTCGACGAGCGGACACGTGGGCGAATCTTGGACGCGCAGCCGTAGGAGCTACTGCGTCAGATCGCCAGCCAGGCCTCGCGCAGGGCTTCGAGCACGTCGATCGCCGACGGCGGCCCGTCCGACGCGGCGAGTTGACCGGCGACGCCGTGCACATACGCCCCGACCACCGCGGCAAGCGTGGAGTCGAGACGGGTGGCCAGCAGCGAGCCGATGAGGCCGCTGAGCACGTCGCCGCTGCCGGCGGTGGCGAGCCAGGGCGTCCCGGTCGGATTGACGTAGGCGCGGCCCTCCGGGGCGGCCACCACCGTCGCGTTGCCCTTGAGCAGCACGGTGGCACCCAGGTCGGCGGCGGCGCGCCGGGCGGCGCCGATGCGGTCGGGCCCGACGTCACCGGCCAACCGGGCGAACTCGCGGTCGTGCGGGGTCAGCACCGTGGGCGCCTGCCGTCCGCGCACCAGCCCTGGCGCCCGCGCGACCAGCGTGATGCCGTCGGCGTCGACGATCACCGGCAGCTCGCTGCGCAAGGCGTCGGCGAGCAGT
>Ga0126373_10001161_pt1 | contig 18436 bp, 20 predicted proteins | sample PanSoiMetPlot_11_FD_92545 | JGI IMG/M metagenome (GOLD analysis project Ga0126373, IMG submission 92545) | Tropical forest soil microbial communities from Panama - MetaG Plot_11 | ecosystem: Environmental > Terrestrial > Soil > Tropical forest > Bulk soil | place: Panama | collected 2016-02-17 | reverse complement strand
TGGCCAACAATTTTTTCCCGCCGGCGCGGAAAATGGTACAGCAGAGGACCCTCCCGCCGACTGCTTTACGTCGATTGTCTGAGCACACATAGAGCACTTGCCTATCCTGGGTGATACGACTCAATTTCTCCAAGCTTCACCGTCCATTTCGAATGGCGTTCTTTGATTCGGAATCAAGAATACAATTAAATCGAGAATTTGTTACGAGGCAAAGGGCTAGCTAACGGTTAAATAGAGTGCCGTTTGTTAGGTTGACGCCGCTCAGACTGAACGCATCGAAAAATTGGCACGTAAGTTCCGGCCGGCAGGGCGATGAGGACTGGGTCGGCTATACCCTGGGTTTCGTAGTATTCGCGAAGCTTTCGGCGGAGCCGCTGAGCCTCAACACGGACTATAGAATCGGCGCGGGGATCATAATCGTCACCGCGATGGAACACGTCTCTGCCCAGAATATATTCCTTGAGTTCATCGGGCCGGCCGGCTAAGGAGCGCTCGACGACGAGGCTAAGAAAGCGTTCCATCTGCGCCGAGCGGCGGAAGACGTCGCTATGCAGAATTCTTTGCAATTGCTCGCGCACTTCGTCTTCGGGGACAACTTCCGGGAGGGATTGGGGGATCGAAATCGGGATTTTCCGGCGAAGAATATGGGGTTCGCTTGCTTCCGTGGGCAAGCGCTCGCCAGTGAGGAGGATAAATCCGAGAGACCAACTCATGGCACCGACGGCAATGAGCAAGAAGAGGACCGTATTAGAGGGCGTGCGGTCAAATAGGCTAGTGACGGGAGCGAAGAAGAACTGATAAAAACCGCGAACGAAATGAACGGTACCACCGGCAGTGAAGGCCAGGCCAATGATCAGAGACGGTACCCTCCGATGTTGAGGCATCCCCTTGAGAAGAGTGATCCCGCACGAGATGCCGATGGCGCCCAGAACGGCGCTGATTACAAGAATTCTAGCATTTATGTTATTGACAGCATATCGATAATAGATGACACCCGAAACGCCGAGGGCGCCCAAGGCGCATTCAGGCCACCAGACGATGCGCAGATTTCCGAATTGCCGAATACCTTGCAAAAAAGCGGAGCCTGCGGTCATTGCCAGCGCGTTCGCTGCAACGATGCTGAGCCAATCGGGCACCCATCCGCGCAAGGCCAACAGGACCAGGGACAGCACCGCCATGAAATTTCCCAGGACCCAACGGCCGGGGTAGGTGCGCATGGTTTGCCAAACCATGGCGCCCATCAATGCCGGCACCAACATTACGACGATGGCGACGACGAGCGTCTGAGTGTCAAGCTGCACGGCTTAGGCACCTGCGCGGATGGTAACAGTGTTCGATTTATGATGCAACCGGATTGTCAAAACTTGCGCTTGCCGGGCGAAGGCGATTCTTGTTACTTTGTTCAGTTCACCGCCGCAACTCCCCCGTACGGCGCTTGTTTCGATTGGCGCGCATGAGGCCACGGTTCCGTTGAAATTCGAGATTGAAATCAAGCTTCGCTTGCCAGAGAAGCTTAGTAAGATCCGCCACGCGCTGCATGGGGCGGGGTTCCATGTTTCTAAGCCGCGCATCCACGAATCGAATATTCTTTTCGATAATTCGAAGCGCGCGATGCGGAATCACGGAAAGCTGCTGAGGCTGCGGAGAGCAGGGGCGCACCGGTTTTTGACTTACAAAGGTCCGTCGGAGCCTAGCCGGTACAAGAAGCGGCAAGAGATTGAGATCGACCTGCACAACGGCGCTGGGTTGGAAGAGATCTTCACGCATCTGGGGTATCGGCCGGTGTTCCGGTACGAAAAATACCGGACCGAATACTCGAAGGCGCGCATTGAAGGAAAGGTATTGCTGGACGAGACGCCGATTGGTAACTATCTCGAGATCGAGGGCAGTCCTCGCTGGATTGATCGCACAGCGCGCGCCCTAGGATTCAAGCCGAGCGACTACATAACGCGCAGTTATGGGTACCTGTATCTGGCCTATTGCCGCGAGCGCCGCATCGCGCCGAAGGACATGCTGTTCGCCGAGACGAACGGTGTGCGCACGCGGAAAAAGTAAGTGATTTACGAGACGCGCTTTCGCGTGCGCTACGCCGAGACCGATCAGATGGGCGTGGTTTACTACGCCAACTACTTCGTGTGGATGGAAATTGGGCGAGCGGAATACTGCAGGGCCGCCGGGGTTCAGTACAAGGACATGGAGTCGGTGGACGGCATCCGGCTGGCGGTGGTGGAAGCGGAGTGCCGATATTTGCATCCTGCGCGCTACGACGAAGAGATCGCGGTTGAGACGACTATCGCGAAGGCGAATCAGAGAATGGTTGTGTTCGAGTACTCGATCCGGAATGCTGCGACTGTGGCAACGGTGGCGACCGGGGCGACGAAGCACATTTTCTTGGATGCAGAGATGAAGCCGGTGAAGCTGCCGCAGAAGTATTTCGAGTTTTTCGGGATCAGTTCTTATCGTCCCCGAACTTGATGGTGGATTCGCCGGTGAACTTATGGTAGTTGCGGAACTCGATCACGTTGCGCTCGCATTCATTCGACCCGCGCCGGCAGCTTAAGACCTCAGCGTGGACAGGCAGCAGGAATTTCTCGGGCGTTCCCAGCGTGACGTAGTCGTAGTCGACCGCGGTTTCCACACTGATGAGAGGGAAGTCTTCGGGAATATCGCGGCCCTGCATCTCGATGCGGAGCGTGTGCGCGCCGTCCTTATCGATCCAAACGGAGCCCTTGAATGCGGGCATGATGTATTGTCCCGGCACCGAAACTTTCCAGGCGGAGTGCTCGCGCTCGACCGAGAAGTCGTAAACCGACGATGACCGGTGGATGATGCTGGCGTCCTGAACGAATTTGAACTTCGCCGCGCTACCCCATGAGTAGACTTCGGCGAGGATGGTGCCGAACTCGCCGGTTGACCAGGCGCCCGATTCTTCGGGTGATTTTTTCGTAGGTCTGCCGTTGATGGTCAGATTGCGGTAGCTTTCCTTGCCCGACTCGAAGACGACTTCCGCGCCGATGGTATCGATGACGTTCCAACTCGGTTCACGCGTATCGCTGTAATAGCGTGTCGTCAGTTCCTGGCAAACGTAGTTCGGAAGGCCGTCGAGAAAGGTGGCGGCGACATCGCGCGCATGGTCGACCAGTGTCATGCGCGGATTGGACGGTGACGCTGGCACGCGAGCTGCGACGGTTCCAACGGTTTCGGCAGCGGGATGCGCGCTGGCTTGCTCGGCGGTGTGAGGCGATTCAACGACGGGAAGCGGCGGTTCGGGCTTTCGCGGTGGCGGAGTACCGCGCTTCAACTTGGGCGGGGCATCGGCGTCGCTGCCGCTTTGGTCGGGATGGACCATGATAGTGGGCGGCGGACCGGTGCGCTCAACTTGGGGTTGCTGCGCAGCGTTCGGCGTGTCGGAACGGTCGTCGGCCACATCCACTTTCTTGTTCATCGACGGATTCAGCTTGATGCTGACGGCTTGGAACATTCCGTCACGGTCCTGCGTGGTGACGACGTCCACGCCGTCGCCAGGCCTGAGATCTTTCGACGGCTTGCTGGTGGAGTCGCTGACCTGGATTGTCAGGATGCGCGTGTCCTCAAGCTCCAGTTCGATCACCTTCCCCTCGGTTTTGCGGATGGCGCCGCTGAAATTTTGCTGGGCGGATCTCGAATCAGAATTCGACGAGCCGCGGCGCGTGCGGCCGATGCCGGGAATCGAACTTCCGTGGGGATCCTGGCCGGGCGGGTAGGTTCCGGGAGGGTACTGGCCCGGCGGATACTGGCCGGGCAAGGGTCCGCCGATTTGCGCGAATGCTGCAAATGCGGAAGCCAGAAGTAGGATCGCGGGTTTCAATCCTCTCCTTGGACGGAGCCTACTAATCACAGGGTACAACGAAAATGGGCGTGAGAGGCGAGGTTCGTTGGGTTTCAGGTGTTAGGTGCTAGGTTTAGGCGTTAGGCTGCGATCGGTTAACCTTGCACCCTTTTTTCTTTTCCGGCCCAGAACTTCTCCCTGAGGACTAGCTTGCGGATTTTGCCGGTACCGGTCTTGGGGAGTGCGTCGTCGGAGAATTCGACAATGCGCGGGAGTTTGAATTTTCCGAGGCGCTGCTGGAGGAATTCCAAAAGCTCATCGCCGGTCAGGGTAGAGCCGGGTTTGCGGACTACGACCGCGACGGGGACTTCGCCCCACTGCTCATCGGGGGCGGCAACCACGGCGCATTCGAAGACTTCCGGATGCGCGAAGATCGCCTTTTCCACTTCGAGCGAGGAGATGTTTTCGCCGCCACTAATGATGATTTCCTTCTTGCGGTCGACGATGTGGATGAAACCGTCTTCGTCCCATATCGCCATATCGCCGGTGTGGAACCACGGGCCGGTCATCACGGACTTGGTGACGTCGGGCTCGCGGAAATAGCCTTCCATGATGTGATCGCCCATGGCGACCACTTCGCCTATGGCCTGCGAGTCGCGGGGAACATCGTTCATATCGTTGTCTACGACGCGGACGCGGACACCGGTGATGGGCCAGCCTGCCATGGCGCGGCGCCGGTAGCGGTCCTGATCGGATTTGTACTCGAGGCCCGGCTTCGGGCGCGCCGAGGTGAGAAACGGTGATGTTTCGGTTAAGCCGTAGCCGCTATAGACGTCGCAGTGGAGAGCTTTCTCCATGCGCTCGACAAGTTCGGGCGATGCGGCTGCGCCGCCGATGGTGATGCTGCGCATGCTGGAGAGATCGTACTTCGCGAGGTCGGGCGAGTTGAGCATCGCGTTGGCCATAGTTGGGACAACGCTCATGTCGGTGGCGCGATGTTCCTGGATGAGCTTGAATACGAAGGTGGGTTCGAAGCGCCGGACCATCACTTGCTTTATGCCCAGCATGGTTGAGGCTTGCGGGCGGCCCCAGCCGTTGGCGTGGAAAAGCGGGATGGTGTGGAGGTCGACCATGATGTCAACATCTTTGTAAACGGTAGAGGCGTCGAGCGCATGCAGATATAGCGTGCGATGTCCGAGCATGACGCCCTTGGGCGTGCCAGTGCTGCCGCTGGTGTAGAAGAGCTCGGCGACGGAGTGCTCGTCGAAATCAAGAACGTCGGCGCGATGGGGATGCCCCTTGTCGACCAGCTCTTCGTAGGTCATGTCGGCGATCGGCAGCATGTCGTTGATGGTGACGAAGCGCTCGATCTGGCGGCAAGCAGGCTTGAGCTGCTCCACCAGCGGCGCGAAGTCGTTTTCGAAGATCAACATGCGCGCGCCGGAATGGTTCAGGATGTTGACCAGCTCGAGCGGCGAGAGGCGCACGTTCAGCGGCATAACGATGGCGCGCGCTTGAACCACGCCGTAGTAACCTTCGAGCAACTGGTGATTGTTAAAGCTCAGATAGGCGACTCGGTCGCCGTGCTGGATGCCTTCTTTGGGAAGGGCAGTGGCCAGTTTTTCGCAGCGTTCGGCGAACTGCTCGTAGGTGAATTCTTTCTGGCCACAGACAATTCCAATCTTCTTGCCGAACAGATCCGCGGCGCGATGCAGGCAGCGGATCGGTGTGAGGGGGACGAACATGGTCGAATTGTACCTTTTGCTTGGGGCGACTGTAATCAGACCGTCAAAAGTGGCGGGCTAAGGCAATTCTACCGTGGCGGTCAGGACGATGTCCTTGACCGAGGCGGCGGCGTCGAACAAGGCCCAGAAAGCTTCGCCAGTCAATTCGTCGACTTCGCCGTTGGTTAGGATGATACGCCCCGGTGTTTTCACCACGAACATCAGGGGTGTGAGGCTGCCTTCGTTTTTGCTGGCCGGTGGAGCGGCGGGATCGGACGACATTTTTGCGGATGTAAACGTGCCCTGGATCATGCGGCGGGCGATATCCTTGCGCTGATCAGGCGTCAGGCGGTCGCCGAACTGTTGCTCGAGCGATTTGATCAGGAGAGCGCCGATGCGCTGCCCGGCGCGGCGCGCCGCAAGGTCGGGATGCATCAAGCCTACCGCGAGGAGAGGATCGCCGGGACCGAACAGCATGGGGATGGCAAGATCAGCCATTTTGTCGGCGATGGCGCGGGCGTTGGCATCGGTTGCGAGCGGCTGCGGCAGTGCAGACTTGATCTCAGTGAGCGCGTCGGGTTTGAAATCGCCCACGAACGGGGCGGTGGTGGGGCCTTTCCACTTGATCGTTTCGCGGTATTCGAAGCGCTTCGGCCCGGAGCGTGTCACGACGACTTCGTTCGACAGGCGCACATAGCCGCCTAGGCCGGCCTTTACCAAAACATCACCTTGGAGCGGTGTACCGGCCGCGAGGGTTCGCTCGAACGTCAGGACGCGGTCGCCGTTTTTGGATTCTTCCTTCCGGTTCCAGCCGGGGCCCGAGGGTAAGGCGAACGTGTCGTCGAGAGTGGGCGTGACCTGCATGTCCTCCTTCTTTTCCTGGCCAGTGAACACGACCGTGCGGGTCCAGGCGCCGTCGGGCTGGATGTTGGTTGTGACAACGGCTCGCGCGCAACCGGTCAGAAAAGCCAGCGTCGCGAGCAATCCGGCGAGGCCAAACAATTTCATGCGATTATGTTGCCATACGATTTCGATGGGTGCACTCGGGGGAAGGCTTTAGAACTCCAGTACTCCAGGTACGCTAAGATCACGCTTGCGAATCGGCATCCATACGTCAATTTCGAAATCCCTCGAAAACGCGGCCCTTTTGGCGGTGGAATTCGGGGCGAATACTTTCCAGATTTTTTCGGCCAGCCCGAGGAAGTGGCGAGCGGTACCGCCAGCAGAGAGCGCGGTGAAATTGCTCCAGCGCGCACGCGAAAAGCATGATCTGCACCCGTTGGTGATTCACGATAATTACCTGATCAACCTGGCGTCGTGCACCGAGTCGCTGCGGCAACAATCGATGCAGGCATTCCGAGGAGAGATCGAGCGGGCGCTGGCGATCGGCGCGGAATACCTGGTGGCGCATCCGGGTAATTGCCGTGGGCATTCGGTAGAGCAGGGGATTTATTCGGTGATCCGGTCGCTTGCTGAAGCCGCGCAGGGGTTAAACACTGCGCCATTGACGGTGCTGCTCGAAAACACGGCAGGCGCGGGCGCGGCTTTAGGATGCAGGCTGGAGGAACTCGCGGTGATGCGCCAATTCGCCGCCGGGATGACCGATTTGAAGATCGGCTACTGCATCGATACTTGTCATCTCCTGGTATCGGGATTCGACCTGACGACGGATGCGGGATTCGAGCAAACGGTGGCGGAAGTAGATCGCATTTTGGGCTGGGACAACGTGCCGGTGATTCATGCCAACGATTCCAAAGCGCCGCTCGGCTCGCATCTCGATCGGCACGAGAACATCGGGAAGGGCTTTATCGGCGAGGAAGCGTTCCGGCGAATTCTTGCGCATCCTAAGTTGCGGGAGAAGGCGTTCATACTCGAAACGCCGCACGATGAACCGCGGCAGGGGCGGCGCGATGTGGAAGCGCTGAAGAGACTAGCTGCGACTGGAGGAGCGCGCGCCCGAGGGAGCCGCGCCCGCACTCGCGCGGGTTAAGTGGCAAGTTTGGGCGTCAGATACCATTTCAAGACGCCACGGGGCGCGGCAATGAAGCGGTCGATCTCGAGGCACAGCAGGCCGCCCTTCTTGAAATCCACGCGCAGGTCGGGTGTGCCCAAGAGAAACGCCGCGAACCCGCTGAAGAGCGGCTCGTGACCGGCCAATAGAACGTCCTGCTCCTCTTTGTGAGCGCGAATTTCATCCCATACGGCCTCGGGACGCGATCCCGGTTCCAGGGCTCGCGTGCGGATCAGCTCGCCGCCGTATTCGAGAATTTCAGCGGCCAATTCTGCGGTCTGGAGCGCGCGTTTATAAGGGCTGGTCAGGATTAGCGACGGCCGCACTCCGGCGGCGGAAACAGCGCGGAGCACGCCGCGTAGTTTCTTTTTGCCTTCGGGGGTCAGCGCACGATCGGAATCCGGCTGACCGGCGCGTCCGTCTTCGGCGATCCCGTGCCGGAGAAGATAGATATCCATTCCTGGTAGCCTAAGTCTTGAAAGCTTTTCTGGATCGCGCCGCGTTCTATCTTACGTGCGGCTCGCTTATCTCCATTCTATTCTCGATCGCGGTGTCGCAGATTTTTCTCGCGTTGGCGCTGGCGGCGCTGCTGCTCTCTTACGTGCCGTTGCGCTATCCGCCCATCAAGCCGCCGCTGGCGCTCTTTATCGCTGGTACGGTGATCTCGCTGCTGGCCTCGGGACACATGCGGGAGGGGACGCCGCAGATCCGCAAACTCATTTTGTTCTTGATTCCGCTGCTGGTGTATAGCACGTTTCGCAGCATCCGTGAAATTCGCGCTGTGGTGCTCCTCTTCGCGCTCGTGGTTACGCTGTCGGCGGTGCGCAGTTTGGTTCAGTTCTGGCGGAAATACGAGCAAGCCTCGGCCCAGAACAGCAACTTCTACGATTTCTACGTCGGCTCGCGCATTACAGGATTCATGAGCCACTGGATGACATTCGGCGGCGAGGAGATGATCGTCCTTCTTCTGCTAGTTGCATACTTGTTTTTCTCGAGCGAATCGCGCTTTAAAACGGCCGGTTGGCTCTGTTCCCTGGTCCTCGCCGTCTCGATGGTGCTCGGCTACACGCGCAGTATCTTTCTGCTGGGATTCCCGATCGGCCTGCTCTATTTACTGTGGTTCTGGCATAAGTGGCTGGTAGCGGCCGCGCCGCTTGCTGCGCTGCTGATTTTCTTTGCCGCGCCGGCCTCGCTGAAGGAACGCGTAATCTCGGCTGTTCAACCTCACGGAGAGACCGACTCAAATTTGCACCGAGCCATCACGCGCGAAACAGGAATCGCCATGATCCGAGCGCACCCGTGGTTGGGACTTGGGCCGGAGCAGGTGAAAGCTCAGTTCGAACGATGGGTTCCGTCCGATGTCGCGCGCCCACTTCCCGAGGGTTGGTACGGGCATTTGCACAATATCTACTTGCAGTACGCGGCCGAGCGAGGGATTCCGACGATGCTCGTGCTGTTTTGGATGATCGGGAAAATCCTCTGGGATTTCGCGCGAGCGCTGCACGGCAAGCTTGCCGATCCGGACGCTCGATTCGTTCTGCATGGCGCAATCGCCGTGATCGTGGCAGTCCTAGCGGAGGGCTTTCTCGAGTACAATCTCGGCGACAGCGAAGTGCTGACGCTGTTTCTCGCAGTGACGTCGTTCGGCTATCTCGCGCGGGAATTTGACGCCGCGCCGCGCGCGAAGACCGCGCAGCTTACCAATTGACCTGCTGGCCAATTCCCAGGTTGTACTTCTTGGCCGTTCCGCCCGCCAGCTCAAGGACATAATGCGCTGGCCGGGCCGACATGTACTGTGGGCATTTGTCCGGCATTAGTTTACAAGGCTGCGCATTGAGCACCATTTCGACGACTCTGTGGTCGGCGTCGATCCAGATGATGTCGAGCGGGATCATGACGTGATACATCCAGACCGGGTAGTTGTCGGACTTGGAATGGACAAGTAACATCCCGTGATCGGGCGCAAGGGAGGTGCGGTAGACCATGCCCAGCCTTACATCGGAGTCGCTGATCTTGGTTTCTACCTTCATGACGTGCCCCCCGGGCAAGGTCAAGTCGCGCAACCCGTAGTCGTTCGGATCGGGAGGTTTCTCGCAACCTGCGAGGGCCAGAAAGAAAAAAAGAACTGCGTACCGCATGAATTAGAATGGTATCGAGTTTCGTCTTCTGACAACACATGGGCTTCTGGAAGCGGCTGCGTCTGACGCTCGAAATGATCAAGTTTGAGCACTCAGTGTTCGCGCTGCCTTTCGCCCTCACGGGCGCTTTGCTGGCGCTTCGCGAGACGCACCTGGCGGGCCGGGCGTTGTGGCTCAAGCTGGCGTGGATCGTGGTGGCGATGGTATCCGCACGTTCGGCGGCGATGGCGTTCAACCGGATACTCGATAGCGACATCGACGCCAGGAATCCGCGCACCCGCATGCGCCATCTGCCGGCCGGTATCCTGTCGGCTCGGTTTGCCTGGGGATTTGTTTTGGTCTCGGTGTTGGTGTTTCTAGTGGCGGCGCGCGCGCTGAGCCCGCTGTGTTTTTACTTGGCGCCGCTCGCCATGGCGATCGTATTTTTCTATTCGTTCACCAAACGTTTTACAGCCTTCGCGCACCTGGTGTTGGGCTTGTCGCTTGGAATCGCACCGGCGGCGGCTTGGATCGCGGTGACGGGCTCGCTCGATCTGAGAATTCTTTGGCTCACCGCAGCGGTTATGTTCTGGGCGGCCGGTTTCGACATCATCTATTCGTGCCAGGATTATGCGTTCGATGTGGGCGCCGGCCTCTTCAGTATTCCACGGCGTTTCGGAATCGGAGGGGCGTTGTGGATTGCGCGGCTGTTTCACTTGGCCATGATTGCGTGTCTTGCTGAGGTGGCTTGGAGCTTCGCGCTCGGGTGGCTGAGCCTGGCGGGAATCGCGGCCATCGTGCTGCTGTTGCTCTACGAGCACAGTCTGGTGAAGGCCGACGATTTGTCGCGCGTGGACGCGGCTTTCTTCACCGTGAACGGCTACGTCAGCGTGTTATTCTTTCTGTTTTGGGCGGCCGACATGTGGTTTCTCGGCCTGAGAACTTAACCGGCGAGAAAAACATTGGTCCCCCAAACAGCGCTCCCCCAGATTGAAGGCCGGCGGTTGCTCCCGATTCTCGAAAAGGTGCAGGCTGGCGCGCGCCTGGATTACGACGACGGCGTTGCGCTCTTTCGCACTTCAGATATCCTTTCGCTCGGCTACCTGGCGAACCTAGTGCGCGAGGCCAAGCACGGCAATGTGACCTGGTTCAACGTGAATCGGCACATCAACCCGACCGATGTCTGCGTAGCGAGCTGCAGGCTGTGCGCGTTTGGCAAGCGCGCGAAAGATCCCAAGGCTTACACCTGGTCGCTCGAAGAGGTGTGGCATCGCGCGGGCGAAGGCTGGAGCGAAGCGGTTACTGAGTTCCACATTGTCGGCGGCTTGCATCCGGAACTGACACTCGATTGGTACTGCGAGATGCTGCGCGGATTAAAGCAGCGATTTCCGCGTGTGCACCTGAAAGCCTTCACGATGGTGGAGGTCGCGTATCTGGCGCAGCGCAGCAAGCTATCGATCCGCGCAACTTTGGAGAAACTGATCGGCGCGGGCGTCGACTCGTTACCCGGCGGCGGCGCAGAGATTTTTCACGATCGCGTGCGGCGCATCATCTGCGACCACAAAATCGACGGCAGCCAATGGCTCGAAGTGGCACGCACGGCGCACCAGCTCGGTTTGAAATCGAACTGCACGATGCTGTATGGGCACATCGAGACCGAAGAGGATCGCGTGGATCACCTGGTGAAGCTGCGCGAGCTACAAGACGATACCGGCGGTTTCCAGACTTTTATTCCACTGGCATTTCATCCCGTGAACACGGCGCTCGAGCATGTGGATACCACCACGGGATTTTTGGATCTGAAAATGATCGCCGTGTCGCGCCTGATGCTCGACAACATCGATCACATCAAGGCTTATTGGATTATGATGACGCCGCGCATCGCCCAAATCGCGCAGCGCTTCGGCGCAGACGATCTGGATGGCACGGTAGTGGAAGAAAAGATCTATCATGATGCCGGCGCGACTACCAGTCAGGGCCTGAGGCGCGGCGACCTGCTACGGTTGATTCGTGAAGCGGGACGCGAGCCTGTGGAGCGCGATACACTCTACCGGCCGGTAACTCGTACCGAAGCCGCGTTCACCGTTTTAGTTTGAGTCCGCTATTTCTTCGCTTCGCGCTCCTGGTCTTCCACCATGCGCTTGACGCGATCGAGCTCGGCACGCAGGGTGCGTTCATGCAGAGCGATCCAGATCACGTAGATGATCACGATCAGCCAGGCAGCGGTGAATCCGTAAAACATGTACTCGAAGTTTCGATCCATGTAGTTCCCTCGGGCGTAAGCTAAAACGCGTGCGCATAGCGGCGCAACGATTCGATTTCGCTCTGAATGGATTGCTGCCGCATCCGAACCAGCACCAGCGCCGTTTCCAGCATCAGAAACACAACAACGTTCCAGAACAGCGGCGCCTCCATTCCTGGCGCCATCCCGCCGCCGCCGCGGATTTCGAGCACCGGTCCGGGATGCTGCGTTCGAAACCATTCGATCGACTTCCAGACGATGACAATGTCCACTGAAGCCAGAATCGAAAGAACGGCCGAGAGGCGCGCGCGGCGGTGCGGCTCATCAATCGCGCGTCGCATCATGAAATAGCCGAAATACATCAGTAGGCAAATGAAATACGACGTGATGCGCGGGTCCCAGGCCCACCAAATGCCCCAAATGATCCGGCCCCAGATCATGCCGGTGATGAGCGTGATGGTTGCGAAAGCGAAGGCGACCTCATTGATCGCGGCCGCCGCAGCATCGAATCGCAAATCGCGCGTGCGCAGATACCACAGTGCGCTGAACATCGCCACGAAGAACAGCGTGAACGACGTCACTGCAGCCGGGAAGTGGAAATAGAAAACGCGAAAAATTGCGCCTTGACTGGCTTCGTCGGGAACCCGCAGAAAGATGGTGTGCAGATTCCAGATCAGCAATCCTCCAGCAAGCACGGAGAACAGCACGATAAGTCTTGTACGCATGGTTTCACCCCACTAAGACGGTCTCGACCAGAGCAAGAGCCAGCAGTGAAAAAATCACATCGAACGCCACCAGCAGCCGGAACCAGATCTGATTGTCTGCGCCCACCGGCTCGCCTGCAACCAGCAGGCTGCTGAGCTGAATGGCGCCCATCAAGGCCGGAATCATCATCGGATACACCAGCATCGGAAGCATGAGTTCGCGTAAACGAAGATTCACGGTCATTGCGCTAAACAGCGTGCCGATCACGGTGAGCCCCCAGGTGCCGAGCAACATCACCAAGAACAAAAGACCAATGGATTGTGTCCAGTGGACATTATAGAAAATAGAAAACACCGGCATCGCGAGCAATTCAACCACCGTTAAGATCACGAAGTTCGCGACGGCCTTACCCAGGAACAACTGCGCGCCGGTCACTGGCGACGCCAGCAGCGCGTCCAGGCAGTCGTTCACCAGCTCGCGCGCGAAACTCCGATTCAGAATGAGCGTTCCGGCAAACGCGAACACCAGCCATAGCAGCCCGCCCGCGATCTCGCGAACCTGGTCGGACGTGGGATCGAAGGCAAAACTGAACAGAAGCAGGATCACGAGCGCGAAGGCAACCGAAGCGTTAATCGACTCCTTGCTGCGGATTTCCGAGCGCAGGTCCTTGGAGGCGACAGCCAGCGCCTGCCGCAGAAAGTTCATGCCTCTCCGTAATGACGATACAACCAGGTGGGATCTTCCAACATTTCCTGGGTGCGTGGGCCACGAAAGGCCAGTTTGCCGCGATTGATCAGGGCGACGTCGGTGGCGAGCTCGAGGGCTTCGCGCAACTGGTGGGTGGACATGATGACGGTTCGACCGTCTTTGAGAGCGGCGCGCAGCAGGTCTTGAAGCATTTTGATGGCCCGGTCGTCGAGGGCGGTGAAGGGTTCGTCGAGCAGGAGCAGGGAGGGGTTGTGGAGGAACGCACGGGCAACAGCCAAGCGCTGTCGCATGCCGCGGGAAAACTCGCGGACCAGGCCATCGCGGACGCGATCGAGTCCGGTGCGCTGGAGCCAGTCCGCGGCGATCGCGGCCGGATCGGCGAGACCGTAGAGCCGCGCGAAGAGTTTGAGGTTTTCAAACGCGGAGAGCTCTTCGTAGACACCGATGCCGTGACCGAGGACGCTGACCGCGCGGCGCGTGGTTTGGGCGCGCGCGTCCTGGCCGAGAATCGTGATTTCGCCTTTACTCGATCGTGAGAGGCCGGCCAGAATCCGGAGCAGCGTGGTTTTCCCAGCGCCGTTGCGGCCGAGCAGGGCGAGGCAGGAGCCGGGAGCGACGTCGAAGCTGATGTCTCTGAGCGCGGGATAATCGCCGAAGTATTTCCAGACCTTTTGGATGGAGACGGCGCTCATGGCTTTGCCAGCTGAGCTTCCCCATGAGTGGGGACGCGGCACGCACGAGTGCGTGCGCCAAAGGGCCTATCGCCAGCGCTCAAGTTAAGCGTCATTTCTCATCAGCCGAATCCCTAATTCGCGCAACTGGCGCTCGGGAACGCTGGACGGCGCGTCGCACATCAGGTCTGTGCCGCGCGCCGTCTTGGGGAACGGGATCACTTCGCGGATCGAGTTCTCGCCGGCTAGGATCATCACGAGCCGGTCGAGCCCCAGCGCGATTCCGCCGTGCGGTGGCGCGCCGTACTCTAACGCTTCAAGCAAGAAACCGAAGCGCCGCTTGGCTTCTTCATCGGAAAAGCCAAGCGCGGCGAAAACCTTGGCCTGCACATCGCGCCGGTGAATACGGATGGAGCCGGATCCGAGCTCGGTGCCGTTCAGAACCACGTCGTACGACTTGGCGCGGCAGCGCGCCGGATCGCTGGTGAGCTTCTCGATGTCTTCATCGTGCACGGACGTAAACGGGTGATGCGCCGCGTTCCAGCGTTTTTCTTCGTCGTCCCATTCGAACATCGGAAAATCGACCACCCAAAGGAGCTTGAAACTCTGCGGGTCGAGCAGCTTATGGCGATCGTTGTACTTCTGCCCGGCGTAGAGACGCAGTTGGCCGCACGCCTGATAGAAGGTTTCCTCAGGACGCGGGCCCTGCGGCGCACCGGGCCATCCGGCGATGATCAGCAAATCGTCCTCGGCCGCTCCCGTCGCCTCGCGCGCCTGCTGCGCTAGCGATTCGTCCAGCTTCTTCAAATCGTCATAAACACGCAGTCCGCGCTCTGTTCCAAACGCTTTCAGCTCGTCGCGTTCTTTGCGGCTAAGCTGGCCGACCTTCGGGATGTGGATTGCAACCGGCGGGAAGGTGAGGCCGAGCTGCCAGGACTTCCCCTCGAGCACGTGGAACGGCGGCAGGCGCAGATCAGGCTTGTCGATCCCATAGGAGCGCATGGCCTGCTCGTAGGTCATGCGCGGGAACGGCGTGTCCACTCTGAAACCGGCTGTCTCGAATACGCGCTGGAGCATCGGCTCGATCACTTCGTAAATGCGCTCCTGCTGGGGGAACGACATCTCCAGGTCGATCTGCGTGAATTCAGGCTGGCGGTCGGCTCGAAGGTCCTCGTCGCGGAAGCAGCGCACGATCTGGAAATATTTTTCGAGGCCGCTCACCATCAAGAGCTGTTTGAAAAGCTGTGGCGACTGCGGCAACGCGTAAAACGAACCTGGCTGAACGCGGCTGGGAACCAGATAGTCGCGCGCGCCTTCAGGCGTCGAGCGAGTCATGAACGGCGTCTCAATTTCCAAGAATCCTTGGCTGTAAAGAAATTCGCGCACCGCGAAGCTGACCCGCGAGCGCAGCATGATATTCCGCTGCATATGCGGGCGGCGCAGATCGAGATAACGGTACTTGAGCCGGGCGTCTTCCTTGACGTCGACGTTTTCTTCCATCGGAAATGGCGGCGTGCGCGACTCGTTCAGCAGCCAGAGTTTCTCGGCGACCAGCTCCACTTCGCCCGTCCCGAGCGTGGGATTTACCGTTTCGGGGCTGCGCTTGGCGACTGTGCCCTCTACGCCGATGACGTATTCGGAGCCAAGCGATTCGGCCTTCTTGTGCACGTCCTCGGGCGCGTCGGCGTGAAAAACCACCTGCGTGACCCCTTCGCGATCGCGTAGATGGATGAAAAAGACGCCGCCCAAATCACGCCGGCGATGCACCCAACCCATCAGCAGCGCGCGCTTGCCGGTGTCGGAAGCACGCAGTTCACCGCAAGTGTGGGTGCGGCGAAGCTCCCCTAAGAAATCCAGTTGTGCCGTTTCCATGAATTATTTTATCCGCTCGATCAGCCGCGCGCGCTCGACGGTTTCCTGCTCGCCGGTTTGCATATTCTTTAAAGCATACTGTCCGGCGGCCATTTCGTTTTCGCCGACGATCAGGACGAAGCGCGCGCCCATTTTATTCGCCAATTCGAGCGATCGTTTCAATTTGCTATCGAGGCCCAGTTCCGCCGCGAGTCCGGCGGCCCGCAATTCGCGCGCGAGCATGGCCGAATGCATCTCCGACGCCGATCCGATGGGCGCAATATATATGTCTAGCGCCGCCGCGCTTGCCTCCGGTCTTTCCTGCTCGACCGTCATCACCAGCCGGTCCTCACCGATCGAGAATCCGATTCCAGGCGCTGGAACCTTGGACCCCAAGGACTCCGCGAGGCCGTCATAACGCCCGCCGCCTAGAACGGAGTTCTGCGAGCCCAGCGCGCCGTGGACAATCTCAAATGTTGTGCGCATGTAGTAGTCGAGCCCGCGCACCATGCGCGGCCGCACTTCATATGCAATGCTGCGATCGTCGAGATGCGTTCGCACGGCGTTGAAGTGGGTCCGGCAGGGACCGCACAGATGTTGCTGAATGGATGGCAATGCGTCGATGATCGGCTGGTCTTCGGGAACTTTGCAGTCCAGCACGCGCAGCGGATTCGTTTCAGCGCGGCGCTGGCAGTCCTCGCAGAGCCGCTCTTTCACCTCGCGCAATTTCTCCTTAAGCAGCGCGACATACTGAGGCCGGCAATTCGCGTCGCCTACCGAGTTCAAATAAAGCTGGAATCCACTCAAGCCCACGCGCCGCAGGATATCCACTACCATCTCGATCACTTCGGCATCCACTGCCGGCGACTCCGCCCCGATAGCTTCCGCGCCAATCTGAAAAAACTGCCGGTATCGTCCCTTCTGCGGACGTTCGCGCCGGAACATCGGGCCGATGTAGTAGAGCTTTTTCAAGCCCGGTTGCTGATCGAGACGATGCTCGATGTAGGCGCGCATCACCGAGGCCGTTGCTTCCGGCCGCAGCGTAAGCGAACTGCCGTCGCGATCCTCGAAAGTGTACATCTCTTTGCTGACAATGTCAGTATCCTCGCCGACGCTGCGAGCGAATAGCGCAGTTTCTTCGAGAATGGGTGTGCGAATCTCCTGGTAGTTGTAAGTGCGAAACACTTCGCGCGCGATGGCGTCCACGCGATTCCATACACTGCTCGCGGGGGGAAGGATGTCGCGCGTGCCTTTGACGGCTTTGATCATTTTTCAATAGTTCCCGTGCGGGCGGCCCCGCTTCAAACCGGTTCGTCCCGGTAGATTTGGCCCGCTTCGACGTAGTGCTTGGCGTTCTGGCTAAAACGATCCCGCTCCGCGTCGGTGAGGGGACGCTTCACCTTGGCGGGCACGCCCATCACCATGCTATTCGGTGGCACTTCGGCGCCTTCCGGAACCACTGCGCCGGCCGCGATCACCGAGCCTCGTCCTATTTTCGCGCCATTCAGCACGATGGCCCCGATTCCGATGAGGCAGTCGTCTTCGATGGTGCAGCCGTGAATCATGGCCAGATGGCCGACGGTCACGCGGCTCCCGATGTTCAGGGGAAACAATCCAGCATCGCAATGCAGCACGGAGTTGTCCTGGATATTCGTTTCGTCGCCGATGCGGATCGAGTTCACGTCGCCGCGCGCGGTGACGTTGGGCCAGATGCTGGCGCGTTCCCCAATCGTAACGTCCCCAATCACCTGAGCGCTCTGATCGATGTAAGCGGAAGCGGCAATTTTGGGCACTCTGCCGCGATAGGCGCGAATCATGACTGCGATGTAGATTTCAATCCTAACATGGACCGCGCGATGATTACGGCGGTTCGGTTTCTCAGCCGCGCGCTTCGATGTGCTTCAGACGTGCGTCCAGAACTTCTTCGACGCGATGCAGTTCAGCGTGCCAGAGGTCCCGCACTTCGTCGAAACGGTGGTTCACGTGGTCGAAGCGCGAATCCATGTCGCTTCGCAAGTCAGCGATGCGGTTGTTGAGATCGTTGGGTCTTCCGCTGTTGATCTAGAATGCCCACCAGAACGGTGAGCATGGTCGGCACGGCGGCCAAAGCGATGATCAAGAGCTGGGTGTCGTTCATCTCCTTCGATGACATCTCGCATCAGCGCCGCGCCGCCCATTCGTGATACAAGACACTCAAAGGACCTGAATACCATGGGGATTTCCCGAGCCTTGTTGCTCCTCTTGACTGCTCCCTTCGCGCTTGCGGCCGGGCCCGACGGCGCCGACCTCTACGCCAAGAACTGCGCAACCTGCCACGAAGTTCTCGCGCCACTGCAGAATCGCGCCGCATTCAAGACCATGACGCCGCAATATATCTTGCACGTGCTCGACAACGGGGCGATGCGGTTGCAAGCGGCGAAGCTCAGCAAGGAAGAACGCGCTGCGCTGGTCGAGTATCTGACGGGCGCCGCAGTAAACACGATTCCCGCGGCGGGCAAGTGCGCGGGTCCGCTGCCCTCCGGCTTCGATGGTCTGGCGTGGAACGGTTGGGGTGCCGATCTCGACAACTCGCGCTCGCAGAGCGCCGAAGCGGCAGGGC
>Ga0126373_10001160_pt1 | contig 18451 bp, 20 predicted proteins | sample PanSoiMetPlot_11_FD_92545 | JGI IMG/M metagenome (GOLD analysis project Ga0126373, IMG submission 92545) | Tropical forest soil microbial communities from Panama - MetaG Plot_11 | ecosystem: Environmental > Terrestrial > Soil > Tropical forest > Bulk soil | place: Panama | collected 2016-02-17 | reverse complement strand
CACGCCCGGCACCACCCGGTTGTACCTGTCCGGCGCGCACGCTGACGCGATCGTCGACCTCTTTAAGGGAACGGGGCTCGATGCGCGGATCGCCGCGGGAACGGCTACGGCCGCATCGGCGGTGAAGATGGCCTACGCCTCCTGGACAAAGGGAACGGCGGCGATGTTGCTGGCGGCGAGGGCACTCGCGCAGGCGGAGGGCGTTGAAGAGGCCCTGCTCGACGAGTGGGCACTATCGCAGCCACACCTGGCCGCTCAGTCGGAGCGCGCCGCCGACTCCGCGGCGAGGAAGGGCTGGCGCTGGATCGCCGAGATGGAGGAGATCGCGCACTGCATGGCTGAGGCCGACTTGCCTGACGGGTTCCACCAGGCGGCGGCCGAGATCTACCGCCGCTGCCCGCGAGTGCCGAGCGACCCGGCCGCCGACGGCCTGCTTGCGACCGTCCTCGCCGCGATTACGGGATAGCGCCCCGAGCTTTCACGGGAATACGCTCCAGGCAAGTGGCCGACTCGAGTTCGAGGAGCGCTCTCCATGCCGGTGGCCGAGGCACCAGGCGTCACCGACGGATCGCCGCGCGCTCACTGGGATCGGCGCTTGCGCCTTGTCGTTCCGGCGATGGTGGTGCTGCTCGCAGTCGGTGCCGCCCTGATGTGGGGGCCGATCGGGCTCGGCAATGGCCCTTTGGCAGTAAGCGACAACGTCGGCGAAGGCGCGCCCGACAACGGCGAGACGCCGGTTGGTTTCATCCTTAATATGTACAACTCCGGCGGCAGCCCGGCCGTTGTCGATTCAGTTGATCTCGTCGGCGGTACTCGGTACGCCGCGCCGCGCATACTCGCGCTGGCAGTGATGACCTCGGCCCGCTGCCTTGGCGCCTGGCCAGCCAGGGCGACATCGCATGGATTTGTCATGGAAGGCTGCGGAGGTCAGGATCGCGGCCGGCTCATCGGTCGCGCCGTACCCACTGCCCAGCCCAACACGTGGGGGTTCCCGGCAGCGGCCGAGGCGGCTGCGCCGCCACCTGGGACGTGCTGGGTTGTCACGAAGGTCGTCGTCCACTATCACGTCGGAATCCGGCACTATGCCGCAACGGATGGCTATCAGCTGACTGTCTGCGGCCGGGGTGCGCACCTCGGCCCCGCCATGAATGCAGCCGAGGGCGTCGCATGACCCCGCGTGGTCGCATCGTGGCCACGGTCACGGTGTTGGTCAGCGGTCGCCGAACTCAGCGCCGCGCCGCGAAAGTGTGTACCAACGGGGCTCATATTGCGCCCCAGCGGCACACGCGTTCCTCGGCCCGCCGAGCTGCGCGCGCGACTTAGCAGCCCGACAACCGGTCCGACAGGTAGGGAACCAGGCCGCTGATGCCAATGCGCTCTTGCTTCATCGAGTCTCGCTCCCGGACCGTCACGGCCTGGTCTTCCAGGGAATCGAAGTCCACGGTGACGCAGAACGGCGTGCCGATCTCGTCCTGGCGGCGGTAACGCCGCCCGATAGCGCTCGCGTCGTCGAACTCGCAGTTCCAGTGCTGCCGCAGCACGGCGGCGATGTCCCGGGCCTTCGGCGACAGATCGGCGTTGCGCGACAACGGCAGGACGGCCACCTTGACGGGAGCCAGCCGGTAGTCCAGCCGCAGCACGGTTCGCTTCTCCATGTTGCCCTTGGCGTCCGGCGCTTCGTCCTCGCTGTAGGCGTCGAGCAAGAACGCCAGCATGGAGCGGTCCACACCGACTGCAGGCTCGATCACGTACGGGATGAATCGCTCGTTCGTTTCGGGGTCGAGATAGGACATGTCCTGGCCCGACGCCTTGGCGTGCACGCCCAGGTCGTAGTCCGTGCGGTTGGCCAGACCCTCGAGCTCGCCCCACTCGGTGCCAGGGAAGTCGAACCTGTACTCCAGGTCGACCGTGCGCTTGGAGTAGAACGAGCGCTTCTCTGGCCGGTGCTCATGACGCCGCAGGTTTTCACTGCTCAGGCCAAGATCCCGGAACCACGCCTCCCGGGTGTCGATCCAGTACTCGTGCCATTCCTCGTCTGTGCCTGGCTTGACAAAGAACTCCATCTCCATCTGCTCGAACTCGCGGGTCCGGAAGATGAAGTTGCCGGGCGTGATCTCGTTGCGGAACGACTTGCCGATCTGACCAATACCGAAGGGCAGCTTCTTGCGCGAGGTCTGAAGCACGTTCTTGTAGTTGATGAAGATCCCCTGGGCAGTCTCCGGCCGCAGGTAGGCCAGCCCGGACTCGTCCTCGGTGGCGCCCAGGTACGTGCGCAGCATGCCGTTGAAGTTCCGGGGCTCGGTGAACGCACCCTTGGTGCCGCAGTGGGGGCAGGCGAGGTCGGCGAGGCCGTGCTCGGGCGCGCGGCCGTGCTTTTCCTCGTAGGCCTCAATCAATTGGTCGGCGCGAAATCGGTAGTGGCACGACTGGCACTCGGTCAGCGGGTCAGTGAACTGGGTCACATGGCCGCTGGCCTGCCAGACTTCCGGCGCCAGGATGACACTTGAGTCGAGACCGACGATGTCGTCGCGCAGCTGTACCATCGAGCGCCACCACTGCCGCTTGATGTTGTTCTTGATCTCGACGCCCAGCGGCCCGTAATCCCAGGCGGCCCGCAGGCCGCCGTAGATCTCGCTGGACGGGTAGACGATCCCCCGCCGTTTGGACAGGCTGACGATTGTTTCCATGCGATCGCTGCGTCGTGCCATCTCTATCTCCATCCGGCTGGCGGTCGGCGGCCTGCGGTTGACGTGCGCGAAGCCCGTGAAAGGGGCGGCGGTGGTGCCAGCTTAGCGGTAGCCCGACAGGTCCGTCGCATGACTTTCCGTGACCATCAGCGGGACAACCTCGCCCTAACCAGCGGTAATCTGGGCTTCGGGCCGCTGTCCAGCACCGAGCGGCGGCCCTGGCAGAGAGCTGAAGGGGTCCTCTAGCGTGAGCAACCGGCCGACAAGGCAGCGGGTGCGGCCGTTGCCGAAGGGCAACAGCCTGTATACACCTGGCGCATCGCCGGCCCGGCAAGCGGCCGAGCGCCGCAGCGCCAAGCCCCTGCTGTACCTGCACCAGCTGCCCACATGGGTTGCGCCGCTGGTGATGGTGGCGCTGCTTGTCGCGGGGCTCGCCGTCAAGGGTCCTGGCGGGGCGGTCGCCCTGTGCGGCGTCGCGGCAGTTCTCGGCTGGCTGGCCGCGATCTCCTGGCCCCGCCTGTCCGCCTCCGGCAGGATCGGCCGGATCTTGGGCATCGCCGTCGTATTCGCCCTGGCGGGACTTCAAGCGACCCGGTAGCGACTAGGTCTAGCGCTCGCTCTTCTCGAAGACGCTGACCGCGATGAGGCCGGCCACGAACACGGCCACCATCCCGATCAGCAGGCCAAGCTCGGGCGCGCTCACACTGGTGCGGCTACCCGGCGTCAGCACTACGAGGATCCGCCGGATTACGGCGATGAGCCCGACCACGATGAATGGCTGAGCAACCAGCCGGTGCGCGCGCAACGACAACACCACGGTGTGAACGATCTCGACCAGGATGAGGACCAGCAGGACCCGGTCCAACAGCAGCGGGGCTGCCCCCGAGATCTTTCCGTCAGCCCCGTCAGCGAAGTCGACGATGCCGGAGACCAGCAGTACCGCCGCCAGCACTATCAGAATCAGCCCGACGGTGATGGCTACGACATCCTGCATGTGCTCCAGAAACCAGATCGACCGCTGGACGGCCGATGATGCCTGCGGGCGCGAGGTCGCCGCCGGGGCTACCGTGGCTCGTGCCGCCGCGATCGGGGGGGTCGTCAGTTCCTGGTCATTGGCTGACATGACGGTTATTGTGCCATTCGGTTTGGTCTGGCTACCGCATCCCGTCAGCATCGTAGTCAGCCACACGGCCCGTTGAAGCTCAGCTGAGCAGCGGATCACCTGCGAGGGGCTCCGGTCCGACCGGATTCGGCTCGGCCCCGCCGTAGCGCCGGTCGCGGCTGGCGTAGATCTCGCACGCGTGCCACAGGTGGCGCCGGTCAAAGTCCGGGAACAGCGTGTCGAGGAACACCATTTCCGCGTACGCCGACTGCCACAGGAGGAAGTTCGAGGTCCGCTGCTCCCCCGACGAGCGCACGAACAGATCCACATCCGGGATCTCGGGCTCGTCCAGGTAGCGGCTGATGGTCCGCTCGTCGATTTTGTCGGGCTTCAGCTTGCCTGCGGCCACGTCGAGCGCGATCGCCTTGGCCGCGTCCGCGATCTCGGCCCGGCCGCCGTAGTTCACGCAGAACTGGAGCGTGAGGACGGAATTGCCGACTGTCATCCGCTCAGCGTCTTCCAGTTCGGAAATCACGCTGCGCCATAGCCGCTGGCGCCGCCCGGCCCACCGGATCCGGACGCCCATCTCGTTCAGCTGATCACGGCGACGGCGGATGACGTCGCGATTGAAGCCCATCAAGAACCGGACCTCGTCCGGCGAGCGACGCCAGTTCTCGGTAGAGAAGGCGTAAGCCGAGAGGTACGGGATGCCAAGCTCGATCGCGCCCATGATCACATCGAAGAGCGCGTACTCCCCCGCCTTGTGGCCCTCGGTTCGCGGCAGGCCGCGCATCTTCGCCCATCGTCCGTTGCCGTCCATCACGAGAGCGACGTGCCTCGGCACGAGCTCGCCGGGAATCTTGGGCGGCTGCGCCCCGTCCGGGTGCGGATACGGCGGCGCGGGGTGACGATTCATCGGCTGGCGGTCCTCAGTGTCGGCAGGAACCTCAAGCGTGTTCCACGTGCTTCAGCGACCGGATTGAGTGCTCCAGGTGCCACTGCAGGTAAGCGGCGGTCAGGCCGCTGCACTCTACCTGGTGCCTGCGCTCGCTGGCGTCAGCGACCGCCCAGTCGCCCCGCAGCAGCGCGTCCATCAGCGCTATCGTCGCTACCGACGGCGTGGCCGACCCGGGTACTCGGCAGTTCTGGCAGGTCAGCCCCCCTGAGGCCAGTCCGAACGCGCGCAGCCCTCCGGATGCCCGCGCCTCGCGGGCCGATGTTCCGCAGACCGCGCACTCAGTCAGCGCCGGCGCGTAACCCGCCACCGCCAGCGACCGCAGCAAGAACGCGTCCAGGACGAGCCGCGAGTCATGCTCGCCCTCGCTCAGCGCCCGGAGTCCACCCACCAGCAGCAGGAACTGTCGCATGGCTGGCTCCTTCTCGACCGGCGTGAGCTTCTCAGCGGTCTCGAGCATGGCCGTTCCGCTCGTATAGCGGGGATAGTCGCCCACCAGGTGCTCACCATACGGGCGCAGCGTCTCGGCCTGGGTAATCACGTCGAGCGAACGGCCGGTATAGAGCAGGAGGTCGACATGAGTGAACGGCTCGAGTCGGGCTCCGAACCGCGATTTCGTGCGTCGCACGCCTTTGGCCACGGCGCGGATCCGGCCCGATTTGCGCCCGAGCACCGTGACGATGCGGTCGGCTTCGCCCAGCTTGTGGGTACGCAGCACGATGCCGTCATCACGGTAGATCGCCACCAGCCCATTCTCACTCACGCGAACGGGTCAGGCGGCCGACGCGACGAGGAGGACGGCCGGTGCGAGTCATGCCGGTTAGCGTTAGCCGCAGGCCGGTCACCTATGAACGCCGGGCGGCCGTTGAACCCTAGCCAGCCGAGGCGGCCTCCTCGGTTAGCAAGATCACTCCCTGCGCTTGTTCGGCGGTCATGCCTAGGTGCGCGGCGATGAGCCGGGCAGCATCGCGCTCGTCGTCGGACAAGGGCCCGTCGGCGAGCCCGACCCGGACCACGTCAGCCAGGAACCACTCTGGGGCTGGGTCAACAAGCTGCCGCGCCAGCGCGCATATGGGTGCAGCCACGGCAGCAGCCGGATCTGCCGCTGCTGCCAAGTCTGACGTCAGGTCGGTGTCGTCATAGCCAGGGAGGCCGGCCTCGTGCACCATGTCGATGGCCCGGCCGCGCGCCTGGGAGCTCGTCGGATCGCCCGCCAGCAGCATCGTGGTGACAGCCGCCAGCGATCCCGCGGGCAATGCCGCCTCCATGGCGGCGAGTGTCGGCAAGCGGAGCACCTCGGTCCGGTAGCGCGTCCGGCAAATGCGGCACTGTACGTGCTCAACGACGCGGTCTAGCGGAATAAGGGGGATACCGAGGACGTGAATCCAGCGCCTCCCGACGAGCCGCCGGTACGGCCGGTCACCGCCGCAACGGTGGCAGTGCAGGGTGCCGTGTCCGGTCGTTTTGAAGCAGAAGCGAACGCCGATCAGGCTCAACCGCACCTCCCCGTAACTCGGCAGCTACCTGCTGCTAGGACATCGTCCAAGGTGAGCCGATCATCACACGTCTGGTGGATGCGGACACGCAATCTAGCAAAAGCCTGACCGATGGACGCGGCCCCGGCTGCTGCCGCGGGCCGGCTAATTCGGTTGCGGCTCGCCTGGAAGCAGGTATTAGCTGCCGCCGTGCGTATCGAGCAGTTCGATCCGAGCGCGGACGAAGCGCGGCTGCGTGCCTGTTACCAGATGGTGGCTGATGCCCACCAGGAGGACGATCCGAACGCGCCGGTCGAGTCGTACGGCGCGTTCCGCGGGTACTGGGTCCACGGGATGCTCGGCGTGCAGCGGCAGACGTGGCTGGCGACGTCGGATTCTGGCATGCCGATCGGATGCTATGTGCTTGAGCTGCCCGAGCTTGAGAACACGGGCATTGCATTCGGATACCCCATCGTCGCCATGACTTCGCGCCGCCTGGGCATCGGCACCCGGCTCGTAGCGCACGCCGCAGATCAGGCTGATCAAGAGGGCCGGACAATTTTGTCGACGCGCCTGGGGCCAGGTTCGCCGCGGCGATCGGCGCTCGGCCGGCCATGCGCGCCGCTCGCCGGGTCCTCGACGTCGGGCCTGCCCTGCACGCACGGCTGCCAGGGCTGCGCGCCGAGGCTGCGGCCCGCGCCGCCGGGTACTCGTTGCGCCGGTGGACTGGCCCCGTGCCTGATGAATTGGTTGACCAAGCGTGCTCGGTGTTCGCAGCCATGGCGGATGCGCCGCGCGAAGAGAACGTGGAGGCCGAGGACTGGGATCCGCCGCGGCTGCGGACCATCGAGCAGCGCCTGATCGCCCAGGGCAAGCGCTGGTATCAAGTGGCCGCAATCCACGACGCGTCGGGCGAGATGGCTGCCATGACCGAGGTCGAAGTAGATCCGGCGATTGACGGCTGGGCGTCGCAGGGCGACACCGCTGTCACTCGGCCACACCGAGGGCACCGCCTCGGACTCCACATTAAGGTCGCGATGCTCGAGTGGCTCGCCTCGACCGAACCGCAGGTGCGGCACATCATGACCTACAACGCCGTCGAAAACGAGCACATGATCGCCGTGAACGCGGCGCTCGGCCACCGGGTAACCGATTACTTCCAGAGGTCCGAGCTCGAGGTCGCAGCCGCTCGCGCGCTACTGGCGGCGCCATGACCGTGCACATCGAGCAGTTTGACGCTGCTGCCGACAGCGAGCGCCTGCACAGCTGCTACGAAATCACCGCGGCGGCTCGGCGGGAAGACGATCCGGAACTTCCGATGCGGGCATTGCCGTTCTTTCGCAACCGGTGGACCACCGGGTTCGGCGGCATGCGCCGTCAGACGTGGCTCGGGTCCGATGACGCGGGTCATCCGGTCGGCTATTACCTGCTCACCTTGTCGGACCAGGAGAACCCGACCATGGCCTGGTGCGAACTGGCTGTTATGCCCAGCCGGCGACGATCGGGAATAGGCCGGGCGCTGCTCGAACATTGCGTCAGCCAGGCACGGCTCGAGGACCGCCGCCGGCTAGTCAGCGAGGCCTTGGACGGTTCGCCGGGTAGCGCGTTCGCGGCCGCGATCGGGGCGACGAGCGGCATCAGCGAGGTACTCAGGCGGCTGAACATCGACGATCAGCTGACTGCCCGACTCGCCCGCCTCCGGACCGCGGCCCGTCCGCTGGCAGGCGGCTATTCGCTCGTGACGTGGATCGGAGCAAGCCCGACGGACACACTCGAGGACCAGCTGCTGCTGAGCGCAGCGATGGCCGACGCACCGCGAGATGAAGGTGTCGATCCCGAGGCCTGGGATGCCGAACGCATCACGGGACTGGAGCGGGTCTGCCTGAGCACCGGCCAGCAGTTCTACACCGTCGCCGCGCGACACGAGGCCACCGGCAAGCTCGTCGCGATCACGAAGGTGTCCGTCGAATCAGCAACACCGGCCTGGGGCTTCCAGATGATCACCGCCGTGCTCCCCGCGCACCGTGGCCACCGGCTCGGCCTGCTGGTGAAAGCCGAGATGCTGGACTTGCTCGCGGAGCACGAGCCAACGGTCCGCCACATTCTCACCGGAAACGCAGCGGACAACGACCATATGGTCGCCATCAACGATCAGCTTGGTTTCACGGTCGCCGCCGCGTTCCGGAACTGGGAACTCGACCTGGCAACTGGATGAGCCAAGCCCACCTTCGCCCGTGACGGCAGATTGGATGCCGGAGTGATCATCGAAAGATTCGACCCTGGCAGCGACACAAGCAAACTTCGTGCGTGCTTCGACATCACCAAGGCCGGCTGGCCCGACGACCGTCCAGGTGAGCCGGGCTGGGCGTATGACTCGTTCGTCGGCAAGTGGACCAGGGGATTCGACCCCGCACCGCAGCAGGCCTGGCTCGCCACCGATAAGTCGGGCACTCCGGTCGGCTGTTACTTGCTCCGGCTGCCCGATAAGGAAAATCTGACGGTCGCGGACTGCGTCATGGTCGTCGATCCAGCTCGGCGTCGGGAAGGCATCGGCACGAAGATCATCGCCCACGCCGGCGAGCAAGCCCGTCGCGCGGGCAGGTCGCGGCTGATCGGCTACGCCAGGGAAGGAACGCCGGCGGCGGCGTTCGCGGCGGCTTTGGGCGCCCGGCCCGGGATTGAGGAAGTGGACAGGGTGCTGGACATCGACGCCGCGCTGGCTGCCCGGATCCCGGGCCTGCGGACGATCGCGGAGCCCCGCGCCGTCGGCTATTCGCTGGTGTCGTGGATCGGACCGACCCCCGACGAGTACGTCGACGACGTGGTCCGACTAAACGCGGCCATGGCCGACGCGCCACGAGACGAGGGCATGGACCCCACCGCATGGGACGTCGAGCGGCTGCGGCACGCCGAGCAGACGGCCGCGGAGCACGGCATCACTGACTACGCCGTCGCAGCGCGGCACGACGTGACCGGCAAGCTCGCCGCGCTGACCGAAGTCATCACCGAAACTGGCACACCGGATTGGGGCTTCCAGCAGATCACGGCCGTGCTGGCCGAGCATCGAGGGCACCGACTCGGCTTGCTCGTTAAGATCGCGATGCTCGACCTGCTGGCTGAGCACGACGCGAAGGTAAGGCGCATCCAGACCGGCAACGCCGGCGCCAACGACCACATGATCGCCATTAACGAGCAGCTCGGCTTCGCCGTGCTGGCCGTCCACCGGAGCTGGGAGCTCGACCTGACGAATCAGTCGTAAAAGCCGAGCCGGCGGAGCTGGCGCGGGTCGCGCTGCCAGTCTTTGGCAATCTTGACGCGCAGGTCGAGGTAGACGCGGCTACCGAGCAGGGCTTCGATCTGGCGGCGCGCGGTGCTGCCAACCTCCTTCAGCCTGGCGCCCTTGGCGCCGAGCACGATTGCCTTTTGACTCGGCCGCTCGACATACATGACGGCGTGCACGTCTATGAGATCGTCCCGACCCTCGCGCGGACCCATCTCCTCGACCACGACAGCGATGGAGTGGGGCAACTCGTCGCGCACGCCCTCCAAGATCGATTCCCGGATCAGCTCGGCCACCAGCTGCTGCTCTGGCTCGTCGGTCAACTCACCGTCCGGATACAGCGGCCGACCCGGCGGCAAGTGGGACACCAGCACGTCGGCCAGCTCGTTGAGTTGGAAGCCGCCGACCGCCGAGACCGGCACGATGTCGGCGAAGTCGCCGAGCTCTCCGACGGCAGCGAGCTGCGCTGCGATCTGCTCGCGCGTAGCCTCGTCGGCCTTCGTGACGATCGCCACGACCGGCGTCTTCCTGCCGAGCCCACCGAGCTCTGCGGCCAGGTACTTGTCGCCAGGCCCGATCCGCTCGCTGGCCGGAACGCAGAAGCCGATCACGTCGACCTCGGTCAAGGTAGAGCGCGCCAGGCTGTCCAGGCGCTCGCCGAGGAGGGTCCGAGGCCGGTGCAGCCCTGGCGTGTCGACGATGATGAGCTGGGCGTCCGGCCGGTGGACGATGCCGCGGATCGCCCGGCGCGTCGTCTGCGGCCTGCTGCTGGTAATGGCGACCTTGGCCCCCACCAGCGCGTTCATGAGCGTGGATTTGCCAACGTTCGGCCGCCCGGCAAAGCAGGCGAAACCGGATCTGAACTCGCCGGCAGCTTCCACGTGGTGATTCTGCCTTACTCAGGCAACACCGTAGCCAATGGTTAGCCGGGCAGGCTCGGCGGCGGCGAAACAGGCGCCCGCGCACCGACGAGGGTCCCCAGAGCCACGCCGACGAGCGCGAGGCCGGCGATATCGGTCGCAGTCAGCCGTTCGCCAAGGACGACGAGCCCGAGAATGGCCGCCACGACCGGCTCCGCCAGCCCCAGCGTGACCGCGACCGGGGCGGACACTGTGCGCAGGCCGCGCCCGTACGACAAGTACGCCAGCGCCGTCGTGACGACCCCGAGATAAACGGTGACGGCTGCCCCACGGCCGGTCAGCAGCCAGCCTGGCGACCCGGCAGCCAGGACGGGCGCCAGCAGCACGGCCGCCCCGCCGAAGAACAACCCCATCACAGCGGACTCCGGATTGTCGGCGCTGATCAGCCGGGAGGCCGTCACCGCGTAGATCGCGTAACAGAGCCCGGCCGCCACGGCCAGGGCCACGCCGGCGATGTCGACCCCGGCTGTCTCGCCGCCGGTTACCAGGACCGCGCACCCGGCGACGGCAGCGACGGTGGCAGCCATCCACCGGGCGTCGAGCCGTGGGCCGCCCGTGAGCCGGCTGAGCGCTCCCGTCAGGACCGGTGCGCTGCCGATCGCCACGACCGTGCCTATCGCTACGCCGGTCGCCTTGACGGCAGCGAAAAAGCACACCTGATACCCGGCCACCGCGGCGGCCGCCACGACGAGTGCCGCGCGCGCCGTGCCCCCGGCGCGCAGCAGCCGGCAGACAGCTCGGCGGCGCTCGGCAGTGCAGAGCGCGACACTCAGCAGCAGCAAGCCGCCCAGCGCGATCCGGGCCGCCCCGATCGAGGCGGTGCTCGCTGAGGCTGGCGCAAAATGTGCTGCCGTCCCGGTGCTCCCCCACGCGGCCGCCCCGAGCAACACTGCGACGGCCCCGCCGGCCTGGCCGGCTGGCTGCCTGGCCGGGATTGCCGACCGTTCATGAGGCACTCGACCCAGTGTTCCAGTCAGTGCGCTCAGACCGAAATGCCTGAGATGCCGCACCGGTCGCGATCAGATCTGCGGATCGCCGCTAGGGGCGGAGCGCGGCCAGCACTGTTCCGTCCGGCGCGGCATGGAACACCGTGGCGTCGGGTCCGAGCTCGCGCACCGCTGCGATGTCGGCTGGGTCAGCCTCGCTGCCGTCGCTGACGAGCGCGGCCGCCTCCAGGCTGGTCGCGCCGCTGGACACGGCCATGGCCACCGCCAGTTGCAGTGCCGACAAGCGCAGCGACGGCAAGGCTACCGCTGCCGCCGCGTACGTCCGTCCGGTCTCGTCGCGGACGGCAGCGCCCTCGGCCGCGGCTACGCGAGCGCGGGCCGAGCGGGCTAGCGTGATGATCTTGATGTCTTCTGGGTCAGGATCGTCTGGCCCAAGCTCGCTCACACGGCTGATACTAAACCGGCGGCTGCCTCCTCGGAGCGACCCCGTTCCCTTCGGAAGCCGCGCCCGCGACCGCGGGAGCGGTATCGCCTCCCGGAGCCCGGTGACCGTCGGAGCTGATGCGCTGCACGGTCACGGTGCCGATCCGGTTGCGCCGTCCGGCTAGGCTCTCCGCGGTCAGCCGCAGACCGGACACCGTCGCCACCGAACCAGCGATGGGCACCTTGCCGAGGCGATGCGCCAGCAGGCCGCCGACAGTCTCGACGTCCTCGGCGTCAATGCTGACCCCGAACAGTTCCTCAAGCTCTTCCACTGAGAGCCGCGCGCTGACGCGCGCCTCATCGTTGCTGAGCCACTCGACGGGCGGCCGTTCCCGGTCGTACTCGTCGGCGATCTCGCCAACGATCTCCTCGAGGATGTCCTCGATCGTCACCAGGCCCGCCGTGCCGCCGTACTCATCGATCACGATCGCCATGTGGACGTGCCGAGCCTGCATCTCCCGCAGCAGGTCGTCGACTGGCTTGCTCTCCGGCGCGAACGTGGCCGGCCGCATGATCGATTCCACGGTCTCGACCGACTCACCCTCGGGGTGCTCGTGGATACGGGTCATGATGTCTTTGAGATAGGCGATGCCCACGACGTCGTCGAGATTCTGGCCAATCACTGGGATCCGGGAGAAGCCGCTGCGCAGCGCCAGCGAGAGCCCTTGCCGCAGAGTCTTATGACGTTCCACGAACACCATGTCCGTGCGCGGCACCATGACCTCGCGAACGATGGTGTCACCGAGCTCGAAGACGGAGTGGATCATGGCTCGCTCGCCCGGCTCGATGATCTGCCGCTGTTCCAGGAGGTCAACCAGCCCGCGCAGGTCTTCTTCCGAGCCGGAATGGCTGTCTCTGTCCCGCCGATCCTGGCCCGGGGTCAGCGCAGCGCCCGCGGCGGCCAGCAACCGGGGCAGCGGGCCCAGGACGCGGATAACGGGTCTGAGCACCCTCGCCGCCGCGACAGCCACGTTGACCGGATAGCGCCGCCCGATGCTCCGCGGGATTATGCCGGCCAGCGCATAACTGGCCACCGTCATCGCCACTGCCGTGATGAGGAACGCCTTCCAGGTCACGCCCAGCCAGGTGACCAGTACGGCGGCGACAAGAACGCCCGCGCTGATCTCGGTGGCGGTTCTGACAAGAAGAACCACAGAAAGGTAACGCGGCGCGTCGGTGAGCACCGCCTGCAATGGCTCGCCGCTTTCGCCTGCTGAGCGCCCGAGTTCCTTCGCGCCAGCCCGGGATACGCGCACCAGGGCTGTTTCGGCGCTGGTGCACCAGCCCGCCACCAGCATCAGTGCGAACGCCGCGATCAGCAGCCACCCCACCGGCCGTCACCCAGGCCCTTCGGCGCTGCCGGTCCCCGCGCCGGCGCGCCACGACGAGAGGAGGCGGTCCTGCAGGCCAAACATCTTCGCGTGCTCCTCCGGCTCGCCGTGGTCGTAGCCGAGCAAGTGCAAGATGCCGTGGGTGCACAGCAAGTCGATCTCGTCCTGAACCGCGTGACCTGCCTGTTTGGCCTGCGCTGCGGCTATCTGCGGGCAGATGACGACATCGCCGAGTAGCACGTCGGCTGCGTCTGGATCCGGAGCGGCGTGATCGGCGTGAGTGGCCCCGGGCTGGGGCAGCCGCAGCTCGTCCATCGGGAAGGCCAGGACGTCCGTCGGGCCTTCCTCGCCCATCCAGCGCACATGGAGCTCGGTCATCGCAGGCTCGTCGACGAGGAGGACGGACAGCTCGGCGAGCGGATGCACGCGCATGTCGTCCAGGACATGCCGGGCGAGCCCGGCCAGGTACGACTCATCGACCTTGACGCCCGACTCGTTGGCGATCTCGATGCTCATCTGACCCCCGTCAGCAAGCAGCTACCGGCCGCGGTAACCGTCGCGCCGCTGCCGGCCTGCGGGCAGACGACCCGGCTCGGTCGAGGCCTGCCTGGCGTCGTATCTCTCATAGGCATCAACGATGTCAGCAACCAGCTTGTGCCGGACGACATCATGGCTTGTGAGCCGCGAGAAGTACACGTCATCCACGCCATCCAGGATGTCTTGCACGATCCGCAGGCCACTGATCTGGCCTGCCGGTAGGTCGACCTGAGTGATATCGCCCGTCACCACGATCTTCGAGCCGAATCCCAGCCTGGTCAGGAACATCTTCATCTGCTCGGCCGAGGTGTTCTGCGCCTCGTCGAGGATGATGAACGAATCATTGAGGGTCCGGCCCCGCATGTAGGCGAGCGGGGCGATCTCAATCGTGCCGGCAGCGGTGAGCCGCGGAATCGAGTCCGGGTCGACCATGTCGTGCAGCGCGTCGTAGAGCGGCCGCAGGTAGGGGTCGATCTTCTCGTAGAGAGTGCCGGGCAGGAACCCCAGACGTTCGCCTGCCTCGACGGCCGGCCTGGTGAGAATGATCCGGTTGACCTCCTTGGCCTGGAGTGCCTTGACCGCCTTGGCCATGGCGAGATATGTCTTGCCGGTCCCGGCCGGGCCGATCGAGAACACGACGGTGTGCGCGTCGATCGCGTCGACGTACCGCTTCTGGTTTAGCGTCTTGGGCCTGATCGTCCGGCCGCGGCTGGACAGGATGTCGAGGTTAAGCACCTCGGCCGGGCGAGCGCCCGGCTTGCGGCGCAGCATGGAGAGGCTGTGCTCGACGGCGTCCGCGGTTAGTGCGGTGCCGCTGCTAGTGAGCTGGATGAGCTCGTCGAAGAGCCGCGACGCGACGGCTGTCTCGGCTGCGGGCCCGGTAATCGTGATCTCATTCCCGCGAACGTGAAAGTCGGCGCTGACCGCATTCTCAATAACACGGAGTAGCTCGTCGCCCGAGCCGAGGAGGCTAACCATCGACTGCTCATCCGGGATCACGATCCGGACCTGCGCGCTGGCCTCGTTCGAGCCGTTGGTGCGGGCGTCGCTCGCTCGGGTCGTCGTGTTCTCGGCGCCATTGCCGCTAGGCGTCCCGCCCCTGCGCGAATCAGTCGAATTGTCGGTCAATGGCCCTTCCCTGCCACGGCCCACTCCACGGGCCGGCCCGTTGGCCATGATATCTGGCTACCCGCCCTGCTCAGCCAGGTGGCCAGGTCATCCGGCGGCCGCCGAGGAGGTGGGCATGCACGTGGGGGACGGTCTGCCCGGCCTCGGGGCCGGTGTTGAACACCACCCGGTAGCCGGGCTCGGCGATGCCCTCGGCCACGGCTATCTCGTGGGCATGGGCCACGACATCGGCCAGGAGCCCGTCGCCTGCGGCCGCCAGCTCGGCCAGATTCGCGTAGTGGTCGCGCGGGATCACGAGGATATGGACGGGAGCCTGCGGATTAATGTCGCGGAAGGCGATGGTGCGCGGATTAGCGGACACTATGGTCGCCGGTATCTCAGCGGCCGCAATACCGCAGAACAGACAGTCGGGCACTAGCAGATCTTAACGTGTGCCAGGCCGGCGACGCCGCTGACATATATGGTTGCCCTACTGCGAACCCACGGTGCACCGCCCCCTGGTGCAGCGGCCCCGCCAGATTCTGGGTTTCCGTCGCTCAGGGATCAGTCATGCGCGGGCGCTGATGCGAAGGCATGGATGGGCGTGGGGGGAAGTGAACGTTGCGAGCCTAGTCGGGCTGCCAGCCGGACATTACATAGACCCGTTATGACAGCCAGTGAACCTTCGGACGTGGCCGCGCGTCCAATACACGTGACCGAGACCCTGGTGGCTGATGTCGCCCTAGGGTCCGCTTCGGTCGACTTGGACGCTGACCGGGCCGTGGCAGAGCTCTACACCACTCACTATCGCTCGCTGGTGCGGCTCGCGGCGCTGCTGGTTCGTGATGTCGGAACCGCGGAGGAAGTTGTGCAGGACTCGTTCGTTGCGATGCACGGCGCATGGCGGCGCCTGCGGGACAGCGAGAAGGCCCTGTCCTATCTCCGGCAGTCGGTGGTGAATCGCTCACGTTCCGTGCTCAGGCACCGAGTTGTCGTCGACCGGAACGCCCCGAAGCCCCCGCCAGACGAGCCCAGTGCCGAGCATGGCGCGATCGCCATGTTTGAGCGATCGGCGGTGATAGCCGCTCTGCGCACGCTGCCGCCGCGGCAGCGTGAGGCCCTGGTGCTACGGTTCTACGCCGATATGTCCGAAGCGCAGATCGCCCACACGATGGCCATCAGCCGTGGCGCGGTCAAGAGTCACACAGCCCGGGCAATGCAAGCGCTCCGCACCGTCCTGGAGCGTGAGGCATGAGCACCGTGAACGAGCGCGATGCCATGCGCCGGGCTCTGCATGCGGCCGTCGATCATGTCGAGGTGAGCGCCGACGGTCTGGAGCGGATCCGAGCCAGGCTGTCCCCGCCGCGTCCGGTGGCAGTCGCATGGGCCGATGCGGCCTGGACTGACCTGCGAATGCGCGTTCCGACTGAGGGGCAGAGATTCGTGGAATGGCTGCTTCGCGTCATCGCCCTGGCGTGGGAGCGCTTCGGCCCGCAGAGCGGGACGTCAGGCAGCCGGACGGCGCGCGCCCTCGGCTGGCTTCGGCCTGCCGCCGCACTAGGCGTGACAGTCTTCATTGTCGCGGCCGGCGCCTACGTGGCGATCGACGCCCAGCAGGCGATCTTCCCGAGCAGCTCGAACGCGCCCGGCTCAACGAATGGCGGCACCGGTACTGGCGGCCGCCCCCATGGCGGCCCCGGCGGCCCAAATGCCCTCGGCTCGTCGCCGCTCAACTCGCCCGGAGCGACGCGGACGCCGCCAAAGTCGTGCGCGCAGTCGAGGTCCGCGGCGCCGTCGACCTCAAAGCCGACAGGGCAGAGCAGCAGCCCGGCCGCGTCGCCCAGCGATTCAACGACCCCGAGTTCGCCATCGCCTTCAGTCACCGCCAGTTCAACCCCAACCCCCGGCGTCAGCCCGACGGTCCAGGCTGGGCCGCAAGTCGGCGGCGTGTCCGCGAGCGTGGCCGCGCGAACAAACGGGGCGACGCTGACCCGCTACGCTGCGGCTAGCCCGTCGCCGTCGCCGTGCACCACGAAGAGGTCAAGCCGTGGCTCTGGAGGGTCAACGCCGCGTCCCAGCGCCGCGGTCATTAGCCTCGGCAAGCTTGCCGACGGCAGCTGAAGCCGACGGCAGCTGAAGCCGACGGCAGCTGAAGCCGGCGGGCTGACCGGCGGCGGCCGATCGGTCGCTAGCATGCGTGCCGTCAGGCCCACCGACTGGTGCGGCTGAGCAGAATCCCCGCAGCCACCGCGCCTGCCGACGATGCGCGCAGCACCGTCGGTCCGAGCCTGGCGGCGACGGCTCCGGCACTGAACAGAGCTGCGCCTTCCGCCTCCGTGAGACCACCCTCCGGACCGACGACGAGGACGATCTCGCCGCCGTCGGGCAGGCCGACCGACGAGACGGACTCGCTCCCGTCAGGGTCGAGCACGATAGCCAGTGCGGCTCCCTGCACGCGCTGTACCGCGCCGGCCAGGTCCACCGGCGCCGGCACCGCCGGGAACCACACACGCCTGGACTGCTTGGCTGCCTGCTCGGCCGCCGAACTCCACCGCGCGCGCGACTTGACCGCTCGCTCGCCACGCCAGACCGCGACGCACCGTTCAGCTGCCCACGGCACGATGACGTCAGTCCCGACTTCGGTGAGCAGCTCCACCGCGAGTTCGCCGCGGTCGCCCTTCGGTATCGCCTGAATGACGACGAGCATCGGCTCCCGCCGCGGCTCGGTGCGCCGGTGGAGCACGGTCAGCTCGAGCTCGCCTGGCCTGGCCGCGGTGACGACGCACTCGGCGACCAGCCCGGAGCCATCGGTGATGTCCGCTCGCTCACCGGGTACGAGACGCCGGACCGTGCTGGCGTGCCGGCCCTCCTGGCCGCGCAGCACGATGCGCTCTCCGGCCAGGTCAGCCGCGGCCGCAACGAAGACCGGCGGTCTCAGGAGCGGCCCGCCCTGGGGTTACCGGCCGTTGAAGGCATCGCGCAGGCGGGAGAAGAGGCCCTGCTGGCCGGGCGCGAACTTACCGGGCGGCGCTTCCTCGCCGCGCAGCTTGGCCAGCTGACGGAGCAGTTCTTCCTGCTCGGGCTCCAGCTTGCTCGGGGTCTCGACGGTGACGTGGATGATCAGGTCGCCGCGGCCGGAGCTGTTCAGCCGCTCGGTCCCCTGGCCGACCATGGGGATCGCCTGCCCAGACTGCGTTCCAGGCCGAATGTCAAGGTCCGCGGGGCCGTCCAGGGTGTCGACCGTCAACGTCGCGCCGAGAGCGGCGGCGACCATCGGGATCGTGACCGTACAGTGCAGGTCGTCTCCCCGGCGCTCAAATATCGGATGTGGCCGTTGGACGATCTCCAGGAACAGGTCGCCGGGTGGCCCGCCGCCAGGACCCGTCTCGCCTTCGCCAGCCAGCTGGATGTGCGTGCCGTCCTCCACGCCAGCCGGGATGCGCACCTTGATGGTGCGCCGCGTCCGGACCCGGCCGTCCGCGTCGCACTCTGGACATGGCTTGCGGATGACGGTGCCGAAGCCGCCGCACCCTGGGCAAGGCCTCGAGGTCATCATCTGGCCGATGAAGGACCTCGTGACCTGGCTGACCTCGCCACGGCCGTTACAGACATCGCAGGTGACCGGGT
>Ga0126373_10001159_pt1 | contig 18460 bp, 21 predicted proteins | sample PanSoiMetPlot_11_FD_92545 | JGI IMG/M metagenome (GOLD analysis project Ga0126373, IMG submission 92545) | Tropical forest soil microbial communities from Panama - MetaG Plot_11 | ecosystem: Environmental > Terrestrial > Soil > Tropical forest > Bulk soil | place: Panama | collected 2016-02-17 | reverse complement strand
GCTACGCGGCCGCCGGTATTCCACTGAACAAAGCGATCCTCGCGGAATTGGTTTTGTCGCTCGGGTGTATTCCGGTGGCGCAATACGGAACACCGGGAACCACCGAGCTGACCGAGGCGATCGAGCCGCTGGTGCAAAGTTACGACGCGATTCTGATGGCGAATCACGGCGTGGTCACGTGCGGGGCCGACCTGCTGACGGCGTTTTTCCGGATGGAGACGACCGAACATTTCGCACGCGTCGCGCTGGTGACTGAGCTTTTGGGCAAACAAGTCTTGCTTTCCAGCGGAGATGTGGAAAAATTGCTCGCGGCGCGAGCGCGTTACGGCGCGACAACGGCCCCGAGTGTGGGAGCGCAGTGCCCGGTGACGTCGGACGGCGCGCCGGAGCGCATTACGCTGACGCGGCGCGAACTGGAAGCGCTGGTGGATGAGGCGATCCAGAAGGATCGCACGCGGCGCTGACAAGGCGAGACCTTCAAGTTCAAGCAGCTCCTTTCGGCGGAGGGTAAAGAATGGGCGAAGCACTGGGAATGATCGAGACACGCGGCCTAGTGGCGATGATCGAAGCTTCGGACGCGATGGTGAAAGCGGCGAAGGTCACGCTGGTGGGCTGGGAGAAGATCGGCTCGGGCTACGTCACGGCATTGGTGCGCGGCGATGTTGCCGCGGTGAAGGCCGCCACGGACGCTGGCGCGGCGGCGGCGCGGCGCGTAGGCGAATTGATCGCGGTGCATGTGATTCCTCGGCCGCATCAGTCGCTCGAAGATACGCTGCCGATCGGCAAGTCGGCGATGGCGGCAGCCGCGAAGTAAGCGGCTGCGCGATGGGCGGCGCAGCCTTGGGGCGCGCGTGCCGGGTGAAGCTTTCCAGTTTTTGGCTGGACATGGATTCAGATTTGGCCCTGGGTCTCGAATTTTCGGCTGCTGACCTTTCATGATTCTTGCCCGCATCGTTGGAACCATTGTGGCCACGCGCAAGGACCCGCGCTTGGAAGGAAAAAAACTGCTGATCGTGAAGCCTATTACGCCGCAGGGCGCGGACGAGCCGGGCTATCTGGTCGCCGTGGACACCGTGGACGCCGGTTTTCGCGAGACGGTGCTGGTGGTTTCAGGCAGCTCGGCGCGCAATGCGGCGGAATGCAAGGACCGCTGCGTGGACGCCGCGATCGTCGGCATTGTCGATTCGATCAAACTGGACGATTCGTACGAAGCGGAGCTGGCGGGAGCGCGGAAGAAGTAGCTCATGCAGCTAGGGCGCGTGATCGGCAACGTAGTGGCGACGATCAAGAACGCGTCGCTCGATGGACAACGATTGCTGATCGTTCAACCGATTGACCGCGGCGGGCGCGACAAAGGCAAGGCGTTCGTAGCTCTCGACTCGGTGGGCGCCGGTGCGGGCGAGACCATTTATTGGTGCAAAGGCAAAGAAGCCAGTTTTCCGTTTCTACCGCAGGAACTACCGATCGAAGCGACCATCGTCGGCATCGTAGATTCCGTTAATCTCGCAGCGCCAGGGGTCAAGAGCGGATGCTGATTGGCCGCGTGATCGGCGATATTGTTGCGACGCAAAAGGCGCCGTCGCATCAAGGGTGCAAAATTCTGTTCGTGCAGCCGCTGAATCTCGACGGCTCCGACCGGGGCGAGGCGGTGCTGGCGCTCGACGCGGTGGATGCGGGCGAGGGCGAGCGCGTGTTGCTGGCCACGGAAGGATTTTCGGCGATGACGTCCGTCGGCCGGCCCAATTCGCCGATCGATACCGCGGTGGTTGGAATTATCGATGAAGTGGATTTAATCCCCGGCGTGAAGTAGCAATCTTTCGACGTTTTCCGCACAAAACAAAACGAGCGGCGCTCGCTGCAATCGAGCGCCGCCCGTCCTTGGGTGAGAAACCTCTGCGGCTTACTGGCTCACCTCGACGTACCGCGTCTTGCCGCCGAAGTGAATCTCGCGAATCTGGTTGCCGTCGGTAACGATGCTCGAGTATTGCGCCTTCGTCGAAGAGTCCTTCCACGTGACGGGCGCTTCCGCAACGACCTTGCCGTTCTGCAAGAACGAGACTTTCGACTCGTCCACTTTCACTGCGTAGCTGGCGGCTTTGAGTTGCTTGCCCGCAAGCGTGGCCGGTGAGAGCAGGTCCATCGAAGCGCTGGCCGCCGACTTGGCGTCCTTCGACTTGTCGACACGCGCTGCCAGTGGCAGAGCGAGGGCCAGTGCAACCAGCACGGTCATAACTCCGGTGATCCAACGTCGCGTCATTTTCTAAATCCTCCTTGGTCTCGTCTCACTCACTCGCCCCTTGCACCCACTTAGACGCGGCGACGCGCGCGGCGAAAGCAAACGGCTCGATGATTCTCGAAAAAGTTGCGTAACTGTAGCTAAAACAATCTGTGGTTCAGGAGCGGACACTGTTCTTTGCGGAATCGAACAGCGGGCGTACGTTAGCGGACGCTTAACACGCGAAAAATTGAGCAGCTACAAAAATTCGGACAGGCTTGTGTCACATTTCTGCGCTAAAACCGTGTGCATCAAAGTAGTGCAACGGCACTTGCCGCGAAATGGAGCAAATGCTGCGCGTTTGACACATTTCGGGTGGTCGGGAATAATCGCTGCACAATGATTGGCCTTCTTCGGGGAAAGCTGATAGAAAAGCGTCCGAACCAGGTACTTCTCGATGTCGGCGGCGTGGGCTACCAGGTCAATGTGCCGCTTTCGACGTTTGCGTCGCTGGGGCCGTTGCACACGGACACGACGCTCCTGATCCACACACACGTGCGCGAGGAGCAGCTCGCGCTTTTCGGCTTTATTACAGCGCGCGAAAAGCAGTGTTTCGAGCTGCTGATCTCAGCGTCAGGCGTTGGACCGGCGCTCGCGCTACGAATTCTTTCCGGAATGAGCATCGAGCAACTCGTCCCTGCGATTCGCAAAGGCGATCTGGCGCAGCTCGTCCAGATTCCCGGCGTCGGCAAAAAGACAGCCGAACGAATTGTCGTCGAGCTGCGGGATAAGCTCGCCGTGGTAGACGTGCCCGAAACGGGCAAGCCTGCCACGCGCTCGCAACTTGAAGCCGACGTTGCTTCCGCGCTGGTGAATCTCGGTTACGACGCGCGCTCCGTCGAAAAAGCCATCGACAAGGCCCGCGGCGAGAGCAGCGGCGACTTCGAGACGCTGCTGCGCAGCTCACTCCAGATTCTGGGAGCTTCCGCGATGCAAAAATCGGCGCGCGCGGGCGGCGACGCGTGAAATTCAGCGCTGACGGAGGACGCCTTGGTCCAATTCGTCTGGGAATTCATCGCGCGCGAAGATAAAGTGCCCGAATTCGAGCGCCACTATTCCAATACGGGAGCTTGGGCCCAATTGTTTCAGAAGAACCGCGGGTTCCTGGGCACCGAGCTGCTGCGCGATACGGAAAACACGCGCCGCTACGTCACCATCGACCGCTGGGATAGTTTTGAAGCGCACGTTGCGATGCGCGCGCGGTTCGCCAAGGAATACGAAGAACTCGACCGGCGGTGCGAGCTTCTTACGGAGCTCGAGCGGCGCATCGGCGCGTTTGAGGTGCCCTGATGGCCGAAGCAAAAAGAGCGGCGGACGCGCGCAACCGGCTCGTTTCGGGCCGGGCGCTGGATGAAGACGCGCGGATTGATGCAAGCGTCCGACCGGGAAGCTTCGGCGACTACATCGGCCAGGACCGCGTGAAAGAGAACCTGCAGATCGCAGTAGAAGCAGCGCGCGCGCGGGGCGAAGCCTTGGATCACGTCCTGCTGTATGGGCCGCCGGGACTCGGCAAAACCACGCTGGCGCAGATTCTGGCGAACGAAATGGGTTCGTCGATCAAGATCAGTTCGGGGCCGCTGCTCGAAAAAAAGGGCGATTTGACGGCGGTGCTCACGTCGCTCGACCAGCGCGATTTCTTTTTCCTCGACGAAATTCACCGGCTGCAGCCCGCGCTCGAGGAGATTCTGTATCCGGCAATGGAAGATTTCCGCGTGGACTTGATCATCGGCCAGGGGCCGGGTGCGCGCGTGCATCCATATCAACTGAACCAGTTCACGCTGGTGGGCGCGACCACGCGCGCCGGGCTGATCATGGCGCCGCTGCGGTCGCGCTTCGGAATCGTCCACCGGCTCGAGTTTTACTCACCGGACGATCTTCAGAAGATTGTCGAGCGGTCCGCGAGGATCCTTGGCATCACCATGGACCGCGAAGGCGCCGCGGAAATCGCGCGCCGCAGCCGCGGCACGCCGCGCGTGGCGAATCGTCTGCTGCGCCGCGTGCGCGATTACGCGGAGGTGCGCGCGAATGGTGAGATCACCGTGGGCGTGGCGCGCGACGCGCTCAAGATGCTCGGCGTGGACGAGCATGGCCTGGACGACGTGGACCGCAACCTGATGTTGACGATTATCCAGAAATATTCCGGCGGTCCTGTCGGACTGAACACGATCGCGGCGTCGCTGAGCGAAGAAGAGGACGCCATCGAGGAAATCTACGAGCCATACCTGATGCAGCTCGGCTTACTGGATCGAACGCAGCGCGGGCGTGTGGCGACGGCGCTCGCGTACAAGCATTTCGGCATGGCAGAGCCGCGCCGCCAGTCGGGCCTGTTCTAATCCGCACCGCGCTCACCGCGGATGCGGTTATCATCTCTGCGAACGTCCGTGCCTACCGTCTATCTATCGCTCGGCTCGAACATCGGCGACCGCGCAGCGAACCTCGCGCGCGCGGTGGCGGCGATGAACGCGCGAGGCATCCGCGTGACGAGACAATCGTCGCTTTACGAAACCGAGCCGGTGGATGCGCCGCCGCAGGATCAGTTTTGGAACAGCGTGGTGGAAGCCGAAACGGCGTTGCCGCCGCAGGATTTGATGGCGGCCCTGCTCGAGATCGAGCGCGAACTCGGCCGCGAGCGCCGAGTGCCCAAGGGGCCACGCGTGATCGATATCGACGTTGTGCTCTACGGCTCGAACGTGGTGCGCACCGCCGAACTCGAAATCCCGCATCCCCGCATGGCCTGCCGTCGCTTCGTGCTTGTCCCCCTCGCCGAAATTGCGCCGAACGTCGAGCATCCGCTGCTGCGCCGCACCATAGCAGAGCTGCTGGCGGCGTCCCGCGACCAGAGCGAAATCCGCCGCCTGCTGTCCTAAGAAGAACGCTAACTCGATACGCCGCTGATACCTCGATGAGATAATCCCACGCAGAGGAGGGCCTCTCAGGGCACCGCCACATGAGAGCGTGATCATCCAGGATCCTGAGATTCTCAGCGAACCGGTGTTCCGCGGTACCCGCGTGCCTTTTCAAACGCTACCCGACTACCTCGAGGGCGGTGAAACGCTCGACGAATTCCTGGAGCAATATCCGGACGAGAGCCGCGAAGACGCGATAGCCGCGCTGGAACGAATGTCTTCCAGTACGTCCCAGTGCCCCGGGGTACTTCCAGACATTCGCACGACGGTCGGGCTGGGGAGACCGCGGCGTACCCGCTGCGGATGGGGCGTCTAGTGGGCGTTAGCTTGCGCGCAGCACTTTCATCCAATGCAGCGTGAGCGGCTTCGGATCGAGGGCCTCGAGCTCGATTTCCGCGCGACGTCCATCCGTGCGTTCCCGCCAGATGTACACGCCCGGATCGCTTTCTTCCCGGACGTGTCCGTCCGCAGGCCGCAGAAAATCGCGCGCATCTGCCAGGGAGGCCGTTTCGCGCAAACGGGGCCGCGTGACGGCTTCGACGACGTAACTGCGCAAGAGCTTCGGCCAATACACCCGGAAAAGCTCGGACGACACGAAGATGTCGCTCCACGCCACTTCATCTCCGTACGCGACCACAACGCCGACCACGTGCTCGTCCTTTCGATTCTGCGTGGCGCGCTTGAAGCGCCGTTCCATTTCGGCGGCGAATGCTTCCACGGAAGTTCCGACGGCTCGTGACTGGTAGATCTTGCGATACGACTCCGTCGGTGCGCTTTCCGCCATGACCGTGCTGAGCGCTTCACTGGAAACCATCGGCGCGGCGGCATCGGCGCGCGCATTCCCAGCGCTGCCGGTGGATGCCCGGGTGTTCGTAGTCGTCGTCCCGCTGCGCACCGCGGCCCACACTTTTCCCTGATCCTGCTCCACTGCGGCTTTTTCACGCACGCTCGGATGCACCATCGTGTTCGCGGCGGTGAATTTGTCGGACCCACCCGTCCAGCGCCCGTGCTCCACGCAAAATACATCGAGCGCCAGCGGCGGGGCGCCGACTGGCACGATGCGGTCTTTGCCGACAATGCGATCCTGTTTTCCGCCGGAGACAACTTCGCCGGCCAGCAGCAGCAGCGGTCGCTTCCCGCGATTGATTAACACAAGCTGATTGACCTGCGCGCCGGAGTAAACGGGCTCGTCGACGCCGTCGCGCGTCCGGCGCATGTAACTGCCCTGCTCGGTGACAATCGCATCGCCCGAAGCGAGTGCTTCATCCAGCGTGGCAAAACCACTGGTGTTCGCGGTCTGCGACGCGAGCACCGGGAATACGGTCAGATTTTCGTAAGTGATCGGGTCGCCCAGGCGCCAGCCATGCTCATCACCCGGCTGCGGCTCGGGTACCGGCGCTCGAAGCGGCACCGGCGGCAAGGCGCATCCGCACGCCGGACGTCGGAACGGAATCACAATCCGTCCTCCTGTCAGTTTCGAAATCAAAGAACCTTCGGCAAGAACCACAAGAACTGCTGTAACGATCAGGATACGAATAAGGCTCGAACGCCTGGACTTCATGATGGCCTCCCGACTCGCGGCATCGTCGCCGCATTCATTCACCAGGAGAACGAGTCGAGGCTTCTTCCTTGCAGTCTTTTTTGAAACAAGAAGGGTGGCGGGGGGATTAGCCGAGGTGCTGGCGTTCGAGACGTTCCTTTTCGCGCTTCTTGCGGTCTTCTTCTTCCTGGCGCTCGAACTCCATCAGTTCTTCCTCGGTCATCTGGTAGTCCTCGCGGCTGGCAAACATGGCGCCACGGCGGCTGTCGCGCGCGGTGCGCCTGGACGTCACCCGCCGCCTCCGCGCCGAAAAATCGCGCATGCTGCGGATTGGCGCTTCGATGGCACCCGCCTCCACAAGCAGTTCGCTCACTTTTTCCAAGAAGTCGTGCAGGTGGTACGGCTTAAGTGAATACGGCAGGCCTTCGCGCTCCAGCACGGGCTGCGCGGTGCGCACCGATAGCGGTGGCACAAGAAACAGCACGCGAATGCGTTTCCGGGCTTCCGGAGCCGGCTCAGCTTCCGGCTCCTCGCCGATTGCGGACGCAAGTTTGTCCTCCTCCCCTGCGTTGACACGGTCCACGTTCTCAGTCGGCGGCTCCGCTTGCTCGGTTTGCGAAAGGTCCTTCAGGATGGCAAACAGCGGTCCATGCAGGTCGGTCAGCGCCACGTTGATAATCACCAGGTTCCAGGCACTGTTCGCCAGTTCGGTCAGTGCGTGCCGGGCATGCGGCACCACGCGCACACGCCAGCCTTCGGTGTCGAGGACGTTTTTCAGTGCCCTCTGCGTGGCCAAGTCGTCGTCAATCACCAGGATTCCGACTTCCGACAAGTATCTCCCTCTCTTTTCAAGCAATTAGATACCTCGATCTGTCCTGACGCCACGCCGAATCGGTTCAGGTTTTCCTCCGCAGGACTTGTCCCTTGGGCCAGACGAACAAAAAGCGAAAGAAAGTACTTGACATGGCGAAAGAAAAGCGAATATAGTTCCCTCCGTGCGGCGAGGCTTTCAATGGCCACTTCTCCCATTCTTCGGTCGGGTCCGGCGACGCCCCTCGTCAGAAGGCCCCGTCCGAAGCAGACCAGTCTCACCCTTTTCCCCACAGCCGCTCGCCACGGCGCTTGTGAGTCTACGCTGGGTGCCTCCGCGCCCCCTCCGGCCGAGAGCCGGAGTACGAGGCCTCCAGCGGAACTGGTCGGCATTGCGCGCCTCGCCGCTTCCTCCCCCTGCGCTGACGCCAAGCGCGGGACCGAGTATTACCTGCTGCCAGTCAAATCAATCCTGAACCACTGCGATTCCGACCGGGTTCCCTTTCGCTGGACAATGAATCCCTATCGCGGCTGCGAATTCGGCTGCAAATACTGCTATGCCCGCTATACGCACGAGTACATGGAGCTCGACGGTGGCGAATTCGAGCGCAAGATTTACGTCAAGAAGGACGCCGGGCCGCTGGCCGAGCGCGACCTCGGCACGGAAAAAATCTGGGGCGAGCACATCGCCATCGGCACGGCCACGGATCCCTATCAACCGGCCGAACGCGAATTTGGCGCGACACGCGCGATCCTGGAAAAGATGGCGCTACGCGAAGGCCTGAGCCTTTCGATCACTACGAAATCCAACCAGGTGCTTCGCGACATCGACGTCTTGAAACGCATTACCGAGCGTTCATCGATCATCATCAATATGAGCGTCGGAACGATTCGCACGCGCTTGGCCCGCATGCTGGAGCCACGCGCGCCACGCCCCGACCTGCGACTCGACGCTGTGAAGAAGTTGCGCGAAGCGGGAATCTCGGTCGGCGTGAACGCCATGCCAATTCTGCCCGGCCTAACGGACCGCGATGAAGATCTCGACCGGTTGGTCTGTGCCGCGCGCGATTCAGGCGCCGAATGGATTGCGGGCGGCGTGCTGTTCCTCATGCCTTCGTCGCTGAAGCAATTTCTGCCGTTCCTCGAACGGAAGTTCCCGCGACTGGTGCACCAGTACCGTGACTGGTACGCGCGCCACGCCTACGCGCCCGAGGATTACCGCAAGAAAATCAGCGCGCGTTTCGAAGAATTGCGCCGCAAATATGGTATCGGGTCGCGACCCTGGGCGCCGATTGTTGCCCCTCCCAGCCCGCAGCTCGCGCTCGGCCTGGAACCTCCGCGCCCGGCTCCGATCGAGTAGCAACCATGGATCACGTCGACTGGGAATTTGGACAGCCCAATCCCCTTGCGCCCGCGGAGCTCTCTAAATTTGCGTTTCTTATCGGCCGCTGGCGGTGCGAAGCCAGGGTGAAGTTGCCTACAGGGGAATGGCAGGCGTTCCAGGCCGAATGGCGCGGCCGCTACATCCTCGACGGCTACGCAATCGAAGACGAATACCGGATGACCGGCGCCTCCGGAGAACTGATCGTACTCGGAATGAACTATCGTGTGTACGAACCTGCCAGGCGGGCTTGGAACCTCAAATGGCTTCACGTACTGTCTGGAACCTGGATCGACCTCGGCCCCGAGGAGCTCGGCGGCGTGACGTTCGATGGCCCGTCGGTGAGCTACATCTTCAAAGAGCCCATGGCTGGTCACCAATTCACACGTGCCACGTACACAAGTGTTTCCGACACGCACTTCACATGGCGGGGCGAGAAGTCAGACGACCGGAAAACCTGGAGCGAATTCATGGTCGTTGAGGCTCATCGCAGCAACGAATAGCGTCGGCCAGTTCCACAATGCGCACCCAAATTGGCAGCTTCTGCCCCATTCCAGGTAGAGCGAAACCCCGTGTATCGCGGGCGCGCGAGCCGCATCATACATATGCCGCCCGAACTCACCGGAGGAGGCGCACATGCAGACGCAAGCTCAAAAGGGACAGGCTTTTCGCGCACTCCATCACCGCAACGGCGCATTCATCATTCCGAACCCATGGGACGTAGGCAGCGCGCGCCTGCTCGCGCATCTCGGCTTTGAAGCGCTCGCCACCACCAGCATGGGCTACGCATTTTCCATCGGCAAGCCGGACGGCTCGCTCAAGCGCGAGGAAACGCTGGCGAATGCCGCCGATCTTTCGCGCGCCACCGACTTGCCTGTAAGCGTCGACCTCGAAAAGGGATTCGGCGACGCACCCGAAGTGGCGGCGGAGACAATTCGCCTGGCCGCTGCTACCGGAGCTGTCGGCGGTTCGATCGAAGATGCTACAGGACACTGGGACAATCCGATCTTCGAATTGCAGCATGCTGCGGACCGTGTGCGCGCAGCTGTGGAGGCTGCACGCTCCTTGCCGTTCACCTTTACCCTTACCGCCCGCGCTGAAAACTACCTTCACGGCCGCCCGGACCTGAAAGACACGATCAAGCGGCTGCAGGCGTTCGAGGAAGCCGGCGCGGACGTGCTCTACGCGCCCGGCCTGGCCGCGAAAGAAGACATCGCCACGGTGGTCCGCTCGGTCGATCGTCCGGTGAATGCGGTGATGGGCCTACGCGGCGCGCAGTTGAGCCTCGCTGAGCTTTCCGCCATTGGCGTGAAGCGCGTAAGTGTCGGCAGCTCGCTCGCGCGAGCCGCCCTCGGCGCCCTGATGCGCGCCAGCCGCGAAATGCTCGACCACGGCACGTTCACCTACGCCGTCGAAGCAGCCAATCCGAGGGACATCACCGCGATCTTTGCGAAGTAGTTCGCCGGCAGGAACTGACGTTGCGGCCTATGGGATGATGATGCGCGAGGTTTCCTGGGGCGCGGGGCTGCCAGCGGGCGGCGGAAATTTCTCGCGCAGGAAGTCCAGAAAACCGCGCGCCAGCGGGCGCCCGTCGCTTTCCGCCTTCGCCAGCCGCAGCAGGAAAACCAGCAGGTTCATCACCTGGGAATCTTTCAGGGTCGATGCGACGCCGCGCTGTGCTTCGTCCTCCCGCGCTTTCTGGATGTAGCCTGCAATCTCGCCGTAAAGTGCCCGCGCGATCGGTGCGTCCGGCGGCCGCTCGTAGTAAATCCCGGTGTTGAGCGTGCGGAATGTTTCGACAAGCGCTTCGAGCGCCGCCACGGCCGAGGTGTCGTTCGTCTCGTGGTGTTGCGCCTGGAACGCCAGGATCACGCTCGCGATTCCGCCGACCACCGGCCAATGCGCGTACACAAAATTCACAGAGAACTCGACGGCGGGATACGGCACCTGCTCCCGCGTCAGCGGCTTGCGATGTTCGCGCTCATAACGCCGCGCGCTCACGAGGTACACGCAGTCCGACGGGCAATCGATCGTCACCTCGCGGTATTGCCCGCAGCATACCGCGCAGATCTTCTCGCCTTTCGCGGGGCAGAACCGCTTCGGCGGCCGCTTCCCGCAGATCGGGCAACTCATTCCAGAAAATCCTCGACTTAGCTTAGTTTGGGATTTCGCGAATCAGACTCTACGGGAAGTCGCGCCGCGCAGCAACTCGCCGCGCGTCGCGTGCCGCCCGAACTCAACAGAATCGGCCTCGCTAATGAACAGCGATCGGTCCCCCCGGCTTCACTTTTTTCATCAAAAATACAAACGGAAGCATGATCACCGATGCGACGGCCAGCAGGAAGAAGCAATCCAGATAGGCCAGCACAGTCGCCTGGCGTCCTGTTTGCAATGCCATCATGCCGTACGATTGCCGCATTGCCTGCCACGCGCTCGACCCGTGCGCGATCAGCATGTGCTGCATCGAGCTGAGCATCGCGCGCATCCGCACGTTGCCGTCCGTCACGTAGTGCGCCAGATAGCTTTGGTGCACCTGCGAGCGGCGGTCGAGCAGCGTCGTCACCACTGAAATTCCCACGCTGCCGCCGATATTTCGCGCGAGGTTGATCAGCCCCGACGCCGCATTGTTCTTCTCCTTTGGCAAGAATGCGTACGATGCCGTATTAATCGGCACGAAAAGAAAGGCGAGGCTCACCGCCTGGTAGGCGCGAGCCGCCGCGGCCGCGTGAAAGTCCATCGCCGTATCAAATGTGAGCGCCATGTGAAACATCGCCACCGAAAGGACGGCAAAGCCGAAAACCAGCAGCCGTCGCGCGTCCACTTTCGAGAGCATGAAACCCACCAGCGGCATCACCATGATGATGGCGAACCCGCCGGGCATCAGCGCGAGTCCCGCCTTTTGCGCCGTGTAGCCCAGGATGGTCTGCAGGTAGAGGGGTATCAGGACCGTGCTTGACATCAACGCAAAGCCGACCATGAACATCAGCAGCGTGCCTACCGCAAACGACCGGTCGCGAAACAGGTGCAGGTCCACAATCGGATGTTCGTGCCGCAACTCCCAGATCAGCACACCCACCAGCCCAATCACCGCTAGGATGGACATGCCCACAATGAAGTGCGAGCCGAACCAGTCGTCGCGCTGTCCCTTGTCGAGGACGACTTGCAGCGTACCTAACCCAACAGCCAGGAAGCCGAAGCCCACGTAGTCAACCTTGATCCCGCTGCGCTTTTGCTGCTTCATGTACGGCGGATCGGAAATCAGTCGTTGCGTCAGCAGCAACGAAACAATTCCCACCGGAATATTGATGAAGAAAATCCATCGCCAGCTAAAATTGTCGGTGATCCAGCCGCCAAGCGTAGGGCCAATCGCCGGCGCCAGCACCACCGCCATGCCGTACACGGCGAACGCCATCCCACGCTGCCGCGGCGGGAATGTGTCCGCCAGAATCGCTTGCTCGCTCGGCTGTAACCCGCCGCCGCCGGCGCCCTGCAGTACGCGGAAAAAAATCAGCGAGCTGAGGCTCGGCGCAAATCCGCACAAGCACGAGCTGATCGTAAACAGCGCCACGCACGACATGTAGAACCGCTTGCGCCCGATCAGCGTCGAAAACCAGCCGCTCATCGGCAGAATAATCGCGTTCGACACCAGATACGACGTGAGAACCCACGTGCTTTCGTCCTGCCCGGCCGAAAGGCTGCCCGCGATGTGCGGCAGCGCCACATTCGCCACGCTCGTGTCCAGCACTTCCATGAACGTCGCGAGCGTCACGGTCAGCGCGATGACCCACGGGTTTATACCGGGTTCTACGGCCGGGCTTGCTTCGGGGCGCACCTCTGCGGCGCGCGGTTCCAGACCCGGTGAATTCAATCGGATCGAGTTAGTGCCGTTACGACTCATGCTGACCAATCATGCGAGGCAGCCCGACCGCAGCCGCCTGCCGAAACTACTTCTTCACCCACACTTTCGGCTCCACCGACATGCCGAGCCGCAAGTACTCGTCGCTGTTCTCGCCCTTCTCCAAGACAATCTTCACCGGCACCCGCTGCACGACCTTGACGTAGTTGCCCGTCGCATTTTCCGGCGGCAGCAAGCTCAGGCGCGATCCCGAGGACCCTGCCAGGCTGTCCACATGCCCCTTATATTTGCGGCCGTTCGCGTCGACCGCGATCTCGGCGTGCTGCCCGGGCTGCATGTATTTCAACTGTGTCTCTTTGAAATTCGCAGTCACCCAGACGTCATTCAGAGGCACGATGGTGAACAGCTGCTGGCCCGGCTGCACGTTCATCCCAACTTCGGCGTTCTTCATCACCACGCCATCCACGGGAGCAACGAGGTTCGTGTATCCGAGGTTCAGCTCGGCCTGCTCGAGCGCTGCGAGTTTCTGCTTTACTGTCGCCTCCGCCGACTGCGCCCTGGCCCGCGAGGTCGCCACTTGCTGTGGGCCCGTCTGTGACGACCGGTAATTCGCTTCGGCCGTCAGCAAGCGGGCGTGTGCCTGCAAGACTTGCTGCTCGGCAGCGGCGGCAGAGGCGGTTGCTGCGGCCACCGCCTGCGTGCTGGCGCGAGCGGCTGCCAGCGCCTGGTCGTAGATCTGCTGCGACACTTCCAGCTTGTCCACAAGTTGCTTGTATCGCACCAGGTCGTCTTGCGCCTTCACGTCGTTAGCCTGGGCCTGCGCGAGCTGTGCCTTGGCAGCGTCCGACTGCTGCTGAGCGGCAATGATGCCCGCTTTGGCGTTGTCCACGTCGGCCTGCGCAGAGCTGGTCTGGCTCGTGGTATTCACGGAGGTAATCGGAACGTTGATCGTCGAGGCCTGGTAGGTCGCTTCAGCATCCGCCAAGTCGGCCTTCGCTTTGTCCACCGCTACTTGATAATCCTTGGGATCGATCTCCGCGAGGACATACCCCGCCTTGACGGTCTGGTTGTCGTCCACATTCACCTTGATCACGTAGCCGGAAATGCGCGTGCTGAGCGGCATCAGGTGGCCGTCTACCTGCGCGTCGTCCGTCGTTTCGTAGCTCGAAAAGTAGCGCCACGCGAAGTACCCGCCCACGATCAGCACCATCCCCGCAATCAGCGCAACGGCGCGCGACCGCGGGGTCGCAAGCAAGCTGCGCTTGCGCGGCGTCACCGGCCGCGTTTCACTCGTCGCCGTAGTTGTCGTCGCGCGATTCGTTTCTGGCGCGGTAGAGTTCGGGGCCTGGGTTTCAGTCTCTGCCATGGCTTATTTTCCTTTGAAGAATTGCTTCACGCCTTCTTCGGCGGCGCCCAAGGCGCGCGCCAGCGAAATTTTCGCGTAGTTGTAGTTATAAAGGCTCGAGATGAACTGCTCGTGCGCGCTTGCGACCTGCTCCTGCGACTGCACTACTTCCACCGTGTCCGTCACGCCGGCGGCAAAGCGGTCGCGCGATTGCGCCAGCGTCTGCTCCGCCAGGTCGATATTGCTGCGCGCCACGGCCACTTGCTCGGCCGAAGATTCCAGGTTCAGCAGCGCGGTCCGCACGTCCGAATCGATTTGCCCGCGCACATTCTCCAGCCGCTGTCGGCTCTGCTCCAGTTGCGCGTCCGCCTGCAGCACGTCGCCGTGCACCCTGTTGCCTTGAAAAATCGGAATCGTCAGCGTGCCGCGGAGGTCGTATACCGCCGACGCATTCGACGGGTGCTGGCCACCCTGCCCGAAATCCGTCGAAAACGAGAGCGACGGGTAGTAGCCGGCGAAAGCTGCCTTCCTCGAGTACTCCGCCGCGCGGAGGCTCGCGAGCGCCGCCTGATAGTCCGCCCTTGTGGCATACGCGCGCTTCAGTGCCTCGTCCACCGTCGGCATCCCCATTCGTTCGTACGGCGACTTGTCCGTCAGTTCGTATTCCTGCCCAGGCGCGAGGCCGATCACGCGCGCGAGCGACAGCTTCTGAATCGCGAAATCGTTTCGAGCCTGGATCAACTGCTGCTCCCGCGTCTGCAGTTCCACCTTCGCGCGCAGTGCGTCGATCGCCGGCGACGTTCCCGCCTTCAATTGATCCGATGCCTGGTTGTAAAGCGCCTGCGCTGTGTCCACCTGCGCCGCCGCGGTTTCGATGCGCGCCGCGTCCGCGATCGCCTGCAGGTACGCGAAGCCCACCGCGAGCACCACCAGGTCGCGCGCATCCTGATATGTGTATTGTGCGGCCTTCACGTTTTGCGCCGCTGATTTGGTCTGGTTGATCAGCTGCCAATTGAAAAGCGACTGGTCGAAATTCACTCGCGCATCGAAATATGAAAAAGGCCCCACCACGCTCGGAATGTTTGCGCCCGGGAAGCTGAAACTCAGACCCAGCTCTCTCAGGTTTATCTGAGACACGCTTACGTAAGGCGTGGCGGTCGCGTTCGGCAGCAGCGCGCTCAGCGCTTGCCATCGCTGGCCTCGCGCCGCGCGAACGTCCTCGCCCGAAAGTAGCGCGCCCAGATTCTGTTTCAGCCCGCGTTCGATTGCCTGCTCGAGCGAAAGTTGCAGCACGCCAGGCACAAGTTTTGAAGGTACGCTGCCGGAGAATGGATTCTGTGACTGGGTCGCCGGCGACGGCGCTCCGCCGGACGGGCTCGCGGGATTGTAGCCGCCGCTCGTTGACTCTGAGGACTGCGACGTAGCGCTCGGTGGCGCAAGGCCAGGTAGTGCTTGCGCCTGCGCGTTCACCGCCGTGGCGCCCGCCAGCGCCGCAAGAAATGCGAAGGAAATTGCCGAGCGCTGCATCACAAGACCTCCTCGCCGGGTTCGTTTCCTGGTACCACGTCTTTCGCTTCCCTTACCGATGACCTAGGCATCTTCAACGACTCACAGCAGCCGCCTCCGCTGGCCGCTACGCCCTGCCTTTCCCGGTCCTTTTGTCGTTGCGTTCCGTCGCCGCCGGGTGCAGGTTCGGCCACACGAGTTCCCACACTGCCGACGCCGTCTTGCGCGACGACGACGATGGATTGAGCGACCACGCTAGCGTCACGCCCACAAAAATCGTCTGGATCAACCGTCCCAGATCGGCCGCCGGCAGGTCGCGCCGCACTTCGCCGCGTTCCTGCGCCAGCGCGATGATTTCCGTCATCAATTCCCACGCGCGCTTGAGCCGCGCCTGCAATTCCCGTCGCACCGGCGTGCACGACGCGTGCGCCGCGTAAATCGCCCGCAGCAGGTCCGGGCTTTCGCCCGATTGCCCCGCCAGGTCCGCGGCCAGATCGCCCAGCACATCCAGCACAGGACGCTTCCCTTCCCGCGCCTCCTCGAGCGACCGTTCGACCGCCGCGATGCGCTCCGCACCGTACGTCGCTAATACGTGTTCTTTCGTCGGAAAATAATTGAAGAACGTCCCCTTGCCCACGTCGGCGGCTTCGGTGATGTCTTCGACGGTCGTCGCGAGATAGCCGCGCTCGGCAAACAGCGCCAGTGCCGCGCGAAATAGCCGCTCGCGCGTTTCCGTCCGGCGCCGCTCGCGCCGTCCAGTCCGCGACGGAGGATGCGGGCCGGCGCGTCCTGTTTGCGGACGTCGCTTCGACACCGGTGGGGAGGGATGCCTCATGGCGTGACTTCCGGCCATATCCGACTGTAGGTCATATTTGAGCCAAAGTCAAATCAGGAGAGCCGGTCGTCTGGGAGGAGTCGAAACAAGCATATCCGCGCCGAACCCCTCTTTGGGACCCGGCGCGGATTTCCAACCGCCGTTTAGGAGTGCTTTGGGGTGTGCTGGTTCAGCGTGGCGATCATTGCCCGCGCCGCCGATGGCACAGGAACCGCGCCATGCAGAACGATTTCCTTCGCCTCAATCCGGCGCCCGTAGATCCGCTCGTTCGCGTCGTTGTCGGGCCGCAATGTCGAGCCCGCCAGCGAAATGCCCGCAAACAATCCGCGAGCGCGCGAATAGGTCAGGATTTCAGCGCGCATCGTCACGTCCGTATCAGCCGCCGCGTTGCGGCCTACAGGGCCTGCTGCCGCGGAAGCGTCCGCCCCGAGCTTCACTTTGCTGCTCAGAATCGCGCTGGCGCCGCGGTCGTTCATGATCAGCAGCACAAAGTCGGTGGCTTGCCCGCCGATCTGGAAGCCCACGCTGCCGCCTTCGAGTGCCATCATTGTCGGCGCCGACCACGGGCCGTGGAAATCATCGCCCGCGCGACAGGTCATCACGCCCCGACCATAGCTCGCGCCCACCACGAACGCCGCCTTCAGCACCGACGGCAGTACCACCACGCAGTCTGCCTTATCCAGCAGGCTCTGCGGGATGTCATCTGGGATATCCAGAATCTCCTTCATTACCTGGCCCGCGTTCTGAATGCGGTCTTCGTCCTTCGCCTTGTCGTCCGCCCGCGCGGTTTTGGGATTAGTAAGCGCCGGCAGGCCGATCATTGCCGCTATCACCAGCATGGACAGGATTTTCTTCATGGTCGTTCTCCTCTATTGGGCGAGCAGGTGCCCGAGCGTTTATGATAGGGGCTTCCCAGAGGGCGAAGCAACCGATTTCATCGCCACGAAATGAAATTGAATGTGGAATAATCGCGCGGATACATCAACTTGCGCCGGTTCGATACATTGATTCCTTTAGACTCGCAAATCCCGCCGCGTCGCGCTGGTTTTCTTCGCTGTTTCTTTGCTTATGTGGCCCCCGGCCTGGCCGTTTTCGTCTCCTTGGCATTTTTCCCTGTAGACGCTTTTTGTCAGGAGTCAACCCATCCTTTATCGCGCGCCGCTTCTTCCCACGCAAAGGAACCTCCCGGTATTGCACGCTTTCGCGCCCGCGTCGAAGCCGCGCTCGCCGAAGTGCACGCGCAAAAATCCTTCTGGGGAGCCCTCGTCACCGACCAGGAAACCGGCGCGCCCCTTTTCGAGCTCAACGCGGACCATTTCTTCGTCCCTGCTTCCAACGCAAAGATTTTTACCACCGCCTTTGCGCTCGCCACTCTTGGCCCCGATTACAGATTCCGCACTACGATCGAATCCCCTGCTTCGCTCGATGCTGACGGCCGCCTTGCCGGCGACCTCGTCCTCGTCGGCCGCGGTGATCCCGATCTCTCCAATCGCAAGTTTCCCTACGTCGGAAAAGTGGAGCACGACGGCCCCACGGACAAGGCCCTCGGCGAACTGGCCGACGCCGCAATCGCCCGTGGACTGAAAGTGATCGATGGCGACATCGTCTCCGACGACAGCTACTTCCCCTTTGATCCTTATCCTGCGGGCTGGAATACGGGCGACCTCTATTTCACCTTCGGCGCGCCCGTCAGCGCCATCGCCTTCAATGACAATTCCTTTGCGCTGACCGTGCTTCCCGGGAATGCCGCTGGAGATCCCGCGCTCGTTGCAGCCGATCCACCTGTCGCGCTGGGTTCGATCGCGTACGAAATCGTAACGGCGCCAGCCAGCGCGAAGCCGGACTTCGCCGTCGTTCGCCGCCCCGGAACGGATTTCATCCTCATCCGCGGCCTCGTTCCGCTGGCGCACGAAGCCATCAAGCTCGATTTCGCTCTCACCGATCCCGCCAATGCTGCCGCGCTTGCGCTCAAGCAGGCGCTCGAATCGCGCGGCGTTCGCGTCGCG
>Ga0126373_10001158_pt1 | contig 18479 bp, 14 predicted proteins | sample PanSoiMetPlot_11_FD_92545 | JGI IMG/M metagenome (GOLD analysis project Ga0126373, IMG submission 92545) | Tropical forest soil microbial communities from Panama - MetaG Plot_11 | ecosystem: Environmental > Terrestrial > Soil > Tropical forest > Bulk soil | place: Panama | collected 2016-02-17 | reverse complement strand
TAAAAAAGAACGCCGGCTGATCGCTGATTTCATATTGCCCCACACATGTTCCATATGGAGGCCTCCTTATGAATCAACGCTGCGCGCGATCATCGATAAGGTTGTCAGTCCACAGTCAAGTTTGCGCGAGGCGTATGTAATCGCTTTGTATCGATATCTCTAAGGTGTAACTGCTTTGTATGCGTGTCTCGGAAAACTATGAAACAACAGCGCGAACCCTAGACGGCGCGCAGATAGATGAAACACAACGAAATTGCGTTGTGTTATTGCTGCTCTTGAGCGCGCACTTTCACTAGAGTTGCTCAGTTGTTCGCCGGGTCAGGGAAAGCCATATCAGACAACAAAAGGCGCGCATGCTTTGGCTCAACATGCGCGCCTTGCTCCAAAGTCGCCCTAGCTCCGATGCGCGATCCGCAGATTCAACTCGCGCAACTGCAACTCGCTCACCGGAGTCGGCGCATCCACCATCAAATCAATAGCCTTCGCCGTCTTCGGGAACGCGATGACCTCACGCAGTGAAGACGCACCCGCAAGAATCATCACGATACGGTCCAACCCTAGCGCAATCCCTCCATGCGGAGGCGTGCCGTACTCCAACGCGTCGAGGAAAAATCCAAAGCGTTGATGCGCTTCTTCATCGGTCATTCCCAGCGTGCGGAAGATCTCCGACTGCACATCCTTGCGGTGAATACGAATAGAACCCGATCCAAGCTCCGTTCCATTCAGTACAACGTCATATGCCAGCGCGCGCACCGAGCCCTTGTCATTCCACAGCGCGCCGGACTTGATGTCCTCCTCATGCGGCGAGGTAAACGGGTGATGCGCCGCATCCCATTGCTTGGTCTCCTCATTCCACTCGTACATCGGGAAGTCGGTGACCCATAGGAACCGGAAGTCCTTTGCTGTTCCCGTTTGCGCAAATAGCCCATGTTTGTCGGCAAACTTTTTGGCCAGTTCCAGTCGCAGCGCCCCTACTCGCTTCGGAATCCACTGCTTGTCGTAGTTCCAGGCGGCTGGCGTTCCGGGCTTCGGTGTAACCACTACGGCAAGGTCGTCTGTCGTGAAGTTCTCACCGCAGAAGACAATCTGCTCCGCCGTGAGCTTCGCCGCAATTGCTTCCGCCAGCGGCACAAAGGCTTCGTTTGTCCGCAGCCGCGCGACATCCAGAAAATCCAGACCACACTCGCCGAAGCCCGTCTGAATCTCCTTGATCAGCGCTTTTCGGGCGGTTCCACTCAGGTTGCCGGCCTTCGGAATAGTGAACCCGTACACTGGAAGAGTCGGATCGATCTTCAGCGTTTCCCGCAGTTCGGGAGTGAGGTGTGCCGTTAAATCGACCATTGCCGGAAGCCGCATATCTGGCTTGTCGATGCCGTACTTTTGAATCGCCTGATCGTACGTCATCTGCACAAAAGACTCGGCTGGCAACTCCACACCGGCCGCCGCAAACGCGGCCCTCAGGAATCCTTCGACAACTTTGAAGACCGTCTCCTGCCGCGGAAACGTCATCTCTAGATCGATCTGGGTAAACTCCGGCTGCCGGTCAGCACGCAGGTCCTCATCGCGGAAGCAACGAGCAATCTGGAAGTAGCGGTCGAAGCCGGAGATCATCAGGATCTGCTTAAAAATCTGCGGCGACTGTGGAAGCGCATAGAAGCTGCCGGGATGCACGCGGCTCGGCACTAGGTAGTCGCGTGCGCCTTCGGGCGTCGAGCGCGTCATGAATGGCGTCTCAATCTCGTAAAATCCCTGCGAAGAAAGATAGTCGCGAATCGCCTTGGCCACGTTGTGGCGCGTCTCGATGTTGAACTGCATTACATCCCGGCGCAGGTCGATATACCGATATTTCAGACGCGTCTCTTCGTTCGTCAGCGCGGTGTCGGAAGGCAAAAACGGCGGCAACTTTGACTCGTTCAAAATGCGAATGTCGTCCGCGACCAGTTCCACTTCGCCAGTCGGCATGTTGGGATTGACCGTGTTGGCGTCCCGCAGCTTCACCGTTCCGATGGCCGCGATGACGTATTCGTTGCGGAGCGTCTCCGCTTTTTCGTGGATTGCGGCATTACGATCGGCGTTTACCACGACTTGCGTGATCCCGGCGCGGTCGCGCAGATCAATGAACAGCAGGCTGCCGTGGTCACGGCGCTTGTTTACCCATCCCATGAGAACGGCATTTTTGCCGGCATCGGACGCGCCAAGCGTCCCGCACATATGAGTGCGCTTCAAATCGCCTAAGAAGTCGAGCAAAGTATGTCCTTACAATGAGAATTGCCGCAGACTGCCGAGCCCATGATTATAAATGGTTTGCCGCCCAATCCCCGTGATGGAGAGGCGCCTGCACACGGTTTCATGTGGTCCGAATGCCCTCCCGGCGCTATCCGGAAGCGGGGATTCGCATCTAGTATGAGGAGATATGGCCGCGGCACCCCCAGTGATCGAGACCCAGCCGGACTCTGAGGTCCTGCAACTTCTCTTCGAGCTGCCGTCGAGGCATCGGATCTTCTTTAGAAACCTGCGTGACCTCTTTTTCCCGCGCCGCTTGCCTCCGCTTGAACTTCACTCTTCACCGGCGCCATTCTGGCCCGATGTTTTTGTGAAACGGAGCCTCCCCTGGAGGAGATTCCTGGAATCGAGCGTTTATCACGTCGCAGCGGGAGCACTCCTCTTCGGGGTGACGCTGATTCCGAGTACGCGTCCTCGCATCGAGACGAAACCCGCCTTTGATCATTCACAGGTCATCTACTATCGGCCCTCGGAATACGTCCCGCCGCTGGACACGCGCAGCGCTTCGGTGGAAGCGCCGCGTCAAGCCGACCCGGAGCCTACGCGCCAGGCGATCATTTCGGTGCCGCGCGAAGCCGATAATCGGAACCAGACCATCGTCACACCGCCCAACGTGAAGCTCAAGCGAGACGTAGCGATACCGAACGTTGTTGCTTGGTCAGACACGGCGGTCGAGCCGCGACTCGAGATTCCTGCCGCTCCGCTCTCCCCTGCCGCGGAAATCGCCCGTCTGTCGCCGTCGCTGCCCAACTCGGTTGCAGCTCCTCCGCAGGATGCAACGCCGGTTCGCAAGCGAAACTTGCCCGCGTTGCAAGATGCGGTAGCCGCTCCGCCAAAGGATCTCACCGTGAGTTCTTCAGGACTGACTCAACTGCAGCCCGCTCCGGTAGCTCCACCGACGGACATCTCCAGTTCGCCCTCGCACAGGACTGGGAGTCTCAACATCGCGCCAACGGAGGTCATTGCTCCCGCGCCTCAGTTGGCAGTGGCGGATCAGCACACCACAGCAGGAGGGCGACAGGCTGCCGTTGGTGCTCCGCAGGTTGTTGCACCGCCTCCAACGCTAGGCGGGTCTGCCACCGCAGGAAGCGCTTCTGGTTCGCCAGGTCGTCTCATCGCTTTGAACCTGCATCCGGCGGTCGACGCGCCGGCCGAACCGCCTGCCGGGAACCGCCGTGGGACATTTACCGCTTCGCCTGAAGGACATCTTGGCGGAGCTGCGAGTCCGGGATCAGCAGTTGGCAACGTGGGCAGAGGTTCACCTTCTGGTGGCGGCAGTGGCACAACGGGAAACGGAGGAGTTTCGTCGTCGAAACCGACTGGAAATGCTCCAGCTGGCCTGTACTTGGGCCCTGCGAGCAAACCGGCTGCGGTGGCAGGAGATCCCGGGACGAGATCACCAGCAAAGGACGCGCCACTGGTCGCGAGCGTTCGTCCTCCTCGTGTAACCACAGCGAGCCCCATGCAGCCCGACAGTACCGCGAAGCTCTCAGACGCAGAGCGCGCTGTCTTCGGCAACCGGCGCTTTTACTCCGTCACTTTGAACATGCCGAACTTGAACTCGGCTGGAGGAAGTTGGATTATCCGTTTCGCCGAATTGAAGCATGACTCAACCGACCGCGATCCGAATGCACCGAAGGACGATCTTTCGCAGCCGATGGCAACACGCAAAGTTGATCCCGCGTACCCGATGCAACTCATGCGGGAAAACGTCCACGGCACAGTCATTTTGTACGCAGTGATTCATGCGGACGGTAGCGTCGGCAACGTCCGAGTTCTGCGCGGAGCTGACGAGCGCCTCGACCGCTTCGCGACCGAAGCCGTTTCGCAATGGAAGTTCGAACCGGCCACAAAAAACGGCACGCCGGTTGATGTCGAGGCGACGTTCCAGATCCCGTTCCGGCCTTCACGGCTGGGATCAAATTTTTAGGGGCTAAGTTTCAAGGTTTCAGGTTTTCAAAGTTTCAACCTTGAAGAGCAACGGCCGAAGCGCCAGCATCAAGCTCCTGAAAGTCGAGGTCTCCCGGTTCTCGTGCATGAAGTTTATCGGTGTGTCTGGGGTCTTCGACTACGCCGGACCCGCAGGGACTCGCGCTTTCGCCCCTGCTCGTGTTGCCAACCGCACATTTTTAAAAGGTTGGCTTCCGGGTTGGATATTTTCGCAGCTGGAACCCACCCCACCGACCCTCTGTCCACGCATCGCGGCCTACCTCGCCATAGGGCTCGCGCGAGACTCGAGGCCAGGTGCCATCCGCAAATTCAAACCAGCGCTTGGACTCAGCAATTGCAGAAGTTCGCTAGCGACGATTGACGGCCGTCAGAGAGAGCACAGCATAGGAAGTGGCTGCGTCATTCATAAAGAGTGCGGTCTCCGGACTGATGTGGTGCTCCTTGTTCTTGTTCAGAGAATAGGCCGTCCAGGAACCTTCGGTCTTGTCCTGGTTCGCAGTAAGCCACGCGAGACCTCGCTTCACTTTAGCGTTTTCCGGCGAGATCCCAGCCTGCTGAAGAACAAAGGTGATCAGTCCGGTCGCGTATCCGTCGCTCCTCGTGTCCTGGGGCGTTCCATCCGCGCGCTTCCAGTCGCCAGACAAAGACGACAGGCTCCAGCCACCGTCAGGCTGCTGCTTTTCGAGAAGGTCGCCAATGATGGCCTTTTGCCGATCGGGCTCGAGGAATCCCGGCATCTTCGCGTTGGCCCACAAGAGAAGGACCCGATTCATAGTGGTCTGCGCGGCAAATTCGCGGTCGAGGTATTCGCGCAATAGCTTGACGCTGGATTGGATTTCGGGCGTCTCACGATAGTTTCCTGGTGCGGTTCCAACGGCGACGGCGCCCAGCGTGGCTCCGAAGTAGTCGGAATCGTCCGCTTCCCACGGCTCGTTCTTAAAGCGAAGCCACAGCCACGCGCCTTTTTGCTTGCCGGTAGTTTGTTGTTCGGCCCACATGTTCGCAAACGCCGTACGGGCATCGTTGCTGAGTTGGCCGCTTTCCGCATCACGGCTCGAGAGAATCAGTGCGTTGAGAACGGATTCCGTTCCGCGGGACTCCACGGACTTGTATGGCCCGCGGTCCGCATCCTTGTAGAACGGTTCCACCTCCTTCCAGAGGCGGACGCGCTTCGTGACATTGTCCAGCAGGCGTCGCTCGTTCTGAGATGGCGCTTTCTCGGCAAGGACCGTTCGAAGAGCGGAACGCGAAAGAGCATAGGGAACAGCGGTGTGGCACGACACACAGAAAGTTTCATGGTCCCGCTGGGCTCTGGGCCATTCCATCCACCACGATTGCCGCTGATCCAGGTAAGCGGCGGCGGCCTTCGGATCCCAAGAGTTTGCGATTTTTGTTTCCGGCTGATCGGGGTGAGCCGCAACGCGTTCTGAACTGTTAGAGGCAGCCGTTTCCATGCGCCAACCGGTCACGAAGATTCCCACGGCCAAGCAAGCCACTAAACTGCCCGTCTGTCGTGTCGCGCTCTTCATGAAACCTCGCTGTTAAGAAATCAGCTCTCGCTATGAAAAAATTCCGCCCCGGATTTTGGCTAAATCTGTTGGGGAGAATATGACGATAGTGAACTTGTTCACCGAAATCATAGCTGAAATCTTGTCGCCATACGGTCCCTTTGATCAAAGACTTTGAATGTCATCACCTGGGGGTGCGGCAGACTCAGAGCGGCGTAACTGTTTCATTTCTCGTCTATAAACGCAATTGCGAGCGCAGCCTGAGTGCGAAGTAGGGAGAGCTTCCAGACTCTCCGGCCAGCGCATGTCCGATTCTTACTATCACGCTTCGCCCACTTCAAAACATACTCGTCGTGCATAGGATGCTTCCCCGAATCCGGCGAAGAGGTGACGAGATGGAAACCGAAATTCCGCGAATCAGTCTGAAGCCAAACAATCCAAGTTCGCATAAATGGGGGCGAGAACGAGTGTTTGTGATCGGTTTGATGCTGATCGCATCGGCCGTCATTTTCGCTGGCTTCGCGCGAACCTATTACTTAAATGCCTTTTTTGCGCACCGTTCACTCACGGGGGCGGTTCATCTCCACGGCTTTCTGTTCTCCACTTGGTTTGTGCTTTTATTCGTTCAGATGACACTTATCGCAAAGCGGCGAATCGATCTGCATCGTCGGGTTGGCTATATCGGAGCTTTTCTCGCGCTTTCGATGGTGATCGTCGCTATGATTGTCATTATCCATGCAGCAAGATATGGCACGTTAGCGAAGCCTCCAGGTTTGCCTATTGCGAATTTCTTGGTCGTGCCATTCTTTGATGTCATTGTGTTCGCGACTTTGGCGGGGGCCGGCCTCTATTTCAGGACGAGACCACAAGTTCACAAGCGGCTGATGATCCTGGCCACTTTGGGAATATTGACGGCTGGAGTGGCACGAATTCCGCTGGATTTCATCAGAAATCGTGATATCAGCACGCTCTTCCTTATGGGTGACATCGTTGCCCTCGCATACATTGCCCACGACACCCTTACACACAAGCGTCTTCATCCAGCATGCCTGTTCGGTGGCCTATTGATTGTCTTAAGCGTGCCTTTCCGGTTTACGATCGACGACACTCAGGTCTGGCAAAACTTCACTACTTGGCTGGTCCGCTAGTTCTCTACTGGAAGGAACTGGACGCAGCGGACCCGGAAGATGGGGACGTGCAACGGTACCGTTAGGCATCGCCACACTTCGTTACAGGAGAAGACGGGATTTCTCGACCGTACCCAGATCTCCCGAATGAATATTCGCAAGCTGCCTTAAGAGTCCCGACGGCGTATCCGTCGACAAGCTATGGAAGTCGTGAACCATGTGCATCTGGTCGTGGTAGCTGTACTGGTGCGCGATCTCGGTCCACGTTAACTTTGGGGATGTAGCCTTCGTCTGGAGTGCCGATTCGAAGCGGACGATGCGCGAATAGATCTTCGGCGACAGTCCGATTGACTGCTTAAACCTTCGATGAAGTGTGCGACTACTCAGACCTGCGGACCGCGCAACGGCGTCCATTTGGCAGACTCCGTGCTGCCGTCGAATCTCGTGGGCAACCCATTCCACGATATCGAAGAGCGGCGCTTTTGAGCTGAGACCGATGAAAAACTCCTCGGCCACTAGCACCCGTTCGAGAAATGAGCCACAATTACCAAGCCGCTCTCTGAGAGCGCCGACCGAGCGTCCCAAGATCTCATGCGCGTCCTCATCAGCATTGGTAACACTGATTGCGGGGAGACCAAAGAGTAGACTGAGCGCCGCGGGTTGAAGGAAAACGGTGAAGCTCTCGATTCGTCCTCGGATTACTTGTTCAACTCGCCGATGTGTTTGTAGACCGATCAAAGCGGCAGACTTCGCCCTGCGTCTGACACCCTCACGAAGATCGTGAATCTGAATCTCATCAGCGAATTCGAAATCGAGCGCATGCTCGGAACGAGCCGGTACGGGGTGAACTAGAACGGAAGAGCCCAGATTCGACGCTCGATGCGCATAGAAGCGGATGAATCGCTTGGTCGCATCAGAAGGTCTGCTGAATTGAATCGAGTGCACTGCTTTACCGTTCGCCGTATTCTAGACCCATCCCTGGGCATTCGGTACAGGAATAGCCGATGTTCCCTGTGCGTCCTGCCCACGCGGCGCTGAAGTTGCCGCTCTTGTACGGCGGTCCTGGACAGGGCTTGAGATCATCGGTCTGCCTGAAATGCCCCATGACGCGCGCCAACTGACGGTGTATCGAACTGGACAAGCAACGCATGGATGCTCCACTGACCGTGAATGAAACCCTGATGGTGGGTTCGAGTGTCAGGCCTTTTTCGTGAGGGCCGCTCGAATTCGGCGTCCCACGATCTCGTCTTCACCGGGCTGCAACATCCAGACTCCAACCACGAGCGTGTTCGCATCCGCCGGAATGCCCTGGTTGGGTTTTTGGCCGGTGTTTGGGTTCAGTTCGATCGAAGGCGTTCCCTTGCGCAAAGCGTCGACGATCTGGGGGGTTGCAATGCCGGTGACTGCCGGGTCGAAGCGTATGAGCAGGTGTGGAACATGGTTGGCGATCTTTGGAACCACGGTTTCCGTCCTGACCGAAGGAATGCCCTTCACGGCAGTGGCGATGAGATCGGCGCGCTTCTGGTAGTCGCCCTGCATCGACTCTTCTGTGTGGGAGAGAACCCAGTCGACCGCCGCAACCATGCCCACAATCTGTTCCTTCGCGACCTTCATGCCGCGGCCGATCCCGTCGCCCGGGTTATTATTCGCATGGGCCAAGTCTGTCAGGACCTTCCGGCCCAGCAGAAGGCCCGCGTTTTGTGGACCGCGTATGCCCTTGCCGCCGGAAAAAGCTACCAGGTCGAAACCCATGCCGGTATATTTCCAAAGATTCGAGATCGGCGGCATGTCGGCAGCTGCATCCAGGTGGCACGCAATGTTGTACTCGTGCGCGACCCGCAGCCACTCTTCGCGACCAATCTGTGCGCTCGAGGCGACGCCATCCTCGTCTTCGGCAGCATTGAAAAAATTCGTCATCACCGCATTCCCTGCGCCGCATGCACGCTTATAGTCGTCGAGCGTGACTACCTCGGTGACCCGCGCGCCTGAGAGATATATTGCGCGATCATACTCATAACGGTGAGCACGCTGCACGATGACCTGATTTTTCATTCCGTCAATCGCCTGCGGCATGTCCAGAATCGTGATGTTATTTGCATGCTGCAGGCAAGCGGCGGTCGCCAGGGTGATGGCTCCAGAAGCTCCCGATGTCACGACTGCTCCCTCGCACTTGAGGCGACGAGCGATGTACTCACCCGCCTTCTGCTGGAGATCGTGCAATCGCACAGGATGAAGCGCAGCCTTCTGCACCGCCGCCAGAACCTCCGGAGGCATGCAGGCCGCCGTTAGCGTGGTATAGGTACCAGCGGCGTTGATAATCGGCGAGACCCCAAGCTTTGCATAGTAATCTTCACCTTCTGAGATTGGCGTGGGCCATGAAAGAGCCTGGGCGGAGGAAAACAAAGGCGCCGCGCTGAGAGCCGCGGCCAGCGAACTGGCCCATCGAAAGAAGCCGCGACGGGAATGGAGGCCTGTTTGCGATTCGGTCGATCCCGACATGGAAGTCGCTCCTTGTGTGTCCGGAAACTGGCTGACAAAAGTGTATATCGAGCGGAGCGGCTTCCACGCCGTTTCAACAAAAGCACCTGGAATTTGTGACCTGCGCACGCACTGCAGAAATACTGTCCAAGGAATAACCTGCAGGAAGCATCGGTCACCCGGTGGCCTGAGGCAGCCTGAATGAGAGAGTTGAGATAGGCTTGATGACTGCCGGGCATGAATGCCGGCCGCTACAACCGGACTTGACCTGCTTATGCGAAAGATCAATTCGATATCGTCCGTTTTCCTCCTGCTTTTACTCGTACCCTTCGCTTCGGCGCAGGCCACCAAAAGGGCGATCAACCCGCGGGGACCGAGTGTTGCCACTGGCAGCCAAGGTGTCGTTGTTTCCGGTAAACCTGCGGCCACCGCGGCCGGCATCAAGATTCTGCAACAGGGCGGAAACGCCGCCGATGCGGGTGCGGCCACCCTGCTGGCACTATCCGTAACCTTTGTCGGCGCGTTCTGCGTGGGAGGCGAAGTTCCTATTCTGGTGTACAGCGCCGACCAGAAAACCGTGAAGCTGCTAGAGGGACAAGGTGAGGCTCCTCGCGACCCCAAGGCCATCGCCTGGTACATGCAACACGGAATCCCGGACGGTGAGGTCAAGGCAGCCGCCGTGCCTGGCACCATCGATGCGATCGTCACGCTGTTGAAACTTTACGGAACCAAAAGCTTTGCGGAGGTCGTGCAGCCAACGCTCGCCATTCTCGACGCCGGCGGCCCTAGTTGGTATATCGATACAGGCGACGGGAAGAAGATCGAAACCGGTGTGAACTGGCAGGCGGATTTGGCGGTGACCTTTCGCAAATTGGTGGAGTCGGAAAAGGCCGCGAAGGGTACGCGGCAGCAGAACTTGCAAGCCGTCTCGGACCGCTTTTATCGCGGAGACATCGCTGACGCCCTAGAATCCTGGTATATCGAAAAGGGTGGTTTCCTGCGCAAAGCGGATTTGGCTGCACACAAAACTCCTGTCGTGGATCCACTCACCACCACATACCTTGGCTACACCGTCTACAAGGCCGGTCCGCTCACGCAGGGTCCTTATCTGTTACAGACGCTGCGCCTTCTGGAAGGCTTCGACCTGAAGAAGATGGGGTTGAATTCGGCGGATTACATCCATACGGTGATTGAAGCGGAGAAACTGGCGCTGGCGGATCGCGACGAATATTACGGCGATCCGAACTTTGTGAAAGTGCCGATGCAGGAGTTGCTTTCCGATCAATACACAAAAATGCGGCGCGAGCTGATCGATCCGAAAAAAGCATCTCTCGGGCTCCGGCCGGGAGATCCGTACCATATGAAGGCAACGAAACCGCCGACGATCACTGGTCCCTGGCATGGCGGAACTACTGTCATGTGTGTGACGGATAAATCTGGAAACGTCATCGCGGCGACTCCGAGCGGGTTGTCGAGCACAGCGGGTGTCGCCGGACGCACGGGCATTATTCACGGCGCTCGGCTCACGAGCCTGAACACGTTCGCGGGAACTTCCGACGTCATTCAGCCCGGCAAGCGGCCGCGAATCACGCTGAGCCCAACGCTGCTTTTCCATGATGACCGCCCCGTCATGGCGATATCAGTCGCTGGCGGGGACCAGCAGGATCAGGCAGCCATCCAGGTCATCCTCAACTACGTGCAATTCGGCATGAGTCCCGAGGAGGCGTTTGAGGCACCGCGCTTCTCCACCACGCATTTCATCAGCTCCTTCGGCCAGGACCGCGCCGAACTTGGGAGCCTGTCTGTGCCCAGCACTCTGCCGGAAGAAGTGCAGGCCGAACTGCGGGCTCGTGGCCACGTGGTTACCGTGGGGCGCGGGGGAGTGGGCGGAGTTGGGCTGATCGGGATCGACCCGAAGACCAAGCAATCGACCGGGGTCGGTCCGGCCGCTGGCAAAATGGAATAGATCCCGGGGTCGGAATTCAGAACCGTACAAAGCCGTTGCGCTCGAACATCGCGGTTACGCTGAAACTCTCAAACAGCGCGATCGCGTGTTCTCGACAAGTTAATCTGTGAACCACGGGTGTCCTTGTCTTGGCGAGATGGAGTCGCCGCGCGGGTTGTTGCCAACCCGCGGTGTGATTATCGAGTCCCCGCGCCGCGAGAGTGTATGTCGGTCCGTTCCACATATTGAGCGCGGGCGGGACTGGGTTCGAATGGATCGGCGAAGTACTGCGTTTCTCGCGCAACTTTGTCGCCCCTGAGCTCCATGATGCTCACGCTGCAGGATGGCTTGCCGTCGTATGACAGGATGAATTCGGTGATCCAAAGGTCACCATCGCCAATGATTCTCTGGACCGTAAAGCGCTTCTTGTTCGGCTGAATGGAGCGGGTGATCTGAATGTTGAGGCGACCGCGTATTCGCTCGCCTGACTGCGGGTATTCCAGCACCGCGTCTTCGTGATAGATGCTGTGCTCGGTTTCAAAATCGTTGGCATCGGAGGCCGCCCAATGCTGATGCAGTGCCGCACGTATCTGCTGATCTCGCATCCTACCCTCCTGCACCAGGGAACCTTAGACTCCCGCCTGGCCTGGTTTCAAGAAGATCAAGTTCTTCGATTGCCCGCCATCTTGCCGCACGCATAGACGGTCTCGTCCAAGTGTAGACTGCGATCAATGGAGGTTTCGTCGTGCAACCGCACAATCCCATCGAGCATGTTGTGATCGTCGTCAAAGAGAACCACACCTTCGACAACTACTTTGGCACTTTTCCCGGAGCCAACGGAACGAAATTGCCGGCGGCAAAAGATCCGCCCACCGGCGGCGACCCCGGGCACGATCACACCGCATGGCTGGAGCGGGCCACACACGCCGTGAAGTTGCAATATAGCGAGAAAGATATTCCCTCCTATTTCTCATTCGCACGACAATTTACGTTGTGTGACAACTACTTCACAGCAGTGGCCAGTCAGTCCGAGCCCAACCACCTGATGCTGATTGCCGCGGCCTCCCCCATCATCGATAACGCCAGCAAAACCCGCACCTATCAGCCGCAGGAGCCTTTCCAGCTCGCAACTCTGCCGAAGGCGTTGGAGAAATCGAAACTGACATGGGCGACCTATGGTGATCCTGGCTTCAGCTATTTCAACGCCATTGATGAGCTGAAAGGCAACCCGAATATTCTGCCCTGGACAGAGTTCGATACGGATGTGGCAAATGGGAATTTGCCGAATGTGAGCTGGATGTATGCGCCGGGAAGTCCGGTGGAACTTTCCGAGCATCCACCCTCCGGCAAAAACGCCGGACAGCAGACCGTCAAACTCGGGAGCCAGTGGACGGCGGATCGCGTCCACAAATTGGGCCAGAGCACGTTGTGGAATACGTCCGTGATTTTTATTACCTGGGATGACTGGGGCGGCTGGTACGACCACGTCGACCCGCCGCTGAAAGACAAATGGACGGGGAGAGGTCCGTCCCGCGGACCCACCTATACCAACACACAGTTCAGTTATGGAAATCGCGTCGGATGCCTCGTGATCAGTCCCTACGCAAAACAAGGGATTTCGAAGGCTTTTCACTCGCACGTAAGCCTAGTGAAGTTCTGCGAGACAACGTTTGGCATTAAGCCACTAAACGCAAGAGATGAGGCGTCCGATGATATGTCGGATTGCTTCGACTTTGCGCAAAAGCCATTACCGCCACCCAAATAGTCGCGCTTGAAAGGGGCCTCTGCGCTCCCAGAGTGGGTAGGATCCTCGACTTCGCAGGAACTGCGCTGCGCTCAGGATGACAGAACTGATGAACCTTGCTGAAACCAAGCTACTCTAATTGCTGCTGGCGCCCTTCCGCTTTTCCAGCGCCGCATAGATGGTCGCGTCGGTGCAGACTTCGTAATAGAGGCGGTCGGTCCAGCCCTGGACGGAGAAGTCCGCCGAATCAATTCGCGGGATGCGGCTCTCCCGTACAACGATTTGGCGGAAGATGTCGCGGTCTACAGGAACCGTGGCGCTGAAGAGTTTGTACTCGCCTTTATCCGAAGAAGCCAGAGATGCAGGCAGGCGAACCTTCAGCGACTCGAGTGTAATTTCCTTCTGCAGCTTGCGGAATGCGGCCTCGTTCATGCGGATACCGCTCAGATTGAAGCTCAGGGTTACATCCTCGGGATTACCGTTCTCGTCGATTTCCGCGGCCTGAAATGCGTAAACGTGGAATGGCCCGGCTTGAGGCTCCATGACCTTGCGCGCGCGCTTGTTGCAAGAAGACAGGCGATCGCTCTCGTTCAGAGCTTCCGAAATCATGATCTGGTGCTCGCCATCCATCAGGTACAGCGGGGCTGACTCCTGAAGGGTGATTCCCAGTCCCAATTCCAACTGTGGCATCCCGGAACGCTGCATCAGTTCGTTGTATCCCCGTACGATTTCGATGATCTCGCGGGCCAGCACACACATCCGGCTTACCGCCAGTCCTGGCTCGCCTTCCTTCTCGAGAATTGCCAGGATGATGGCATCACCCTCTAGAAAAACCTTCTGCGCGCCGTACTTATCGAGCAACTTGTTGACGGGATCATAGAAGTTCAAGCTGAAGTACGACGCCGGATTGAGGCCTTTCTCCATCATGGTACGCGTCAGACGGGTTGAGTCGCGCACGTCCGCCTTGAGCACTACATGTCGGAGTACCCGATCCGAGTCGGCGTCTCGGTGTTCTTCCGGCAACAGAAATTCGTAGAGCGTGCCGTTGACTCTGGACAACTCCTGGATCCGTTCGTTGCCGGCCAGATTGACCGAGTCCAGCGCGGCATTCAGCGTCTCGAGGCGCCGCAGATCGCGGTGATAATGAAAAAAATCGCCCAGAAATCGGGCCGCAACTTTCGCCCGCTCTGCGCCGCGGCAGCTTGCGACCTTCGCAACCGCCGCATAGAGACTATTGGGAGAAAGCTTGCCGCCCTCCTGGATCATGCGCTCGACGCGGTCGCAGTCCGTGCGGTCGATCAGAGCATTCTTCAACTGCTGCGGATTGATTCTTGGCGCATATTCACTGAGCAGCGGAACTACATAATACGAAGCGATCACGTTCTCCATAACGTGTTCGTCTTCTAGCAGACGTACCCACGCGGCCAGGCGCTCCTGTTGGGCCAAGCCCTCCGGCGAATCTTCTGGCGTGCCACTTCCCACCAACTCGCGGGCGTTGTCGGGAACGTTCATCCACGAATCGATCGTCTCGGCGCTGGTCTCTTCGCCATATAGAGTGCGCAAGAAACCTGAGGAGATCTCGCGCATCCGGCCATAGCGGTCCGCATCGCGGTCCCAGTTCCCGAGCATCACGTAATGCTCGGCGCACAGGTAATCATCACGGCCGTCTTCGGAAAACAACAACCGGTTCAGGAACAGCGGATAAGTGAAATAACTGCCGCCGCTGGTTTCTTCCCCAAACAACGATCGCCGCGTCCGCCCGAGAGTGCTTTTCTCGACTTCCCGCACCGTTTCGAAAATCTCCTGCCCGGTCTTCCGCAGAATGATCTTCTTCCGCACCTGAAATGAGGCGACTTTCTCACGATATTCGTGAGCCTTCAGCTGACGCGAGTTGTCATAACTCTTCAGCAGGACCCGGCAACGCTCGACGACTTGGGCAAACTGCATGTTCATTTCGGAGCGCAAAAACTTGGTCACTGCCAGGCGGCACAAGAGGTCGACGGAGAGCTTGTATTCTTTCTTCGCCCGATTCAGCGATCCAACCATCATTTCGGTAAGAGTTGACTTCCACTCGCCAGGATCGTTTTTGGGCTTGGCGGGCTTCCCTATCTGGTTTCGCAACCACGACGGTGCCTGGGTAGTCGGCGATGTTTCCGCTCCCAGAAGTCCTTCCAGCTCCCCGTGACGGGCAATCAGGCGGGTAATCTGTGCCCGTGCCAACTCGACGAACTTCGGGCTGAGGACCACATCGTGACGAAGGTTATCGACGCCGACGGTAAGGCCCTCAAGAGATACAAACGGAGTCGACGCTGCCAGATTGGGCAGCCCCGGCTTCTCCGGCGCACCTCCGAGGCGAAAAATGGGTATTCTCGGCATCCTTCGTAGGGTCTACTGCGGAAGTTGCTGATTACAAACCTACATACCGAGGCTAACAGGCGGTGAACCGGGGGGAAAGTTACCTAGGTTACGCAGATAAGTCATTGAATCAGAAGTGGCAAGCCTAGCGGATAACGGTGTAGAAACGCACCGGCGCTCCCGTGCGGGGGTGCGCATGCAAGCGGGCACACATCATCCTTTGCCTGCATACCAGAACGCAAAGGAGGTTACGCTGTAGCGGCAGTTCTCCGTGACTGGAAGCATTCCCGGCAAAATACCGGACGCCCCTGGGTCGGACGGAATGGAACCGTGGTCTGCTTTCCGCATCCCGAGCAAGTAGCTTGCGTTTCGACCTTGGTAAAGCGGTAGGTCTGTCCGGGAGTCGCTGGCGCCCCCAGCACAGCGACTCGCTTCTGCTTGCACACCTTGCAGCGCTTGGGTTCGTTCTTGAACTGCTTATCGTGGAAGAAAAGCTGTTCTCCAGCCGTGAAGATGAAGTCACTCCCACAGTCAATACACTTCAGCACCTTGTCCTGAAATTCCATTGAGGATGGTCTCCTTCAGCCCGTTTCCGTCGCGCCCACTCGCGGGGAAAGAACTGCGGTGGTGACACCGAAAGACAGGTCGTCTACAACTCCCCCCTCTTGGTACTGCCCCTTGGACTCGGCCCGCCACGGGCGAGAAATGCCACGTGGGTTACAAACATCGTTTATGCCGGGAAGAAAGTTTGAATATGGAATCCCTGCTGCAACTCAATGCGGTGGGGGCCAGATTGAGCAGAGCCGCTCCGGGACGGAGCGGCCCTTCATTGCGTTAATCCTGTTCTTTGCGCGTTTTCTTTCTGGCACGCTTGCGCGCGAGAGCGGCCTTGACACGCTTTTTTTCGCCGGGCTTCAGGTAGAAGGAGTGACGCTTAACCTCTTTGATAATGTCTTCCTGTTGCACCTTGCGTTTGAAGCGGCGTAGAGCATTCTCGAGGGATTCCCCCTCTTGAAGTCTCACTTCTGCCAAATCTACACACCCCCAGACTCGTCCGGATGGACCGAATAGTTATGACAAGGATTTGACCGCAAGTCAAGTGCAACTGGCGAATTTCTTTACAGTTTCCCGTTTTGAGGCGATCGCCCAATTTGAGATCTCGGCCATAGTTGAGGGCCGACAAGCACGAAGAACAGAAAAATCGCGCTGGGCCAAAGCTGTAGAAATAAGCGATTTAGAGAGAACCGCAGGTGCCAGTAGAGGTCTCGCGGCGTGATCAGGTAAATGGCGAAATATCCGGCGAGAGTAAGAAATAACGTCATTGCCGAGGTTCGCAGAGCCGGCTGGCTCTCGGATTTTCGCCTCGGGAAGATCACGAGGTAAAAGGCGAGCATGGCTATTGTGCCCGGAATAATCCACCAATTTCCGAAGCGCAGGAGTTCCTTGGCAAACCACTGGGAGATGATCCACCAGCGGGTGGGCGTGAGGATTTCTTGAATCATCGTGGACGGACTGGAGAAGAGGTCTCCGGGAATGGCGATGGTGTGCTTGAACCAGCCGATCAGGAATAGCAGCGGTGCGGCGCCCAAGACCGAATAGGCGAGGGTGCGCCAGTTCCCTGCAAATTCAGGGCTTGAATCTTGCTGTCGGGAGTTCGAAACGGCATGCGAGACTTGGGCGACTAGCAGCGAGGAGACGAATAGCAATCCTTCGTTCTTGGTCCAGGCGGCAAAGCCGGCGGCCATTCCTGAGAGCATCGCAGGAGCGAGGTTCAGGTGGCTGTTGTGACGGCTAGCAACGTGAAGCAGAACAAAAGAGGCGAGAATGTAGAAGGATAGTGGGACATCGGCGTACTGCGAAGTTCCCTGCTCCACGAAGAAGGGAGTCGACGCCAACGCGAGACCGCCGAGCAATCCGGCATTGCGACCCTGCAGCGAAACAAGAGAGGAAACAAGCAGCGCAAGAGTGCTGAAGGTGAAAAACAGGCCAACAATCGCGGGCACGAGCGGGTCGTCATGACCCAGGTAGCTCCAAAAGTGAGCGATCGCCGCGGGGAGAAGAAGAGGATAGTCGGGATGAGACCACGGGATCATGGAATTGAAACCATCACGCCAATGAGAGCCCCCGAGGAAGAGGAATCGAGCGTGGAGATTCCAGATGGCAAAGGCGTCCCAACCCTCGCCGTGGGGATGGGCGACGACGCGAAGTGTCGCCCGGTGGAGAGCGGCGATCAAGGCTATTGCAAAGGATGCCGTCGAAACGCGAGCGAGCCATTTTGGAGGTTTAATCTCGGGCGTGTTAAGGAGGCCTTGATCCAGTGACTGGGGAGCGGACGCAAGGTCCCTCGACTGCGATGAATTGCCCGAAAAAACCGGGCAATTCATCTTCGCTCGGGATGACAAAGTGTACTTAGCCGGAGCTTCGTTAGCGGTACGGGAGCGTTGAACCGCGTAGGTGAACCCAAGTAGGATCAACAACAAAACGTCGAACGCAACAACGTGAGCATTTCCGGATAGACGCGTGAGCCAAAACACGACGGAAAAGATCGCCAGACCAAAGCCCGGAGTCAGAGAGATCCTGATCATCGACTCGGACCATATGGATTTCTTCTGCGACCAAAGGCTCGTGATCGCTAAATATCCCAGGGCCATGCATAGTGCGAATGCCAGAATGAACATTCAATTTGCTTCCTTCGAAGAGAAGAGCATGACGCCGTTGCCGAAGTCTTTCACCGATCGCAGATTCTGTGGAATTTGAGCAGGCGGGGAGGATGGGAAATTGCCGACCACGATGGCGTGATTCGGGGAAAGATCAACGACGAGGGGAGCGAGCGCGTATTGGGTCAGGTAGTAGTCGGGAGTTGCGGAATCGCCGGTCTCACCGATGTACCCGACCACGCCACTAGCCGGTAGATTGGCCTTGAGTGCGGCGAACCGCTGATCGGAGCGCCTGGAGATATCGTCGCGCCAGCCCAGGCTTGGGGCCTCAAAGGCGAGGGGGCCGGTCGAGAGCAGGCAACACAAGATGAATGAGAGAATCGCGGCCTTTGTCTTGGCCGTCGCCTGCTGGTTTGGTGCCGGGCGCATTGG
>Ga0126373_10001157_pt1 | contig 18484 bp, 16 predicted proteins | sample PanSoiMetPlot_11_FD_92545 | JGI IMG/M metagenome (GOLD analysis project Ga0126373, IMG submission 92545) | Tropical forest soil microbial communities from Panama - MetaG Plot_11 | ecosystem: Environmental > Terrestrial > Soil > Tropical forest > Bulk soil | place: Panama | collected 2016-02-17 | reverse complement strand
GGTGTCCGCCCGGCCATCAACGTCGGCCAGTCGGTCTCCCGAGTTGGCGGCAATGCCCAGATCAAGGCCATGAAGACGGTCGCAGGCGGCCTGAAGCTGGCCCTGTCCCAGTACCGTGACCTGGAGGCCTTCGCCTCCTTCGCCTCGGACCTGGACCCAGCGAGCCGCGCTCAGCTAGACCGAGGTGCCCGGCTTGTCGAGCTGCTGAAGCAGCCGCAGTACAGTCCGTTCCCGGTCGAGCGGCAGGTTGTCTCCGTGTGGATCGGCAACGAGGGCTACCTCGACGATGTGCCGGTCGAGGACGTCCGCCGGTTCGAGATCGAGTTCGAGGATGAGATCCAGCGCTTGAACCCCGGCATCTACGACACGATCCGCGAGACCGGGCAGCTCAGCGAGGACACGATCGTGGCACTGAAGGACGCGGTAGGACGGTTCCGCGCGACCTTCGAAATGTCTGACGGCTCACTGCTCGTGCCCGAGGAGCGCGCCGAGTCGATGAAGGCCGAGGACGTCGAGGAAGAGCGACTGCGGAAGTACCCGATCCCACCGCAGCCGCCGCTCGAAAAAGAGTAAGGCGGTATAGCACAGTATGGGAGCACAGCTTCGCGCGGTGCGGCGGCGGATCAGGAGCATCCAGTCCACCGCCAAGATCACGCGCGCCCAGGAGCTGATCGCGTCCTCGCGGATCATCAAGGCTCAGCAGCGGCTGCACGCGGCCGCTCCGTACGCCAGGGAACTGACCCGCGCCGTGGAGGCCGTGGTCGCCAGGTCAGAAAATGTGGACCACCCGCTGACGCGCCCGGCGGCGAATCCGAAGCGGGCCGCGGTCGTGATCCTGACCAGCGACCGCGGCTTCGCCGGCGGCTTCAACGCCAACGTGCTGCGTGAAGCGCAGAGTTTGCGTGGTCTGCTGCGTGACCGCGGGCTTGGCGAGGTTACCTTCGTGTCCGGTCGCAAGGGCATCAGCTGGCACCGGTTCCGTGACCGATCAATGGCAGCCGAGTGGAGCGGCTTTTCCGACACACCGCACCAGCGAAACGCGTCCGAGATCACCGAGGCGCTCCTGGCAGCGTATGAACTGCCGAGCGACGAGGGTGGTGTCGACGAGATTCACGTCGTCTACACCGAGTTCGTCTCGATGCTTACTCAGCGGCCCGTCGTTCACCGGCTGCTGCCACTGGAAGTTGAGGAGCAAGTTGAGCAGCCGCCTACCGGCCCGATGCCGATCTATGAATTCGAGCCGTCACCCGAGGATGTTCTCAATGCGCTGCTGCCGTGGTATGTGGAAAGCAGGCTCTTCCACGCGCTGCTGGACTCGGCGGCCTCGGAGATCGCCGCGCGGCGGCGGGCAATGAAGTCGGCCACCGACAACGCGAACGAGCTGATCGAGCAGCTCAGCCGAGAAGCGAACAAGGCACGACAGGCAGAGATCACCCAGGAAATCAGCGAGATCGTGGGCGGCGCCAACGCGCTTGCCGGCGCGAGCAGGGAGTAAGTGAGCACCGAGATGACTGCTACCGCAGAGACCACCGCCGGCGCGGCCACCCCGGCAGCCACCGGCCGTGTAGCCCGGGTAATCGGCCCCGTTGTGGACGTTGAGTTCGCGACCGAGGAGATGCCCGAGATCTACAACGCGCTCCACGTGGACGTGCTGCTTGGTGCTGAACCCAAGAGGCTGACGCTGGAGGTCGCGCAGCACCTGGGCGATGACACTGTCCGCGCCATCTCGATGGAGCCCACCGACGGCTTGATCCGCGGCGCAGCGGTGACTGATACCGGCGGGCCCATCACCGTTCCGGTCGGCGACGTCACCAAGGGCCACGTCTTCAACGTGCTCGGCGAGCCGCTCGACGTGCCAGCCAGTTCGCTCAAGGTCACCGAGCGCTGGTCGATCCACCGCGACCCGCCGCCGTTTGACCAGCTCGAGCCCCGGACCGAGATCCTGGAGACCGGGATCAAGGTCCTCGATCTGCTCACTCCGTACGTCAAGGGCGGCAAGATCGGCCTGTTCGGCGGCGCTGGCGTGGGCAAGACCGTCCTGATCCAGGAGATGATCACCCGAGTCGCGAAGAACTTCGGTGGCGTGTCCTGTTTCGCCGGCGTAGGCGAGCGGACCCGTGAGGGGAACGACCTCTTCCTCGAGATGACCGAGTCCGGTGTCATCAAGGACACCGCTCTGGTATTCGGCCAGATGGACGAGCCGCCGGGTACCCGGCTGCGGGTGGCGCTGTCCGCACTGACCATGGCCGAGTACTTCCGCGACGAGCAGCAGCAAGACGTTCTGCTGTTCATTGACAACATCTTCCGGTTCACCCAGGCGGGCTCGGAGGTGTCGACGCTGCTCGGCCGCATGCCATCCGCGGTGGGTTACCAGCCGACGCTGGCTGACGAGATGGGCCAGCTCCAGGAGCGGATCACGTCGACGCGGGGCCACTCGATCACCTCGATGCAGGCGATCTACGTCCCAGCCGACGACTACACCGACCCCGCTCCGTCCGCCGTGTTCGCTCACCTGGACGCCACCACAGCCCTGTCGCGTGAGATCACTCAGAAGGGGATCTTCCCGGCGGTCGACCCGTTGTCCTCGACCTCGCGGATCCTGGCCCCGCAGTTCGTGGGCGAGGAGCATTACGCAGTCGCCCGCGAGACGCAGCGAATCCTGCAGCGCTACACCGAGCTCCAGGACATCATCGCGATCCTCGGCATCGACGAGCTGTCCGAGGAAGACAAGGTCACCGTGCAGCGAGCACGCCGGATCGAGCGCTTCCTGTCGCACCCGATGTTCGTGGCCGAGCAGTTCACCGGCCAGCCCGGCATTTTCGTGCCGCTCGAGGAGACCATTGCCTCCTTCAAGGCGATCTGCGAAGGCAAGTACGACCACCTGCCCGAGCAGGCGTTCTTCATGGTCGGCGGCATCGAGGACGTCGAGAAGAAGGCCAAGGACATGGAGCGCCCGTGACGATGATGGTTGAGCTCGTCGAGCCCGAAGGCGAGCTCTGGTCCGGACAGGCCGAGATGGTCATCGCACGTACTGTTGATGGCGAGATTGGCCTGATGTCCAACCACGCTCCGCTGATTGGTCTCCTGTACGAAGGCAGCATGGTTCAGATCCGGCCAGACGGGAACGGGGCCGACATCTTCGCTGCCGTTACCGGTGGCTTCTTGTCCATGGCTAACAACCGTGTTTCGATACTCGCGCGCCAGGCCCAGCTCGGCCGGGACGTCGACCCCGCGGTGGCTCAGGCCGCCCTTGACCAGGCGATCCGGGACGCCGGCGCGGCCGCGAACGCGCCCGAGGAGCCGGCGAACATCAGGTACTACCGGGCGCTGCTGCGGGCCGCAGCCGGCCAGGGCAGCTGACCTGTACTGCGACTCGGTAGCGAAGGACGAGGCAGGGGCGGGCGAGAGTGTCGGACGACCTGGTACTTGCCCTGGCCCAGATCGCTCTAGCCCTGGTAGCGGCCGTCGCCGCGGGCCTGGTGCTGCGCCGGCGAGTGATCACCAGGCGCGGCGGTGTCGTGGAATGCTGCCTGCGATCACGCGCGAGCGGTAAATGGCAGCACGGCCTCGCCGAGTACCGGAGCGGCGAGTTGTGCTGGCACAGATCGCTCAGCCTGGGTGTCCGACCGCAAGTCGCTTTCTACCGTGGCAGCCTCATGGTGACCGGCCGCAGGCCCGCTGACTCCGGCGATGCTGGCTGGCTCGGCCCGGGAACCATGATCGTGACCTGTCAGGCCAGGCCAAGGTTCGCGCCTGCGGCGCGACAGGGTCAGCGCGCCGTCCCGGAAGTGATCGAGCTGGCGATGTCGCAAGGTGCGCTGACGGGCTACCTCGCCTGGGTGGAAGCGAGCCCGGCCCGCTACCTGAGTGAGGTCCCCTAACGCTCGCCGCCTGGCTTCCACAGCAAGTCGCCGTCAGGCTCATTCACACGCCTGGCCAGGATGAACAGCAAGTCAGACAGCCTGTTCAGGTACTTCGCCGTGAGCGGGTTCATGGTGTCACCGTGCACCTCAAGCGCGGCCCAGGTGCTGCGCTCAGCTCGCCGCACGACCGTCCTGGCGACATGCAGTAGCGCGGCGGCCTGGCTGCCGCCGGGTAGGACAAAGCTCCGCAAGACCGGCAGACCCTCGTTGAATTCGTCGCAGGCCCGCTCGAGCGCGGTGATGTAACCCGCGTCTATCCGCAGAGGGGGATAAGCCGGGTCAATCGACACCGGGTTGCACAGGTCCGCGCCGACGTCGAACAACTCGTTCTGGATTCGGAGCAGCAGCGCAGTTATCTCCGCGGGCAACTGGCCCATGGTGACTGCGACGCCGATCGCGCAGTTGGCCTCGTCTGTGTCTGCGTACGCGGCCAGTCGTGAATCGGTCTTGGGAGCGCGGCGCATGTCGCCGAGTGCGGTGGTCCCATCGTCGCCGGTACGGGTATAGATGCTGGACAGGACGACGGGGGTATCACGGTCTCGTGGCATGAACACACGCTACCGGGAGCCGAATTTTTACCTTGACGAGGTGAGCCAGGTAATGATCCGAAAACGCTTGCCAGCAAGGCCTTCAGTGGCCCGCCGCCGACGGCGAACGGCCATAGCCTCCCCGCGATGATTAGCCGCCTGACCATGGGGTATTCACAAGCCTGAACACGATGTGGCATCGTATGGATACGGAGAGTGATGAAGCTGGACGGCTCTGGGGGTAGCCGACAGTGGGTAGATCACGATAAAAGCTTAGGCCTGATCTGGGCCCGAAAATGAGCCGCTAGGCGGCTCGCGGTCCATCTGGGCATACCGGCGGTTCTCGGGGGCCCGCCGGAATGCAGGGGCCGCATACAGGTGGGGGGAGCGCGCTCCCGGCCGTCACGGCCGGGAGCGCGCTGATGTCCAGGACCCGAACCGCGGGGCCCGGAACACGCCCAGGTCTAGAACCGCTGGTCGCTTGTCGGCTCGTCAGGACGTCTAACCTTGTCCCGTGTTGACGCGATCGGGTAGAGCCGGCGGTAAATGGCTCGGTACCCTTGGTGAGCGCCCCGGCGGCTGGTTCTCTCCCGGAGGCGAGATTCTTCCGGTGGCCTGAGGTTCCGGTTGTACTTGAGAGGACGGACAGGCCGTGTACGACTACGTGATCGTCGGTGCAGGCAGCGCCGGATGCGTGCTGGCCTCGCGGCTCAGCGAGAACCCTGATTCGCGGGTGCTCCTCCTGGAAGCCGGGCCGCCCGACACAGCGGACGAAATCCACATTCCCGCCGCGATCAGCCATCTGTTTCAGAGTGCTTATGACTGGAACTACCAGACTGTGCCGCAGGACCGGGCTGGCGGCCGCGAGATCTACTGGCCGCGCGGCCGCGTCCTAGGCGGCTCGTCGTCGATCAACGCGATGATCTACATGCGTGGCAACCGGCACGATTACGACTCGTGGCGTGACGATTACGGCTGTGTCGGCTGGGGCTATAACGACTTGCTTCCGTATTTCCTGCGTGCAGAGGCGAACTCGCGCGGGGGGTCGGCTTACCACGGCGCAACAGGCCCGCTCAGTGTGCAAGATCTCAAGTTCAAGAGCGCGCTGACTGGTGACTTCGTCGCCGCCGCACGCAACTACGGCATCGGAGCCAACAACGACTTCAACGGCCCGGAGCAGGAGGGCGTCGGCTACTACCAGGTCACCCAGCGGGGCGGACGCCGTTGGTCGGCAGCGGACGCGTACCTGCACCCGGCGGCGGGCCGGCCGAACCTCACCATTCACACCGATGCGCTAGTCACCGAGATCGAGATTGAGGGCGGCCGGGCCACTGGCGTTCGCTACATTCGCCGGGGCGTTGAGGAGCTCGCCCGGGTCGAGGCCGAGATCATCTTGTCGGCCGGGGCCATCGGCAGCCCGCAGCTGCTCATGCTGTCCGGTATAGGCCCAGCTGATCACCTGCACGACCACAACATCGCGGTCATGGCCGAGAGCCCGGGCGTTGGCGGCAACCTATCCGATCATCCGGTCGTGACGGCGATGTGGAGCGCGCCCAAGACCCGGAACCTCTGGGAAATGGAGACCCCGAGGAACCTCATCCGATGGCAGCTGACGCACTCGGGGCCGCTCACGACGAACATTGCCGAGGCAGGCGGTTTCATCCGGACCGATTCGTCACTAGCTGCGCCCGACATCCAGTGGCACGTTCTTCCGCTGCCGTTCATCGATGGCGGTCTCACCGACCCGACCAGCCGGGCGCTGTCCGTGCTCATCACGCTCGTGTCGGTTGGCAGTCGCGGACGGATCAGGCTGGGCAGCGCTGACCCGCGGCACAAGCCCCTCATCGACCCGTCGTACTTGTCAGATATCGATGACTTCGACCCCTTGGTTAGGGCCATCCGCATGACTCGCGAAATCGCCGCCACCAGGCCGCTCAGCAACAAGCTTGCGGACGAGCTTGCGCCTGGCCCAGGTGTCGGCAGCGACGCCGACCTGCGCGACTGGATTCGCGGCGATCTGTCCACGCTCTATCACCCGGCCGGCACGTGCGCGATGGGCGGAGACTCGCGGGTTGCGGCCAGCAAGCTGGCTAGCGTTGTCGACACCGAGCTGCGCGTGCGTGGTGTCGAGCGGTTGCGCGTCGTCGACGCCTCGGTCATGCCGACGGTGCCGCGCGGCAATACCAATGCGCCGACGATCGCCATTGCCGAGCGCGCGGCCGACCTGATCCAGGGGCGGGCGCCGCTCGCCGCGCTGGACCCTGCCGAATTGGGGCTATCGATCCTCAGCGCGCACTAGCTCGCGCCTCGCGCGCCCGATGCGGTGCGTCATAACTGAGCGTCGGCTTACTTGTACCGGCGCCCGTGCAGCAGGGTCACTATCTTGAGGATCTTCTTCATGTCATCGTCGGTGCGGCTAAACGACGTGAGATTGACGAACGGCTTCATCCACTGGCGGGTGATGGCCTTGGGCCGCGCGAACTCCCGCAGCCCGTCGGCACCGTGAATCCGGCCGAACCCTGAGTCACCGGACCCGCCGAACGGCAACGACGGCACGGCGGCGAATGAGATGACCGAGTTGATCGCCGTCATGCCGCTCTTCAGCTCGCGGGCCGCCGTTATGGCGGCTTTCCTGCTCCCGGCGAAGACAGTGCCGCCGAGGCCGTACCGGCTCGCGTTGGCGCGCTCGACGCCCTCGGCCAGGCTCGCGACCTTGGCGACGGTGATCGTCGGTCCGAACGTCTCGTCGGTGACCGCCTTGCTCTCCTCCGGCACCTCGGCCAGGATGACCGGGCCGACGAACGGGCGGCGGATGCTGCCGATACCTCCGATTACCGGCCGGCCGCCACGCGCCATGGCGTCGGCGATGTGACGCTCGATGACGTCGGCCTGCGTCGGCAGCGTCATGGGTCCGTAGTCGGCCTCGCGGTCGTCACCCGGCCGGACCCTGCTGACGCGATCGGTCAGCTTCTCCAGGAATGTGTGATACACGTCCTGGACGACATAGACGCGCTCCACGCCGACGCACGTCTGTCCCCCGTTGGACAACGCGCCCCAGGCGCATGCGTCGGCTGCCGCGTCGAGGTCGGCGTCAGCGCCCACTATGAAGGCGTCCTTACCGCCGCACTCTGCGACCATAGGTGTCAGGTTCTCGGCGCACGCCGCCATGACCTTCTTCGCAGTCGCAGCCGAGCCGGTGAACGCGATCTTGTTGACATCGCTGCGAGCCAGGTAGTTGCCGGTCTGACCCATGCCGGTCACGAGCTGGAGCACTGGGTGCTCCGGCACGACCTCGGCGAACGAGCTGACCAGCCACGCTCCCACCGATGGCGTGAGCTCACTGGGCTTGAAGACGACCGCGTTCCCCGCCGCAAGCGCATACGCAACAGACCCCATGGGAGTGAAGACCGGGTAGTTCCACGGCCCGATCACCCCAACGACGCCGAGCGGCTGGTACTCGAGCGTTGCCGCCTGGTTGATCGCGACCAATCCACTACGCACGCGACGCGGGCGCAGCACCCGGCGGGCGTTTTTCGCAGCCCAGTCGACGTGCACGATCGCCATCAGGATCTCGAGCTGCGCGTCGGAGACCGGTTTGCCGGTCTCGTTGTGCGCAAGCTCGGCCAGTCGGCCAATGTAGCGGGTCAGATACGACTTCCACGCCAACAGGCGCTGCTTGCGGTCAGCCCAGCCAAGGTCTGCCCACCACTGCGCTGCCGCCCGAGCGCGCTCGACGGTATCAGCCACATCGTGCTCGTTGAAGATCGGATAAGTGCCGACGACCTCGCCGGTGGCCGGATTCAGGCTCTCGAAGGTCTCGTTCGACCTCACGAACCCGAGAGTCCCGAGCGTGGCTGTCATGACGTTCCACCGCCGTTCTGCACGAATTGCTGAGATTGTACGCGTGCGAGCTGCCGCGTGCCGGGTGGCTCACATCAGTACATCATCGGCTGGCCTGCCAAGATCGCTTCGGGTAGGTTGTGCCGCGTGGCCCAGCCTGGCACCTCGGACGCGGACGTGCACTGGCTCAGCGCAGCCGTCGAGCTGTCAAAGCGGTGTTCACCGTCGGCCACCGCATTCTCGGTCGGCGCGGTACTAGTGGGCGCGGATGGTGCCTTGCTCACGGACGGTTATTCGCGCGAGCTGGATCCCGCCGATCATGCGGAGGAAGTAGCCCTTGCCAAGATAGGGCTGCCCGCTGCCAGCGGGTCGGGGTCTGTGACCGGTATGGCGGAGGCCACCCTTTACAGCTCACTCGAGCCGTGCGCGGCTAGGACGTCGCGGCCCGCGCCGTGCGCCGACCTGATCATCGCCAGCGGAGTCGGTCGCGTCGTCATCGCCTGGCGCGAGCCACCGATCTTCGTGCCCGGTGGCGGTGCCGCCCGGCTGCGCGCGGCCGGGGTCGCCGTGACGACGCTGCCAGAGCTTGCACACGCCGCGCGGGCCGTCAACGCGCACCTGCTCCGTTGACCGAACACGTGAACTCTGGCGCCGCTGGCCCGCTACCGATGTACAGGTGTCACGCTGCGGCGGGCCGGGCAAGGTGATAGGTCACGTGCGGCTGGAGAGGATGGCCCGCTGGTACCCGCGGGTGGTCGAACCTGGCCACCTCCGCCATGCCGATCCGCCGCATGACGGCCTGCGACGGCTCGTTGAGGACCGCAGTCATGGACCACAACTCTGACAACCCGGCGCCGCCGAAGGCCACGGCAACAGCTGCCCTAGCGGCCTCGGTCGCGTAGCCGTGGTGCCAGGCGTGGCGCGCCAGCCGCCAGCCGACCTCCGTGCCGCCGGCGCCTGGCACACCGTCGGGCAGCGGACTAAGCCCCGTGAAGCCGATGAACTCGCCGGTCGCGGCCAGCTCCAGCGCCCACAGGCCGTAGCCCTGCTCGTCGAATCGTGTCTCGACGCGCTGCACGAACGCATCAGTCCCGGCTCGGTCGATCGTCGCCGGGAAGAAGCGCATCGTTCCCGGGTCGCCGTTGAGGGCGGCGAACGGCGCCAGATCCGATTCCCGCCAGCGTCGCATCAGCAGCCGATCGGTCCGGACCTCATCGAATCGGGGCGTCATCACCCCGCCATTATCGTGCGCGCTGGCCCATTCGCTGCCCCGTTTTATGTCAGCTTGTGACCACGCTGACGCCACCCATCCCGAGCGCCTCCACTGGTCCCCTGATCTGAGCCGCGTCACCGACCAGGACCGTGACGAGGCCGTCGGCCGGGAACGCGGCCACAGCCGCCTCCGTCGCGGCGGTGGTGCTCGTCGCAGCCAGTCGCTTGTAGAGCTGGGCCTGGTAGTTGTCGGGCAGGTGCTGCTCTACCTGGTCGGCCAGTGTCCCGGCGACGGCTGCGGCCGTCTCGTACCGGAGGGGGGCGACGAGCACCAGGTTCTGTACGGCCAGGTCGCGCTCAGCGTCCGTCAAGCCCTCGGCAGCCAGCGTGCGGAGCACCTTCTGCATGTCAGCGAGGGCCGGGGCTGTCGAGGCGGTGTCGACTGCACCGCTAATAGCCAGCAGCGACGTGCCCGCAGCGCCATCCGCCGCGGCGGCCGGCGACCGCAGGACCTGAGCGAATGCCCGGACCCCGTAGGTGTAGCCCTTCTCCTCGCGCAGGACCCGGTCCAGCCGGGACGTCAGCGTGCCGCCCAGGCAGTAAGTGCCGACCACGAGCGCCGGCCAAACAGGGTCTCGCCGGTCCGGTCCCGTGCGACCCACGAGCAGCTGGGTCTGCACCGCGCCCGGCCTGTCCACGATGACGACTCGGCCGGTGTCCTCGGCGGTGGTGGATGGTGTCGACGACGGCGGCGCGACTGGACGGGTCCATTCGCCGATCGTGTCAGCCAACATCCGGTCCAGTTCGACACCGGCTAGGTCGCCGACGACAACCGCGGTCGCTGTGCCTGGTCGCAGGTGTGCGTCGTAGAACGCGCGTACGCCTGCGGCGTCGATCCGCGCGACCGTGTCCTCAGTGCCCTCGCGCGGCCGGGACATCCGCGACGATGCCGGGAACAGCTCGGCCGCGAGCTGCTTAGCCGCCCGCCGCGGCGGGCTGGCCAGCTCGTGCGGTATCTCGTCGAGCCGGTTGCGCACCAGCCGCTCGACCTCGCTGGCCGCAAACCTCGGCGCTCGCAGCGCCTCGGCGAGCAAGCCAAGGGCGCGGGCCAGTCGAGAGGCTGGCACCTCCATGGAGATCCGGGCGCCTATGTAGTCGACACGCGAGCCGATCGTAGCGCCACAGCGTTCAAGCTCGGCGGCGAATTCCTCGGCCGAGTACGGGCCGCAGCCTTCCTCGAGCGCGTGCACCATGATGGTGGCAATGCCGTCGAGCCCCTCCGGCTCGGCGTCGAGGGCAGCGTCCAGAGCGATCTCGACGGCTACGACCTGCTGACCGGGTCGATGGCACCGCTGCACTCGGAAACCGTTGGCCAGGGCACCGTGCTCGGGCACTGGGAATTCCCACGGCTTCGCCTCGCCGGCGGCCGGCAGCGGATGCAGGACCATCGTCACAAGCGCGTCGCTCACTGGCCTGCCTCCTCCTGCTGCGCCTGGCCTTGCCCAGTGCCACCGTTCGAATTGGTCACGGGCTTGTACTCCAGCGCCGCCCGATTGTCGGGGCGGAGCCTGGCCGCGGCGACGTCCTGGACTTCCGTTGAAGTGATGTCAAGGATCCGGCCGATGGCCGTGAACGCGAGCAGCGGGTCGCCAAACAAGACCGCATACCGGCAGAGCTCATCGGCCCGGCCCGCGACCGTGCCGAGCCGGTCTAGCCACTCGCGTTCAAGCCTGGCTTGGGCGCGTTCCATTTCCTCAGCCGAGGGTCCGTCGGCGCCCAGACTGGCCAGCTCCGCGTCGACAGCGCCCCTGATCTCCGCAAATTCAGCGCCGCTGGCCGCCTTCACGTCGAGGAAGCCGAGAGACGGCGCACCCACAAGTCGCAGCATGCCGAAGTCGGCCGAGATCGCCGTGCGATCGCGCCGCACGAGCCGGTTGTACAGCCGCGATGACATGCCCGAGCCGAGCATGGTCAAGGCTAGATCGGCGGCGTCGCATTCACGGGTACCGTCCGGCGGCAACCGGTAGGCCGCCATCAGGGCGCGGGCCGGGACCTCCTCGCGGATCTCCTCGCGGATCTCGGTACCGATGTTGCCGGACAATGTTCCGTCCCGCGGGGCGATCTTGCCGGTGCCAGCAGGGATGGATCCGAAGTATTTCTCCACCCACGTGAGCGTCTGATCCGGGTCGATGTCGCCAACAACGGAAAGGACGGCGTTGTTCGGGGCGTAGTTGGCGCGGAAGAACGTGCGGGCATCCTCCAGCGTGGCCGCGTCCAGGTCGGCCATCGAGCCGATCGGCGTGTGGTGATAGGGGTGACCGGGCGGATAGGCGAGCGCGACCAGGCGCTCGAAAGCGGTTCCATACGGCACGTTGTCGTAGCGCTGACGACGTTCGTTCTTGACCACATCACGCTGGTTTTGCAGCGACTCCTCGTCGAGCGCCGCCAGCAGCGATCCCATGCGGTCTGCTTCCAGCCAGAGTGCGAGCTCCAGCTGATGCGCGGGCATGGTCTCGAAGTAGTTAGTCCGCTCGAAGCTCGTCGTACCGTTGAGCGAACCGCCGGCTCCCTGCACGAGTTCGAAGTGCCCGTTGCCGTGGACCTGCGCCGAGCCTTGGAACATGAGGTGCTCGAAGAGGTGCGCCAGCCCGGTCCGGCCCGCGGCCTCGTTGCGCGAGCCGACGTCGTACCACAGGCAGACCGCAGCGACGGGCGTGAGGTGGTCCTCGGAAAGCAGGACACGCAGGCCATTGGCCAGCCGGTGCTCGGTCGCTGTCAGGCCGCCTGCGCGTAGGTCATGCGAAGCTGTCTGGCCCATGAATCTGGTCATGCCCTTTCGGTTGCAGGGCCTGGTGAGCCAGGCCGGTGGCTAGCACGGGTCAACTTAGAACAAGCGCAGCACTCCATCGTCGATGCCGCGCATCGTGTCATAGTCCAGCGTGACGCATCGAATGCCGCGGTCTTCAGCCAGCACCCGCGCTTGCGGTCTGATCTCCTGCGCGGCGAAGACGCCCACGACAGGTGCCAGCAGCGGATCCCGGTTCAGCAGCTCAAGGTAGCGCGTGAGCTGCTCGACGCCGTCGATCTCACCGCGGCGCTTGACCTCGACGGCCACGCTGACACCCGTCGCGTCCCGGCACATGATGTCAACCGGGCCGATGGCGGTCGGGAACTCCCGCCGCACAAGACGCCAGCCGTTGCCGAGCACGTCGAGCCGGGCAGCCAGTAGCTCTTGCAGGTGCGCCTCCACGCCATCCTTCACCAGACCAGGGTCGACGCCGAGGTCGTAGAAGGAGTCACTGATGATCTCCGCCAGCTCGATGGTCAGCGTTTCGCCCGACTTCCCGGTGACCACCCAGCGGCCGGGCTCTTCCTCGAGACGGCACGGCGGCGACATCCAGTTCAGCGGCTTGTAGGAGCCGCCGTCAGAGTGGACGAGCACCGACGAGTCGGCCTTCACGATGAGCAGGCGAGTGGCCAGCGGCAGGTGTGCCGATAGCCGTCCCGCGTAGTCCACGCTGCACCGGGCGATGACGAGACGCACGAGACCACACTGTAGCCGGGCGGGCTAGCCGTGTAGGTGCGTGAATGCGTCGCCGGCCAGGTCCAGCACGAGCTCGATGCCGTCTGCCCGGCTGATCGTAATGTCCTGCGTCAGGGAAGGCCTGCTCCCACCGTCGCGCTCAGCCAGCGCGATGCACGCGTGCAGAGCTGCCCGGCCGAGGCCGACGAGCGCGGCTTCCGGCGCCGGCACCTGCGCCGTGAACGCCGGCACTGGCCGGGGCACGACTTCGGGCCAGTCGGCGGGATCGCGCGGGGTCTGCAGCGACAGCACCGGCGCGAGGTCGGCGGCGATGGCGTCGCGCGCGGCGAGCGGCGCCCCGAGCTGCCAGCGCTTGCGCAGCGTGGCGATTACCGAGGTGGCCCGGTATTGCGCCGTGACGACAGTCTGACCCGGGATCCACGCTGAAACCGCGATGGTCGGCACGCGCAGGCCCGATCTGTCGAAGCCGAAATTCATCTGCCCTGGGGCCGTTGCCGGGTGCGGCGGCGGTGCGGCCGGCGGTGCTACGTGGTCGTATGTGCCGCCGTGCTCGTCAAACGTGATGACGAGCAGGGTGTTAAAGGAGTTCGAGCCCTCCGGCGACGACGCGGAGCGAATCGCGTTGTAGATCTTCGCGAGTAGCGCCTCGCCGCCGAGCAACGACGACGGCGGGTCGATCGGCGTGTCCTTGAACAGCGCCGCGAACGCAGGATGCATGTCGTTGTGGCCGTAGAGCAGGTTGGGTTCGATGAAGGAGTAGGTCGGCAGGTTGCCGTCCGCGGCGTCCTGCAGGAACTGGTCGGTCGAGACGAATCTGGACCTGAAATACGGCCACAGTCGTGACGCGTGAATGATGCCCGTCAGCGAGATGTGACTAGGCGGGTCGCAGTAAACGCGCCAGCTCAGCCCCTGCCCATCGAGGCGCTCGAAGATCGTCTCGGCCGTGTTGCGCAGCGGGAACGACGCCGGCGGAGACAGATTGTCGACGTATCCAGACGAGCTTCCCGAGTTGAAAAACGAGCGGTTGGCGAACGTCTGCGACGGGACCTCGCAAAACCAGTGGTCGAAACAGGCAAAGCCACGCGCTATCGCCGACATCACTGGCATCTGCTCGGGCGCATATCCGGTCATGATCTGCGCGTACTCGTCGTACCGCGGCTGCCTGCCGATCTCGGCCGTGAACGCGCTGAGGTAGTCGCAGACGAAGCCATCCATGGCCGGTCGCTGGTGAATATCGCCTGGGGCGTTGAACGGCGCCACCATCTTGTCGGCGAGCACGCTGCGATTGGCCGCCGGATCAATGATGCCGAATAGCTGGGTGTTGACGTGCGGGTACTCCTCACCGGGATCTTCACCCGGCGTGTTCATGTTCGGCGCGACGCCGTAGGCGATCGAACCGCCGCCAGAGCGATCTGCCGCCCAGTCAGGCACCGGGTTGGCGAGGTCCTTCCCGAGCACGCCCTCAAACGACGCCACGTCGCCCGGTTGGTACAGCCGGCCGAGCAGGTTATCGAACGAGCGGTTCTCGAACATTAGGACGACGACATGGTCGAGGGCTCTGCTGCGATCTGGCGGTGGCATACGGCTCGCTCCGCAAACTGAGGAAGTCCGGCGCGCCAAGCATCACGCGAGCCGCTGACATTGACCAGTACCTCCGGCGGTAGTGTCGCGGTCAGTGCAGCTTGACCTTGGAGCAAGCCATGGACATTCGCGAAGTAGCGGTCATTGGCCTCGGCACGATGGGCGCGGGCATAGCCGAAGTGTTCGCGCGGGCCGGCATCAGCGTTATCGCGATCGAGGCCGACCCGCAGGCCATGAGCGTCGGCCTCGGGCATCTGGACGCCAGCCTCTCGAAAGCCGTAAGCCGGGGCAAACTCCCAGCAAGCGAGCAGGCGAACATCCGAGCGCGCGTGCGCCCAGCTGCTGCCTTCAGCGATGCCGCCGCTGTCGACCTGGCCGTGGAGGTTGTGCCAGAGCGGATGGAGATCAAGCGGCAGATCTTCGCCGAGCTGGATCGGGTCACGAGCCCCTCGGCAATCCTCGCGACGAATACGTCGTCGTTGTCGGTCACCGCGATCGCGGCGGCGACCAAGCACCCTGACCGCGTTGTCGGCATGCACTTCTTCAACCCGGCGCCCGTAATGCGCCTGGTCGAAGTCATCACCACAGTCCTGATCGACAATGGCGTCGCCGATGCTGTCACCGACCTCGCGCGGCGTCTCGGCAAGACGCCGGTGCAGGTTGGCGACCGGGCCGGTTTCGTCGCGAATGCTCTCCTGCTGCCGTACCTCAACCAGGCGCTCGAGCTGCTGGAGATCGGCTACGCCAGCCGTGAGGACATCGACATGGCCGCGACCGGCGGCATCGGCCTGCCGATGGGCCCACTGGCGCTGCTCGACCTCATCGGCCTCGATACCGCACTCTCGATCATGGAAGTGCTGCACGCCGAGTTCGGCTTCATGAGGTACAAGCCGGCGCCGCTCCTGCGCCGACTCGTCGACGCAGGCCGGACGGGCCGCAAGACCGGCCGTGGCATCTATGATTACGCCGCCGGAGGTGATCTTGGCGGGACCGAGACGAGCTCCAGCGCCCCCGATACAGTCACACTGATCGGCTCTGGCGATGAGGCGGAGACCGAGCTCGCGACCGCGCTGGCCAGCGCCGGCGTGAACGTCACCAGGAACGCGGCTCATCCCACCGAGCTCGTCCTGATCGCGGCTACGCCGGGGCGGCGGGTGCTACCAGCCGCGCTAGCCGCCGGACGCCCTGAGCATGCTGTTGGCCTGCACATGCCGCGCGGACTCGGCCACGGTCATCTGGCCGAGCTAATCCGGACGAGCCTGAGCACGGACAAGGCGATGGCCAGCGCGGCCGCGCTGGCTGACAAGCTCGGGCTGGCTGTGGTGCGTGCGCCAGACCGGCCGGGATTTCTCGTTGGCGCCGTGCTCTACCCGCATCTGGCGGACGCGGTGCGGATGGTCCAGGACGGCTACGCGACGGCCGCGGAAATAGACACCGCGATGGTGCTCGGTTGCGGCTACCCGCAGGGCCCCTTCGAGCTCCTGGAGGCGGCCGACCCGTCGGTGGTGCTCGCCGGTCTGCGCGAAATGCAGGACGCCTACGGTTTCCCGGCGTTGGCGCCCCCGGTGCTGCTGGCCGAGCATGCGGCGGTCGGGATCCAGTGGGCCAACGGGCGGAGCGGTCCAGGCGCTCGTGTCGGCGGAGGTGGCTGAGGCACGCTGGCAAGAAACGTGAGTCCACGGAAGGCGCGGCGGTTGCCCTCAGATGCGCCGAGCAAGCCACGGCGATCACGCCGGCCACGACCTGAAGCCGCCGCAACGGGCGGGGCGGACACGATCCGCCTTGGGCCGCCGCTGCTAGAGGAGTGGCCTGATGGCGACTGGATCGTGCGTCAGGTGCCTGGCGGCGCCGCAACGAAGACGTACCGGTGTCCCGGCTGCGACCAGGAACTCGGGCCGGGCACCGCGCATGTCGTTGTCTGGCCAGCCGACGCTCCGGGCACAGAAGGGCGCAGGCACTGGCACAACGCCTGCTGGCAGCGACGACCACGGCGCCCGGGCCCTGGGCTGCACACGCACCGCTAAACACCGATGACTGAGATCACCGCGAGTACCGTGCTGCCAGCCCGGCGGGAGCAGATCACGCTGGTCACCTCCGACGGCCTGAGGCTGGTAGCCGAGCTCGCACAGCCGGAGAGCCGGCCGCCGGTCGGAACGCTCATCTGCCTGCACCCACTCCCGACGCATGGCGGAATGATGGACAGCCACGTCTTCCGGAAGGCTTCTTACCGGCTGCCTGCACTTGCCGACCTGGCGGTGCTGCGCTTCAACACGCGTGGCACATCGTCCGAGCGCGGTCGCAGCGAGGGCGAGTTCGGCGCGGGCGAGACCGAGCAGCACGATGTCGCGGCAGCAATCGGGTTCTGCGCCGACCTCGACCTGCCCAAGCTCTGGCTTGTCGGCTGGTCCTTCGGCAGCGAGCTGGCGCTGCGCTGGGGCAATGATCCAGACGTCGAGGGTGCCGTCTTGCTGTCGCCACCGCTGCGTCGCGCCGGGGACGCTGACCTTGATGCCTGGGCCCGGTCAGCGAAGCCATTGCTTGCACTGGTTCCTGAGCACGATGATTACCTGCAGCCGCCGGAGGCGCGCCGCCGATTTGCCCGCGTGCCGCAAGCGGAGGTGGTCGCAGTACCGGGCGCGAAGCACCTGTGGGTGGGGGAGCGCTACGTCCGGATTGTGCTCAACGAGATCGTGCGCCGCGTGAACCCGGCCGCCTGGCCCTTGCTCACCGACTGGGAGGACTGACCGTGAGCTTGTTTGACCTGACAGGCAAGACCGCATTCGTGACCGGCGCGTCGCGCGGTATCGGCCGAGTCATAGCAGTGGCTCTGGCCGACGCGGGAGCCGATGTCGCCCTCGTGGCGCGCAGCGCTGACGGGCTGGCTGAGACTGCCGACGCGATTGAGGCGGTCGGCCGAAAGGCGATCGTTATCCCGACGGACGTCACTGACCACGACGCGGTCGCGGCTGCCGCGCAGGCTGCGATCGAGCAACTCGGCGCCGTCGACATCGTCGTGAACAACGCCGGTGGCTCAAATTTCATGGTGCCGTTCCGCGATCTGCGACTGTCGGGCTGGGACAAGCTCCTTCGGCTCAACCTCAGTTCGGCGGTGTACGTGTGTCACGCGTTCGCCCGCCACCTGCTCGATCGTGGCAGCGGGAATGTGATCAACGTGGCTTCGGTCGCGGGCATCGCCTCGTCGCCGCGGATGACGCCGTACGGCGCAGCCAAGGCGGGAATGGTCTCGCTGACCAAGTCGCTCGCGGTGGAGTGGGGCCAGTCCGGCGTCCGAGTGAACGCCCTGTGCCCTGGCTGGACCGCCACCGAGCTGAACCGCACGCTCTGGGAAGACCCGGTCACCGGCCCGGCGACGGTCGCTGCCTCGGCGATGAAGCGCTGGGCCAGCCCGGAGGAGATGGCCGGCCCGGCCGTCTTTCTGGCGAGCGACGCCTCGTCATTCATGACCGGGCAGACCTTGGTTGTCGACGGCGGCCAGACGATCAACGTTTGAAAGCCGAAGGCCCTCCCGCCACAGCGGGAGGGCCTTCACCCGTCTTACCGGGCTGGCTTACGCCAGCGCCTCGAACTTCGATAGTGCCTGGTTACTCGGTCCACCACTCATCGTCGCCCTCGCCGGGCTTGCCGTTGGCGGACGCCTTGGCCGGGGCGTCGGCGGCTTGTGCGGCCGACTGCCGCGCCGGGGCGGCCGCCACCGGGGCGGGCTCCGCTGTGGCAGCCGGTCCGGCCGTCACGGCCTTGGCCTGCGACGCGGCGACGGCCGACTGCGGCGGGCTGACCTTGAGGGCGTCCGCCAGACCAGGCATCGTCCCGCCGAGCAGCTGGCTGATCTGCTGGAG
>Ga0126373_10001155_pt1 | contig 18507 bp, 18 predicted proteins | sample PanSoiMetPlot_11_FD_92545 | JGI IMG/M metagenome (GOLD analysis project Ga0126373, IMG submission 92545) | Tropical forest soil microbial communities from Panama - MetaG Plot_11 | ecosystem: Environmental > Terrestrial > Soil > Tropical forest > Bulk soil | place: Panama | collected 2016-02-17 | reverse complement strand
TTTCTATGTTTGCCGCGCGATCGTCGCGTCGAAATTCGGTAAGGTTCTGGTGGCGATCCGCGATGCCGAGAGCCGAACCCGGTTCCTCGGATACCGAGTCGAATCCTACAAGCTCCTGGTGTTTACGCTGTCGGCCTGCATGGCCGGCATCGCCGGTGCGCTCTATGTGCCACAGGTCGGCATCATCAATCCCAGTGAGTTCGCCCCCGGCAACTCCATCGAGGCGGTGATCTGGGTCGCGGTCGGCGGGCGCGGCACGCTTAGCGGCGCCATCGTGGGCGCCGTGCTGGTCAATTATGGCAAAACGTTCTTCACGGGCGGGACCATCATTTCGCTCGGCTGGCTCTTCGATCTGGCACCGAGCTCTATCGCCCATACAACCGCTTTCGCCACGCTCAGGGAGAGCCTCTCGGTCATCCCCTTGGCGCCTTATTGGTTGTTCGTGCTCGGCGGACTGTTCGTCGCCGTAACGCTGTTGTTGCCGCTCGGAATTGTCGGGACGTTGCAGCAATGGAGCCAAGGCTTGGCGAGGCGTTCGATCAACGGCGACGGCGAGCCGGTGGCGAGGGCCTCCCAGCCGCGGCCTGCCGAGTAGGAGACCCCAATGGATGCGCGAACGACCTCGGCGCTGCTCTACCTTGATGGCGTTAGCGTGTCGTTCGACGGGTTCCGCGCACTCAACAATCTCGCGCTCACAGTTGAGCGGGGCGAGATGCGCGCCATCATCGGCCCAAACGGGGCCGGAAAGACCACGATGATGGACGTCATCACCGGCAAGACCCGCCCGGATACCGGTGAGGTCTATTTCGACGGGGTCTACGATTTGACTCGTCTCGACGAGACGCAAATCGCCCTGCTCGGCATCGGGCGCAAGTTCCAGAAACCGACCGTGTTCGAAATGCATAGCGTGGAAGACAACTTGCGGCTCGCCTTGAAGGGCAATCGACGCGCGCGGGCGGCGCTATTCTGGCAGGAGAGCGCCAAGGAACGCGACGCCATCGATCGTCTGCTCGAGATGGCGCGCCTGAGCGGGGCCCGCGACCGCATTGCCGGCTCACTTTCACATGGGCAAAAACAGTGGCTCGAGATCGGCATGATGCTCGCCCAGGATCCCAAGTTGCTGCTGGTCGACGAACCAGTGGCCGGCATGACCGACGCCGAAACCCAACAGACCGCCGAACTGCTCAAACGAATCAACCGTGATCACACTGTCGTGGTTGTCGAGCATGACATGGCATTCGTCCGCGATCTCAATGTCAAGGTCACGGTGCTGCACGAAGGTGCCGCGATCGCTGAAGGCTCGATCGATCAGGTCTCGGCCAACGAGCGCGTGATCGAGGTGTATCTAGGGCGGTGATCTGCATGCTCAATGTCGAGTCAATCGATCTGTATTACGGTGCCGCCCAGGCGCTGCGATCGGTCTCGCTCAAGGCCGCAGCCGGCGAGGTGACCTGCGTGCTAGGGCGCAATGGAGTGGGCAAGACCAGTTTGCTCCGAGCCCTGATCGGCCAACATCCGGTGAGCCGTGGTCGGATTGTCCTGGAGAGCAGCGACATCACCTTGTTGCGGCCCTTCGAGAGGGCGCGGCGGGGCATTGCCTATGTCCCGCAAGGTCGGGAGATTTTTCCGCTGCTTTCTGTCGAGGAGAACCTTAAGACCGGCTTTGCGCCCCTGCCGCGGGACAAGCAGACGATTCCCGATGATGTGTTTTCCCTGTTCCCCGTGCTGGGCTCGATGTTGCGCCGGCGCGGAGGCGACCTATCCGGCGGGCAGCAGCAACAACTCGCAATCGGCCGGGCCATGGTCATGCAGCCGAGACTGCTGCTTCTCGACGAGCCGACCGAGGGTATCCAACCGTCCATCATCAAAGAGATTGGTCGCGCGATCGCGTATCTGCGCAGCCTCGGCCAAATGGCGATCGTGCTGGTCGAGCAATATCTCGACTTCGCACGTGAACTCGGCGATCATTTCGCGGTCATGGATCGTGGCGCCGTTACCTTCTCGTGTGACCGCGCCAGCATGGATGAGGCGGCGCTCAGGCGCGCTCTGGCGCTGTAACTGCTGCTCGGGGCTACGCGCGTTCGGCAACGGGCGGCGGATCGAGGTAGCAAAACGGGCGAAGCGAGGGATCGATCGTGGCCAGCGAAGTGGCGGCACAGGATGATATAGCGCGCATCTTTGCGGCTAATCGCGCCCAGGGGAAAGTCGCGCTGACAGTCGCACATCGCGACGGCCGAACTCGCCCCGAGAGGCTCCATGAGGCAGGTTCGCTGCGCGTGCGATTTCCAAGGTCGCGCACCAGCGCGCTCGAGGCGGTGATGGTCAATACCGCCGGCGGCATCGCCGGTGGCGATGGCTTTGAGATCGAACTAACGGCAGGCACCGACGCGCAGATCACTGTCACCAGTGCGGCGGCCGAGAAGGTGTATCGGTCGAGCGGACCCGACGCGCGCGTTCGCGTCGCCCTCAATGTTGATCCGGGCGGATCGATTGCCTGGCTCCCCCAGGAGACCATTGTGTTTAATTGCGCCCGGATCGCACGCTCTATTGAAGTGGATCTCGCCAAAGACGCGCGCCTTATCATCGCCGAAGCAGTGATCTTTGGACGTATCGGCATGGGGGAAGTCGTCGAGGCCGGCCGACTGGTCGATTGCTGGCGCGTGCGCCAGCAAGGCCGCCTGGTGTTTGCCGAGACCACGCGACTCGATGGCGCGATCGCCGAAAAACTCCGTGAGCCCGCGGTCGCCAACGGAGGCTTTGGCATCGCGACCCTGCTCGTCGTGCCAGCCGACCCGGGACTCGTCGACATGGTGCGGTCCTTGGGCGCGGATTTTTGTGGCGAAATGGGCATTTCGGCCTGGAATGGCCTGGCGCTGGTACGCTTTTGCGCCAAAGATGGCGCCACGCTTCGACGTGATCTCAGCACCGTGCTCACCGCGTTGCCCGGCCAGTCATTGCCGCGGCTGTGGTGCAACTGAGGCAATGGATGGCATGAACCTGACGCCGCGGGAAAAAGATAAGCTGCTCATTGCCATGGCCGCCATGGTCGCGCGACGGCGGCTCGAGCGCGGCGTCAAGCTCAACCATCCCGAAGCCGTGGCGTTGATCTCAGACTTCATCCTGGAAGGCGCGCGCGACGGCCGCAGCGTTGCCGAGTTGATGGAGGCGGGCGCTCAGGTGCTCACCCGCGCGCAGGTCATGGAAGGCATTGCGGCCATGATCCACGAGATCCAGGTTGAGGCGACGTTTCCCGATGGTACCAAGCTGGTGACGGTCCATGACCCGATCCGCTGACATCCGCGGTCGGTGCACCGCGATCGCCACCTTGATGTCAACCTGCGGCGGCACAGGGGTGGTGTTGGCGTCTGCGAACTGCAAACGAAACCCATAGGCGCATCGAGGCAACGGCAGGTCAGATGATTCCGGGCGAAGTCCTTACTCAAGAGGGCGACATTGTCCTCAACGCGGACCGCGCGACCGTCACACTCACCGTGACCAATACCGGGGACCGACCGATCCAGGTCGGCTCCCACTACCATTTCTTCGAGACCAATCCGGCGCTGTCCTTCGACCGCCCCCAGGCCCGCGGCATGCGACTGGATATTGCGGCCGGTACCGCGGTGCGCTTCGAACCAGGGCAGACCCGAGACGTTGCTCTCGTCGCCCTCGCCGGCGAGCGCGCGATTTACGGTTTCCGTCAGGACGTCATGGGCAAACTCGACTGAGGGCATTTCAATGGCGGCGAAGCTTCCGCGCGGCATCTATGCCGACATGTTCGGACCCACCATCGGGGATCGGGTGCGACTCGCCGACACCGAGCTCCTCATCGAGGTGGAGCGCGATTTCACGACCTACGGCGAGGAGGTCAAATTTGGCGGCGGCAAGGTGATCCGCGATGGCATGGGGCAAAGCCAGCGCACCAATGCGGCGGGCGCAGTTGACACCGTCATCACCAATGCGCTGATCCTTGACCACTGGGGGGTGGTCAAGGCCGATGTCGGCATGAAGGACGGCCACATTGCCGCCATCGGCAAAGCCGGCAATCCGGATATTCAGCCGAACGTCACCATCGTTATCGGGCCGGGCACCGAGGTGATCGCCGGCGAGGGCAAGATCCTCACCGCCGGCGGGTTCGACACCCACATTCATTTTATCTGCCCCCAGCAGATCGAAGAAGCGCTGATGTCGGGCGTCACCTCGCTGCTCGGGGGAGGCACCGGTCCGGCAGCGGGCACCAATGCCACCACCTGTACGCCCGGGCCGTGGCACATCGCCCGGATGATCCAGGCGGCCGACGCGTTCCCGGTCAATTTAGGCTTCGCCGGCAAGGGCAATGCGTCGTTGCCCGCCGCCCTCGAAGAAATGATCCGCGGCGGGGCCTGCGCGCTCAAGCTGCATGAGGATTGGGGTACGACGCCGGCGGCGATCGATTGTTGCCTGTCGGTGGCAGATGTCCACGATATCCAGGTCATGATCCATACCGACACCCTCAACGAATCGGGTTTTGTCGAGGATACGATCGCGGCGTTTAAGGGGCGCACCATTCACGCGTTCCATACCGAGGGCGCCGGGGGCGGGCACGCACCCGACATCATCAAAGTGGCCGGCCTTGCCAACGTGCTACCATCCTCAACCAATCCGACACGGCCGTTCACACGCAATACGCTCGACGAACATCTCGACATGCTGATGGTCTGTCATCATCTCGACCCGTCGATCGCCGAAGATCTGGCCTTTGCGGAAAGCCGCATTCGCAAGGAAACCATCGCCGCCGAGGACATTCTCCACGACATTGGCGCACTCTCGATGATGTCATCGGACAGTCAAGCCATGGGTCGGCTCGGTGAAGTGATCATCCGCACTTGGCAGACCGCCGATAAAATGAAACGTCAACGCGGACCGCTCAAAGAGGAGCGCGGCAACAACGATAACGCGCGTGCCAAGCGTTACATCGCCAAGTACACTATCAATCCGGCGATCGCCCACGGCGTATCCAAACACATCGGTTCAATTGAAACCGGCAAGCTCGCCGACCTCGTGCTTTGGTCGCCGGCGTTCTTCGGGGTCAAACCCGATCTCGTCATCAAAGGTGGTTCGATCGTCGCCGCTCCCATGGGCGATCCGAACGCTTCCATTCCTACGCCGCAACCAGTCCACTATCGCCCGATGTTCGCGGCGTTCGGCAGAGCATTGACTGCAAGTTCGCTGATTTTCACCTCCAAGGTGGCGCTCGAGGAGGACTTGGGCAGCAAACTGGGAATCAACAAAACATTGATCGCAGTCGAGAATACCCGCGGCGGCCTTTCCAAGCAGAGCATGGTGCACAATACCGCTACCCCAAATATCTCCGTCGATCCGGAGACCTATGAAGTGCGGGCCGATGGCGAGCTCTTGACCTGCGAGCCGGCCGACGTGCTGCCGCTGGCCCAGCGCTATTTCCTATTTTAGATCCAGGCGCTCGGCTCGCCCGTTGACTGAACGCCATAAACAGGGCCGTGTATGCGATTAGCGCGCGAAGTCAAGCCGGCAGGCCAGTGGCACGCGGTTGCCGTCGATCGCGTGGTTCTCAGCGCTGACGATCGGCATCGCCGGCGCCTTGTGCTGACCACGGAGCGGGGCACCCGTTTTTTGCTTGATCTGTCGCACGCCACCGTGCTGCGGGAAGGCGACGGACTTGTCCTCGATGATGGATCGATCGTGTGCGTGAAAAGCTCCGTCGAATCCCTTGCCGAGATCGAAGGCCATACGGCACTTGATTTCGTCCGCCTCGCCTGGCATCTGGGCAATCGGCACGCGGACGTGCAGATCCTCGGCAACAAGCTGCGTATCCGCCGCGACCATGTGCTCGAAGCTATGGTCATCGGCCTCGGCGGACTCGTCACTCACACAGAGGCCGCCTTCGAGCCGGAGATCAGCGGCTCGGGGCATCACGGCCCACAGGACGCGGTAAGCAAAAGCGATGCGGCCTATCGCTAGACGCCTCGGCAAGCCGCTCGGCCCGGCGGCCGAGATCTCGGGTAACCAAGGTCGTTCGCCGCGCCGCAGGGGATGCGCTGAGATGACGAGCGATTGCGGGGCATGGCCGAATGAGCGGGCGGCATCCGCTGTAAACCCGGCGGCCAAGGCCGAGCCGGTCGCGCGGGGCGCGACGGCGCCATCCGCCGTGACGCCTTCCAGCGCCGGCGCGCTTGTCGGCGGCTGCAGCGAGACCGCGGCGCTGTTCCGACTCATGGCGTGGCTGTCGCCAGCCTATCCGGTTGGCGCATTTTCATATTCGAGCGGGCTCGAATGGGCGGTTGAAGCGGGAGATGTCACTGATGCCGGCGAGCTCGAGCGCTGGCTTGCGGTCATGATCGGTTCCGGGAGCGGGTCCTGCGATGCGACCTTCTTCGTCCATGCCTACCGGGCCGCACAGGTCATGGACCGCGCCGCCCTCGTCGGCGTCGCTGAACTTGCTGCCGCGTTCTCACCCTCGAAGGAACGCCATTTAGAGACCACCGCGCAAGGCACGGCGTTCCTCACGACAACGCGCGCGGCGTGGCCGTGCGACACGCTTGATCGGCTGGTGACGTGGTGGGCAGGACCCTACGCTTATCCAGTGAGCGTTGCGGTCGCCGCGGCCGGTCACCGCATCGCGGTCAAGCCCGCATTGCTTGCCTACCTCCACGCCCTGAGCGCGAACCTGATTTCGGCAGGCCTTCGCCTCATTCCCTTGGGGCAGTCCCATGGGCAGTCGGTGCTGGCGGCACTCGAACCTGTGATCGTGGCGACCGTCACCCGAGCGCTTCTCGCGCCTCTTGAGGAGGTCGGCAGCGCGGCGTTCCGGGCGGACATTGCAAGCCAACGTCATGAGGTCCAGTACACCCGGCTGTTCCGGTCATGACGACGCGTGTTCATCGATGATCTGAAAATGTGTGGCGGCGACGCCGTTGCTCGGATGGGTCGTTCTCGCTCAACTTAAGTGGCAGCAGACGGAACCGTGAGCATGACGAACCTCCATGGCCCCTTGCGCGTGGGTATCGGCGGCCCGGTCGGTTCGGGCAAGACCGCGCTGATGGATGCCTTGTGCAAGCGGCTGAGGGATCGGTTCGAGATCGCCGCCATCACCAACGACATCTATACCAAATGGGACGCCGAATACCTGGTGCGTTCCGGTGCGCTGGCATCAGAACGCATCGCCGGTGTGGAAACCGGAGGGTGCCCGCACACGGCGATCCGCGAGGACGCGTCTATCAACCTCGCGGCGGTCGCCGAGATGCGCGCCAAATTTCCGGAGCTCGATCTCGTGCTGATCGAGTCTGGCGGCGACAATCTCGCCGCCACATTCTCGCCGGAACTTGCCGATTTGACCATCTACGTCATCGATGTCGCGGCAGGCGACAAGATCCCCTCCAAGGGCGGCCCCGGTATCACCCGCTCAGATCTGCTTGTTATCAACAAGATCGATCTTGCGCCCCACGTTGGGGCCTCCCTTGAGGTGATGGAGCGCGACGCCAAACGCATGCGTGGCAACCGCCCCTTCGTGTTTGCCAATCTACGCGCCGGTCAGGGGATCGATGCCGTCGCACGCTTCATCGAGCAGACGGGCGGCCTTGGCCTGTAGTCCTGCGTGCCGACGCACGGTCACCCCAATCGCTGCTTCGATTACGCACGTTGGGCTTGAACGACGGCGCAGGCGCGCGGCGGTGTTCCCCCTTTTCACTTCGCAAGCAAATTGCCGTAGGTCGCCACTCTCACGGCAGCAAATTGCGCGCGCACTGATCCCACGCCGTCCGTTCCGCTCGACGCGATCACCACTAAAGCAACGTGCCGCTTGCGGCGATCTCGCGGCCGCGCTCGAACCAGGGGGCGCTCACGCTCGCGTCTCGAGCGCGGCCTTCGATCCGCCCGAAACGATCGCATGATAAACCGCGAGAAGCGCTTGAGAACCTTCGCGAGGCAACCTCCTTACCCTGCGGGGGCGTCAACAGGACCTGCCAGGAGAGCCATCATGACGCCGACCGTTCGTCGTCAAGTGCTGAACCGACGCCAGGTGCTTGCAGGCGCTGTCGCTACTGGCCTCGAGCTCGTGGCCCCGGCAGTGGTTCGCGCGCAGCCGCAAGCCTTGAAAATCGCCGTGTTGTTGCCCCGCTCCGGGTATCTGGCGAAGGCCGGGCAAAGCTGCCATCGCGGCGCGCTCGTCGCTACCAAGGTGCTGGGTAATTTCAACTATAGAGTCGATCTCGTTCATGCCGACATCGAATCCAATCCCGATACGGCCCGTACGCTCGCCGAGCAGGTGATCAACGAGGGCGCGCAGTGCGTCGTGGGCGCATTCGATTCTGCGAGCACGCTGGCAATCGCGCAAGTCTGCGAGCAACGCCAGATTCCGCTGGTCGTCAATATTGCTTGGGCGCCGCAATTGACCGAGCAAGGCTACCAGTTTGTCGTTCGTAATTTTCCCAGCGGCGGGACAGTGCTCAGCAATGGCCTCGCGCAAATCAAGGATCTGATCGCGGCAACGAATATCAAGCCCAAGACCGCGATCTTCATTCATGCCAACGACAGCTTCGGAACCGCGCAACGCCAGACGCTGGATAAAGTGTTCCCGACCGCAGGATTGCCGTTCCGACTGGTCAAATCCATCGCTTACGATCCCAAGGCTCAAGATCTCTCAGTGGAAGTCACAAAGATCCGCGGCCACAATCCCGATGTGGTATTGGCGGTGCCCCGGGCTGCCGATGCCATTAAGCTCGTGCGCGATATGGTGCGCCAACACTTCCAGCCGATGGCCATCATCGCGCCCGGAGCCCTCGGACTCTTTGACGAAGAATTCTATCAGGCCCTTGGTCCGCTCGCCGATTATCACATAGCCATGTTGCCTTGGGCCAAGGAGAATGCCGGACTGACGCGGGCGCTCGCCGCCGCATTCAAAGTCGACCAGCCTAATTTGAGATTTGCGGTCGAATGCTTCAATGTCGGTTTCACGTTCGAAGCCTTGCTGATCGCGGCCGATGCATTTCGGCGGGCAGGTAGCGCAAACGGACGCGAACTCATGGCGGCGCTCAAGTCGACCGACCTCGCCGATCACGTCATGATTGGACCTGCCATCAGCTTTGATCAGAAGGGTCAGAACAGCCGCATTCCGTCAGCCTGTATCCAAAACCGTCATCGCACGCCCACCGTGGTCCTGCCGCTGGACGTTGCCACCATGGCACCGGTTCTCCCGCAGCCGCCATGGCTGGGACGTAGCTGATGGGGTGGGGCGGACAAGCCCGGTCTGGCGCGATGGACCCTCGCTCGGGGCCGCCCGAGGCGGTCAAGCCAAGCCAGCTCTTCCATATAAGACATTGATAAATATACATAAATAGAACCGACCCTACACGGCGGCTCGCCACCTAAGCTGACCTGAGGGTCGCGCCCTCTTCCCCGAGCGCCTGCAGCTCCAACTAGGCCGCTTCGTCGGCCGAGTTCTTGGCATCTGGTCGCTTGGCGCCCGACACGCAGCAGGTCTCGACCAGCTCCAGAAGCTCTTGGGGTTTGAAAGGCTTCGGCAGGTAGTGAGCGGAACCAAGCTTTATTGACATGCCGAGAAAATCCGGAGAGCGACTGTCGGCTCGGGTGAACGGAAACCCGGAGATGACGATCAGCGGCATCCCCGGCGCCAGGGTCGTCAGCCTGCGGATGGTTTCCAGTCCGTCCACTCCCGGCATGAAGACGTCGACAATCGCGACGTTAAAACTTTGGTGCGCGGCGATCTTCAGTGCGCCGGCTCCGTCCTCCATTGTGATGACTTCGTAGCCTGCCGCGGTCAGCAAAGTGCTGATCACGGTTCGAATGGCGGCATCGTCGTCGACTACGAGAATTCGCTTCATGAGACTCGAGGGGCAAAGTAGCGCAGCCATCGTCCGCGGACGCAGGTAGCTGCGTCGCAGTCCCGACACTGCTTTTGGCAGACAGCGATTTGTGGCACGACAACTTCAGCGGCGACGCCGACAACACCAAAGCGTGGACGCTCGGCAATGGCTTCGAGTGCGGCGCGTGTGGTGGGGATGTCGATGACAAGCGCTCGGCATGCCCTCTCCAGCAAGATCACGACTGAAGGACGCAACCGAATCAACACCAACGCTCGACGATTACCGTCGCCCCGGATGGACGGCCACAAGTTTCTTGGGGGTCGGTATTTTCACGACCTGGGCGAGGTTGCGGTGGTGTTGCGCTGCCGTTCTCGAGGCAGGCCCCGGGCGCCAGAGCGGCGCGGTTGCGTCGTCGCCCACCTCCCGAAAGTTGCAACGGGCCGGCCCGATGGGCGGCGGGTCCGCGGCGGCTCTGTGGAGAATGTCGATGCAAGGAGAGTTCGCCCTGCCAACGCCATAACGCATACCCATGCCGGCGTGTGCCGAGAGCGCCACCTTCCGCACTCTCGGCCACGACGACGGTCGAGCACCGGCAGCCATCGGGGAGTGTTCCGCCCAGCACCGCCCAAGATCTGCGCCGACGAAGCGCGATGATCGGCCGGAGGCCGTCAGCGCGCCCGGCCATGGTCGCTTCGGGTTGTTCCGGGATGCGGAGAGACGGGGAGTGGCGGAGCGCCCGGGTCGGCGCAATGATCGGCCGCCGCCGCGACGGCGTCGCAATACAGCTCGCTGGGATCCTTCCCGCCATGAAAAGGATCGCCGAGATTTACAGAGAAATACGAAGGAAGACGGTTGAATGCCCGGTAGGCCGACGGATAAGCGGACCCGTCTGCCCCGTCGGGGGCGGGGCCCCCGAAGTTCAGCACCACGAGGAGAAGGGTCATGAAGCTTTATTTCGCGCCCGGCGCTTGCTCGCTCTCGCCACATATCGTGTTACGCGAAGCCGGGCTGACATTCGACCTGGAAAGCGTCGACCTGAAAGCCAAGAAGCTGAAGAATGGCACTGACTATTGCCAGATTAACCCGAAGGGCCAGGTTCCGGTGCTGGCGCTCGACGATGGAGAAATGCTCACTGAAGGGCCCGCCATCGTGCAATACATCGCCGACAAAGCCCCGGCATCGGGACTTATCCCGCCCGCTGGCAGCAAAGAGCGTTACCGCGCCCAGGAATGGCTCAATTTCATCTCCTCGGAACTGCACAAGAACTTCAGCCCCTTGTTCCGTCCGAACACCCCCGACGGCTACAAGCCCATCGCCAAGGAGAACCTTGCGAACCGGTTCGCCTATGTGGATAAGCACCTTTCCAATCGACCCTATCTCGTCGGCGACAAGTTCACGGTCGCGGACGCCTATCTGTTCACCATCCTCAACTGGACCAAGTTCCAGTCGATCGATCTGGCGCCTTGGCCGAATTTGCTCAAATTCATGGCGCGCGTGGGCGAACGCCCAAACGTGAAGGAGGCATTGCGGGCCGAGGGGCTGGCCTGATTATCGACCGGCGCGCATCCAATCGTGCCCGTCGATATTGCGTCGCCACATGAAGGCGCGTCCGGCGCGCCGAAACCCGTGCAATCCGTTGCGAGCAGGCGGCGGGAACGTGAAGCGGCCGTCTCTAGGCTCCCTGCCGGCGATGGTGTATCGTCGTCGAGATCCACAAGAAACAAATACCCGCCCGCAGGCGGGGGAGGAGACAATGTCACGCTTGAAAGTGACGCGCCGAACCAGAATAACGCGCCGAACCGCGGTGAAACAGCTGGCGCTTGGTACCGCGGCGGCCGTTGCCGCGCCCTACATGCGCGGCGCATCCGCAGCCGGTAAGCTCACGCTGGGCTGCTGGGACCATTGGGTGCCCGGCGCCAACAAGGCCCTGACCGCGCTGTGCACTGAATGGGGCGAGAAGAATCACGTCGAGGTGCAGATCGACTACATCACTTCGACGGGCGACAAGGACAAGCTAACCGCCGCCGCCGAGGCTCAGGCTGGTACCGGCCATGACATCATGTCGCATCGTGATTGGAACATTAATGTCCATCACCGGATGCTTTACCCCGTAAACGACGTGATCGACCCGCTCGTCAAACAGTATGGACCAGTCACTCCGGTCGCGGAATATCTTGCCAATATTGATGGGGCTTGGTGCGGGGTGCCCGCCACCATCGGCAGTCAGGTCAAGCCATGCTGCTCCCGGCTTGATCTTTACCGGCAGCATGCTGGCATTGACCTCCAGGATCTATTCCCCCCGGATGAGTCAAAATACGACCCGGCCAAAATTGATAGCTGGAATTGGCAACTCTATCTGGAGTCCGCGACCAAGCTTTATAAGGCGGGGTTCCCCATCGGGCTGCCGATGGGACAAACCAGCGACGCCGTCGACTGGGTCAGCGCGTTGTTCAATTCGTTCGGCGTGGTGATGATCGACAAAAAGGGTGACATCAAGATCGATTCTGCGGAGACCCGCAGCGCGCTCGAATATCTCCAGAAGCTCATGGCCGTGAGCCCGCCCGAGGTCTATGCCTGGGACGACGCCGGCAACAACCGTTGGCTGATTTCGGGTAAAGGTTCGAGTATTATGAACCCGCCGAGTGCGTGGGCGGTCGCCAAGCGCGATAACCTCAAGGTCGCGGAGAATTGCTGGACGCACGCCGTGCCGCGCGGCCCGAAGGGGCGCTTTGTGGGCCAATTGCCGTTCTTCTACGGTATCTGGAAATTCTCGCAGAACAAATCTGCGGCGAAGGAATTGCTGCTGTTCCTCTCCCAGAAGGACTCGGCTCGCCAGCTGGTTGAGGCATCATCCGGCTATGATCTGCCGACGTTCAAAAGCTTTTACGATTTCGACACTTGGAAAAAAGTCGAGCCGCCGCTCGGCACAGTTTACAGCTATCCGCCTCGCGGCGATGAGCAGACTTCGATCGCGGGCTACCCGGCGCTCCCGGATGTCGGCGCCCAGATCTACAACCAGGCGATTGGGCCAGTCATGGTCGCGAAATTTACCCAGGGAAAGGAGAAGCTCGACGACGTTGTCAAATGGGCCGCCAACGAACTCGAAGGATATCTGCGCACCTGAATACCGAGGGCCGATCCTGCCGTGATGGTGGGCCCTCGATCGGCAGCCCGGCAAGCCGCGTGAACGAACGCGGGACAAAGCCGTTACTAAAGTGCCGGGACGTAACCATTCAGTCGGACCCAAGCACCATGCTAGACGCCGTCCATCCTTCTCTCCGGCCGCCTCAGGTGGCTCGGGCCCAGCGGAGCGGGCTGCAGCGACTGCTGCGGCATCGCGCCATGGTCGCGTTTCTGATGTGCTCGCCGCTGATCGTAATCATTCTGGCACTGGTCATCTATCCGGCGTTCTATTCGATCTATCTGTCGATGCTCAACAAGGGTCAGACCAAGTTTGTCGGGCTGGGCAATTTCGCGTTCCTGCTCAATCGCGATGTGTTCCGCATGGTGGTCGAGCAGTCGGCAATCTTTGCGTTGACCGCGGTATTGTTCAAGGCGTTGATTGGGTTGATCACCGCCCACTTGGTCCATAATCTGCCGACCAAAGGGCAGCGCAAGTGGCGTGGCATGCTGCTGGTTCCCTGGGTCATTCCGCTGGCTTTGTCGAGCTTGACCTGGTGGTGGATGTTCGACCCGACACATAGCGCCTTCAACTACGTGATCAGATCTTTCACCGGTGAAGAGGTGCCGTTCCTCAGCGAGCCTTATTGGGCGCGATTCTCGGTCATCTTGGTGAACGTGTGGTACGGCGCTCCGTTCTTCCTAATCATGTATCTAGCGGCGCTGAAGTCGGTTCCGGAGCAACTTTACGAAGCCGCGGAGATTGATGGTGCCAATGCCTGGCAACGATTCATTCACGTCACCCTTCCCATGATGCGCAACATCATTGCCATCACTGTCCTGTTCTCGCTGATCGTGACCTTCGCAAACTTTGACATCGTGCAGGTCATGACCGCAGGTGGCCCGCGCAACACGACCCACGTGTTCGCCACCTACGCATTCCTGCTCGGCATTCGCTCAGGCGACATCCCGCTTGGCGCCGCCGTCTCGCTGTTCATGTTCCCGATCCTGGGAGCGGCCGCGATCTTTATTCTTCGCGGCGTCCGCAAACGAGGAAGGGAGGTCGGATGACCAGCACGATTGCGCCGTCAGCTGCGCTGACCCGGCCGCGCCGGCGCGCCAGCCTCAGTCGCGGCAGACGTTGGGCGTTGGTGCTTTCTTACGCGTTTCTTACATTGTTCGCTGTCCTTTTCCTGCTGCCCCCTTACTACATGATCGTGACCTCGCTCAAATCGAACGCCGAGGTTGCGCATATGGTGACCAATCCGTGGATCATTGCTAATGGGGTCACCTTCGAACATTTCCGGACCTTGCTGGAGAAGACTGACTTCCTGATTTTTTTCCGGAACACGGCGGTGGTGACCCTTTGTGTGGTCGCCATTACCATGGTGGTCAGCATCCTTGCTGCCTATTCGCTTGCGCGCATGAAATTTTGGGGTTCCGGCGTACTCGCCACTGGCATATTTCTCACCTACTTGATTCCGGATTCGCTGTTGTTCATCCCGCTGTTTCAGATCGTGCGCAGTCTCGGTTTGTTGAATTCGTATTGGTGCCTGGTTCTCGTCTATCCGACGCTCACGGTGCCATTCTGCACGTGGATCATGATCGGGTATTTCTCCAGCATTCCCAAGGAACTGGATGAGGCCGCCGTCATCGACGGTGCCAACCATATGCAGATGCTGCTCAAGATCTTCATTCCGGTGGCGCTGCCGGGCATTGTCGCGGCAACCATCTTCGCTTTTACGGTCTCTTGGGCGGAATTTGTCTATCCGATGGCTTACCTCTATAGCTCGGACCAACAAGTGCTGACAGTCGGCACGGTCACGAGTCTGATCCGCGGCGATGTCTATCAATGGGGGATGCTGATGGCCGGCGCGCTGCTCGCCGCCGCGCCACCATTGATCATCTACGCGTTCCTGATGGACTACTATATTGCCGGTCTGACGGCGGGAGCCACCAAGGGGTAGCGTCCTCGGCCCAAGCAACGGCGCCGAAGCGTGCGGAGTGAGCAGCCGACAGCATCGGCCGGATCTCCGGAGAAGGCAGACCGAGACCCTGGTCGCGCTGGCCGTGGTCTCGCTCATTGAGATCAAGCCGCTAGGCCGGTGTACGATTGAAAGGATCGGAGTGGCAGATGGCCGATGTCGTTTTGCGCAACGTGGTCAAACGCTACGACGAGGTCGAGGCGGTCCGCGATATCAGTCTCGAGATCCCCGATAAGGAATTCTTGGTGCTGGTCGGTCCGTCCGGCTGCGGCAAGAGCACGACCCTGCGGATGATCGCCGGCCTCGAAGAAGTCTCGAGCGGCGACGTTCTCATCGGCGGTGAAATAGTCAACGACGTGCCACCGAAGGATCGGGACATCGCGATGGTGTTCCAGAACTATGCGCTCTATCCGCACATGACCGTGTTCGAGAACATGGCGTTCGGATTGCGATTGCGACGTTTTCCCAAGTCGGAGATTCGTGCCCGCGTCGAGCAGGCCGCTCGCATTCTCGACATCACCGATCTATTGCAACGTCGCCCCAAACAGCTCTCCGGCGGTCAGCGCCAGCGCGTCGCCATGGGGCGCGCGATCGTGCGCAACCCGAAAGTATTCCTGTTCGACGAGCCGCTAAGCAATCTTGACGCCAAGCTTCGCGTGCAGATGCGTACCGAAATCAAGCGGGTCCACCAGAAAGTCAAGACCACGACCGTATACGTGACCCATGACCAGGTCGAGGCGATGACGCTCGCCGATCGCGTCGTGGTCATGAACGCCGGCCGCATCGAACAACTCGGCACCCCGTTCGAGCTCTATCATCAGCCCAGAACCCGATTCGTTGCTGGCTTCATCGGCTCGCCAACCATGAATTTCTTGCCATGCCGGCTCGAACAGAACGGTGCTGGCCTCAGGTTGTCGATTTGCGAACAACTGTCGTTTCCGGTCCCCGTTGGACGACGAGACCGGTACAAGTCACATGTGGGCAAGGACCTGATCTTTGGGCTGCGCCCAGAGCACGTGACCGAGCCGCGCGGGGTCGGCGAGGAAGGTTGCCATTTTGACGCCATGCTCGACGTGGTCGAGCCCATGGGCATGGAGACCATGGTGTTCTTCCCGGTGAATGGCACGGAAATTTGCGGCCGCGTCGCTCCCGCGGCTGCAAAGAATGCCGGGGAATCGATGCGCCTCTATGCCGACCTCAACCACATGCATCTCATCGATCCGGTAAGCGACGTCGTGTTGTGACCCATAGGCGCTGACGTCGCGCACAGACGCACCGCTTTGCTCGCGCAGGGCGAGGTCAGAGGGTCGCCCGATCGCCGCGCCCTCAACGCTGGCGCGCGGCTACGAACACCAGGCTCAAGCAGCAAGACGGCGAGGCGACCGCCGGGACGCCAAGAGCGGCGGATTATGGGGTGGCGCGGGGACCAATCGTCACTCTGAGCACGCCTACGCCCTCGATCTGACCCAACAGTTCATCGCCCGCCACGGTCGGCCCCACCCCCGACGGCGTGCCGGTGAAGATGACGTCGCCGGGCGCGAGCTCCACCTGCGTGGAGAGCTGGGCAATGACTTCGGGAACACGCCAAATCATCTGCTCCAGATCGCCGTCCTGGCAAACCGTTCCGTTGCGGCGCAGTTCAATGCGCCCCTTCGTCGGATGACCGATCTCGGCGGCCGGGCGCAGCGCGCCGCAAGGCGCGGAGGCATCAAACGCCTTGCCGATTTCCCAGGGGCGTTTGATCTCGCGCGCAGCGATCTGCAGGTCACGCCGGGTCAGATCAATCCCGACCGCATACCCGTAGACAAGATCGACCGCGCGGCCCGGTTCGATCGCGCGGCCACCGCCCTTGAGGGCAACCACCAGCTCGACCTCGAAATGCATATCCTGGGTCAGAGGCGGATAGGGAATGGTCGAGCCGTCCGGCGCCAACGCGTCCGCGGGTTTGGCGAAAAAAAATGGCGGGGCCCGTTCATCCTGGCCCATTTCTCGAATGTGCTCGACGTAGTTGCGTCCAACGCACCAGACCCGACGGACCGGAAATAGCCGGCTTGAGCCGACGACCGCCAGCGTCGGCCGGGGCGGCGGGGGAATGACGTAGCTTGCTTCAGTGCTCATCGTTACCTGCGCCGCAAAGCAGAAACCACACGGCCAAAATGCATCGACCGGGCATCGCCTCCACCGGGGGCCTGCCTGTCCGATTAGCGATCTGGCGTGCCAGCGTCAATTGCGGCACGAGGCTTCGCGTCCTTGGCGTGGCGACGTGCCCGCAGGGCGTCGGCGGCTGGCGCGCCGACCGCCGAGGAGACGCGGCCGCGCCGATGCGAGCTTCCTAGCGAGCCGAGGCCACTGCAATAAGGGGCTCGAACGCCGCATAGCGTCCCCCTTTGCGCACGAGCTCGTCATGCCGGCCCGCTTCAATGATGGCGCCCGCCTCAACGACGAGGATCAGATCGGCATGCATGATCGTGTGCAGATGGTGGGCGACCACCAGAGTGGTGCGCCCCCGGCACAAATGCCCAAGCGCGGCCTGAACCTGACGCTCGGATTCGCGGTCGAGCGAGGCGGTCGCTTCATCGAGCAGGATGATCGGCGCGTTCTTGATCAGCGCTCTGGCGATGGCGATGCGCTGGCGCTCGCCACCGGAGAGTTGCATTCCATGCTCGCCCACCGGCGTTTCGTAGCCGCGCGGAAAGCTGACGATGAACTCATGCGCATAGGCGGCCGTGGCGGCGGCGACGATTTCCGCCTCGCTGGCATCAAGCTTGCCAAGTGCGATGTTGTCGCGGATCGTGCCGCGGAACAGTTGGACGTGCTGACCTACATAGCCGATTTGGCGCCGCAAGGATCGCCGCGACAGCTTGGCGATGTCCTGACCGTCGATCACAATTCGGCCAGCGTCGACGTCGTAGAGCCGCAGGAGCAGGCTCAGCGCCGTCGACTTGCCGCTACCAGACGGACCAACGAGCGCTGTGACCCTTCCGGATTCGGCCACCAAGGACATGCCACGGATCACCGGTTCATCGCGGCGGTAGGCGAAGCTGACGTTTTCGAACTCGATACGTCCCGCCGTGAGCACGAGCGGTGGCTTGTCATCGTCGATCGGCTCGGTTGGCGCGGTGTCGGTGATTTCAAACAGAATACGCACGCCAACAAGTCCGGCATTGAGCTCCAAATTGAGCCGGGCCAGGCGCTTGGCGGGTTCGTAGGCGAGCAGGAAGGCGGCGATGAATGAGAAGAACGCCCCGGGCGTGGCGTTAAGCTCAATGGTGCGGTAACCGCCATAGACCACCGCCAGCGCGACCGCGATGCCGCCGAGCGTTTCCATCAGCGGACTCGAGCGGTTGGCAAGACGCGCAATGTTGTTGGACTCCCGCTCGACCACCGCGACGCTGGCCGCCAGCCGGCGCCGCATTTCCTCCTCGAGCGCGAAGGCCTTGACCAACCGGATGCCTTGCAGGGCCTCCTGCATCGTCTCCAGGATTTGCGTATTGCCGGTAAATTGGTGGCGCGTCATGGCCTTGATACGGCGCACCAGTTTGCGAATGAACAACATCGCCGGGGGC
>Ga0126373_10001154_pt1 | contig 18534 bp, 15 predicted proteins | sample PanSoiMetPlot_11_FD_92545 | JGI IMG/M metagenome (GOLD analysis project Ga0126373, IMG submission 92545) | Tropical forest soil microbial communities from Panama - MetaG Plot_11 | ecosystem: Environmental > Terrestrial > Soil > Tropical forest > Bulk soil | place: Panama | collected 2016-02-17 | reverse complement strand
TCGGCGCCCGGCGCTGGCTGCGCGAGGACTCTCCCGGCTGGCGCTTTGCAGCGTTCCGAGCCTACCCGAGCACGACCTCTTGCGCGCCGATCACCACGCGTGCCACAGCCGGGGGCGTTATTGACCGTCATTCTCAGCGCCAGAGCGCTGAAACCGACGGTCAATCAGGAGTCTAGACAGTGTTCTCCGGTTAGACAGAGTCCCAGCGGAACACGCGAACCGAGATGAGCGTCAGGATCGCGGCCAGGCCCAGCAACACGCCGATTGCCGGAAGCGCGGTTAGCGGACCTTCGCCGCGGGCCATGACGTTCTGCATGCCAGTCACCAGATAGCGGAGCGGCATGGCGTAAGAGACGTCCTTAATCCACTGCGGTGCGAAGTCCAGCGGAATGAATGCGCCGCCTAGGAACGCCATCGGCAGAATGATGATGTTCGCGACCGCGGTCGCGGCTTGCTGCGTCTTGGCGAAAGAACCCACCAGCAGGCCAATCGACATGAACGCCAGCGTGCCGCACATGACGACGGGGATGGCCATCCACCAGTCGGCCGACAGCTTCAACCCGAAGTAAGGCGTGGTAGCGATGCCCAGGAACACCGCCAGCTGGATCAGCGCGACGAAGATGCCGACGCCGACCCGAGCCAGCACCACCGATCCGACGCTGACCGGCGCTAGCCGAAGCCTCCGTAGCAGCTTGTTCTCACGCCAGTTCACCAAGGTGATCGCGGCGCCGAAGGCACCGCCAGAGGCGATCGCCCAGCCCAGCAGTCCCGGTGCGATGTACTGAATCGGCTTGAGTGACTTGTCCTCGACTTGCGTCGTAGTCAACTGGTAGCCAGCGCTCGTCCCGGCAGCCGTCACGTCCGCCTGTTGAACCATCGACGAAAAGACTGCCTGAACGACGCCGGCGGTGGTCTGATCGGCGATGGAGTAATGCACGATCAGGGTGCGCCCTTGCTGCTGGACAGCGGCGTTGTCAGTGCCTTTTCGGACCGCGTTAAGCGCCGTCGTCAGGTTGTCGGTGTGAGTGATGCTCAGCACCTTGGCCAGCTGGGTAGGGGCAGTGGCCTCGGCCTGATCGAGGAGGCTCACCCGGCCGACTTCGACCACGCTCACCTTAGGCGCGTTCGTGCCCTTGTACAGCGACCCGAACAGCAGCAAGAAGAGCACGGGGATCAGGATCGAGAAAACCAGCGCGGCACGGTCCCGGACGAAGCCCAAGAACATGGCACGGGACAGGCTGCGGAATGCCGCGCGGTTCATGCTCGGTACTCCCGTCCGGTCAGGTTCAGGAAAACGTCCTCGAGCGTCGCGCCCTGCACTCGCAAGCCGGTTAGTGCCCGACGATCGGCTAGACCTGACAGGACAGTTCCCGGATCATGAGTCGCTATGGTCAGCGTGACGCCGTCGTCCGTCACCGCGGTGCTGGCTCCTGCCGCTGACGTGAGTGCCTCGGTTGCGGCACCGTCGAGCTGCCCGGACTCCACGCTGATGCGGACCGGGCTGTCGATGCCGCGCACCAACGCGGCTGGCGGGCCGAGTTGCAGGATCTTGCCGTGGTCCAAGATCGCAACCCGATCGCAGAGAGTCTCAGCTTCGTCCATGTGGTGCGTCGTCAAGACAACCGTGCGACCATCGGCATTGATCCGGCGAAGCAAGTCCCACAGGTTCCGGCGTGCTTGCGGGTCCAGAGCGCCCGTCGGCTCATCCATGAAGACAAGCTCGGGATCGTGCACAAGCGCACATGCGATCGACAGCCGCTGCGCCTGACCGCCTGACAGTTGCTCTGCCCGTTGGTCAGCCTGCTCGTCCAGGCCGACGACGCTTAGCATCTGATCCGCCCGCTGAGCCGAGACGCCGTAGAGCGAGGCGAAGGTGCGGATCTGTTCCCGCGTAGTCAGTTTCTCGAAGAACGACGTTGACTGCAGTTGCACGCCGATGCGTGGCAGCAGCTCCGGATTGCGCGGCCACGGCGCAAGGCCGAGCACGCTGAGCTGGCCGCTGTCGGGCTCACGCAAGCCCTCGAGCATCTCCAGCGTGGTCGTCTTCCCGGCGCCGTTCGGGCCGAGGATGCCGAAGAACTCGCCTGGCTCGACCTCGAAGCTCACCCCGTCGACGGCCGCTTTGTCGCCATAAGACTTGCGCAGATTCTGGGCTGAAATTGTGGCCGACACGCCAGGAACCATAACACGTAATAACGCGAAACGCCCAGATTTGCACGTCAGCGCAAAATGCGAAGATCCTATGTGCTGCGGTCAGCTGATCTTGCGGGCGCGCCGTTTGGCCAGTTCATCCGCCGCGGACCCAGGGCCCGTCGCGTCATCGGCTCGCTCGGCGGGCAGCGCGGCCAAGCTGCCTTCGACCTCTCGCCACACTCTGCCAAGCGCGATAGCAAACACGCCCTGCCCGCCTTGGACCAAGTCGATGACCTCGTCCGGGGAGGTGCACTCGTAAACGCTCGCGCCGTCGCTCATGAGCGTTATCTGCGCCAGGTCCGCCGATCCCCGCTCGCGCAAGTAGCCAACGGCAGTCCTGATCTGCTGAAGCGAAACCCCGGTCTTGAGCAGGTTGTTCACTACCTTGAGAGCCAGGATGTCGCGGAAGCCGTACAACCGCTGCGTTCCTGACCCCGCCGCCGCCCGCACGCTCGGCTCGACCAGCCCGGTCCTTGCCCAATAGTCCAGCTGCCGATAGGTAATCCCTGCGGCTGCGCAGGCCGTGGGCCCCCGGTATCCGAGATCCTCAGGCTGCGAGAAGACCTCGTCGCCGAACAGCTTTTGCTGCTCACCTATCTGCGCAGCTGAAGCCTGGCGCTTCGGCGCCGCTCCCTCGCCCCTCGATACCGCCACGCCTACCTCCGGCCCAGGGCGCCGGGTGCCTGGGTACACCTTTCGCACGTTAGGCCGGCCGCCATGGCCGAGTCAACGATCTCGGGCGGCGCGTCGCAGCTCGTATCAGACCACCCGTATCGGGGAGGCTCAGGTGGACCTGCCGAAGTCCTCAGGGGTGATCGAGTCGAGGAACTCACGGAACTTCTCGACTTCGTCTTCGTTCTCCTGCTCGTCCGGGATGGCGACCCCCGCCTCGTCGAGTATCTCGTCCCGCACGAAGATCGATGCGCCGGTACGCAGTGCGAGCGCTATCGAGTCCGATGGCCGCGCGCTGACCTCTCGGCCGTTAGAAAAGATCAGGTCTGCGAAGAAAATGCCATCCCGAAGCGAGGTGATGTTCACAGTGGTCAGCCGGATCTCCAGTGCCTCGAGCATGTCCCGCATCAAGTCATGCGTCAGCGGGCGCTGGGGCACCATGCCCTGCTGAGCAAAGGCGATAGCCGTAGCCTCGTTCGGCCCGATCCAGATCGGCAGATACCGCTCCCCGTCGGTTTCCTTCAGCAGGACGATGGGGTTGTTCGTGGCCATCTCCACCCGGACGCCGACGACCTCCATCTGCCTCACGGCGGCTCCGTCCCTATCCGCGCCTGAGCGCTCTGTTCTCCTGCGGCCTTGCCCACTGGCATTCCCCTTCTGCCTGCGGGCATTCCCTTTGTCAACGTACACCCGCTATCGATAGTGGCAGCCCGCCGGTCACGCGCTTGCACCTCCGATCTGGCGTGCCGGGCGGTGCGTCGCCTCGTCGTCGTCACTCGCGTTTACCTCGGCATCAGCGGCCAGTCCAGCCTCAGCCAAGGTCCCGGCTACCAGCGCACCGTGCAGGCGAAGCACCAAGTTCGCAAGCTCGCCAGCGGTGCTCGCCGCCTGCTGCCGTCCACCGGGCCCGCGCTGTCGCAAAATCGGTGCCACCAGGCTTTCGATCATGGCGGTTTCGCGTTCAGCAGCGGCCCGCACTGCGCGCAGATGCCGTGCTTCCACGCCGTACGCGGTGAGCGCCACCGCCGCCCTGGCCACCTCGAGCGCATCGGCACCATAGTGCCTGCCGAGCCGGTGCAGCAGGCCGAAGGTCTCCAGCTCGGCCAGGAGTGCCTCCGACATTCCGGCGGCTGCCAGAAGTTCACGCCGAGTGAGCGGGCCGGCTTCCCCGGCCGAGGCCGAGGGCAAGTACTGCCAGCCTTGGTGGCCACGATCAGCGGAATCAGGAGGACTAGAACTCAGCTCAGCATTTCTGGCGAGGCGCTCTTTAATCACGCGCAGCGGCAGGTACTGATCACGCTGCGTAGTGAGGATGTAGCGGAGCCGCTCAACATCGGCCGCGCAAAACCGGCGGTAGCCGGCCGGGGACCTGGCCGGCATGAGCAGGCCCTCGGTCTCCAGGAACCTGATCTTCGACACGCTAATGTCAGGGAACTCGGGGCGAAGCTGGGCCAGGACCTCGCTAATCCCGAGGTAGCCGCGGGCTGGCTGAACACTCATCGCCAGACCTGCGAGCCTCCGCCGCCGTACTCGGACTGTGTCCTTGGCCCGACCAGGAACACCAGCCGGAACTTGCCGACCTGAACCTCGTCGCCGTCGTTCAGGCTGGCTTCTTCAATCCGCTCCCGATTCACGTAAGTCCCGTTCAGGCTGCCGACATCCCGTACCGTGAAGCGGCCACGCTGCCGGTAGAACTCGGCGTGCCGCCTGGATACCGTCACGTCATCGAGGAATATGTCGCTGTCAGGGTGCCGGCCTACCAGCGTCAGGTCATTGCCTAGCAGGAACCGGCTGCCCGCGTTGGGTCCGCGGCTTACGGCCAGCAGCGCGGTACCGGGCGGCAGCGCCGCGACCGCCGCCGAGACCTCGCCGGACTCTTCGCCGAACTCGGTGTCAAGTTCACTAGCCCCGATCGAGATCGTCGAGGTCGTGTCAGCAACTCGCTCCCCCGGCCGCCGGGTCAGCGGCGTGCCGCAATGCGAGCAGAAGCGAGCTCCCTCGGGGTTCGCCTCGCCGCACGCTGTGCAGTAGACGCTAGGCATCAGGTGGCCGGGCCTCCCATTCGGCAGATGGGCGACGGGAGCGGAAGCAGCGCCCGCCGTGGCCGGCGTCCGCGCATAATCCGCTGGCACCGACAACGCTACCTGGGCTGACCCGCGCCGGTCCATGCGCCACGCACGCCGTCCGCGCAGCCACCGGCGGCCTGCTACCGGTCGCGGACCAGTGCCGGAAGCGCCTCCTCCTTGTGCCTCCGGCCTGCCCGAGCCCCGCAGGGCGTCGTCGCGACGCCTTCGCCACATTGTGGACGCACCTCCGCGTGCGATAGTCACCTGCGCGAGTCACCTAAGCGTCCGGTGATTGTCTCACGGTTAACGGTGGTCCTGCCGCTGGAATGCAGGCAGCCAGCAGGGAAGATGCCTAGGGCCAGGCTTCAGCGGCCGGCCCGCTCCACCACGGCGGCCCACTCATCCAGCAGCGATTGCGCGCTGTCGGGGTCTGTGCCTTCAGCCCACAAGTGGGTAACCGCCTCAGACGGGTCAGGCAAGACGAGGACCCAGCCCCGGTCGGGCTCGATGACCCGCAGGCCGTCGGTGGTGTCGATGGTCTTGTCGCCCGCTGCTTCAATGACCGTTCGCATCACCATGCCCTTAGCCGCCCAGGGCGTTGGCATGGAGCGTTTCAGCAGGTTGGCCTCGGGAATCCGGGTCTCGATCTGGCTCAGGGTGAGCCTGGTCCTGGCCACCAGGCCCAGCAACTGGGCGAAGGCGGCGATCGCGTCGATCGACCTGGAGAAGCTCGGGACGACGAAGCCGCCTTTACCATCGGCCGCAAAGATCACATCAGGACTCGCCGCGGATTCGTACAACGCGTGCAGCGAGGTTGGCGCCCAGACAACCTGGACGCCGTGATAGCGACACACTTCCTCGGCCACCCTGGTCGTGGTCACGGGCAGCGCAACCCGGCCGGTGCGCCGCTCGGCCGCGATCAGATCCAGTATGACCAGCAACGCCCGGTCCTCGCTGACCAGCGAACCCTTGTCGTCAACCAGCGCGAGCCGCTCGCCGACTGGATCGAACCTGACACCGAACGCGGCGCCGAAGGACGAGACGAGCTCGCCGAGGCGGTGCAGGTCCGCGCGGGTCGCGGCAAGCGACTGCGTCGGCGACGACTCGTCCAGCCTGTTGTTGACGGTCAGGACGTCTACGCCGATCTTGCCGAGCAGTCCTGGCAGCACGAGGGAAGTGGTCCCGCCCGCGCAGTCAGCCACGACTCGCAATCCGGCGCCAAAGACGCCAGTCATGTCGACGCACCGCAGAAGTTCGTGCGTGTAGGCCTCGATCACCCTGGGCGGATAGGACAGCTCAGCGATCTCACCGGGAAACGCCCTGCGGTACTCCTGCCGGGAGAACACGCGCTCGAGCTTGCGCTGCGCCGACTGGGACAGGTCAGCGCCATCTGAATCCATGAAGATGATGTCCAGCGACTGCGGATCGGCGGGCGTCGTGCGCAACGCGATGCCGCCACTGCAATCACTGCGGGCTGTCTCGAACCTGGCGAGCGGCATTGGCTGGGCTTCGAGGTCGACCACGTTGATCGCACTCGCGTTCAGGGCCCCGTGCACAGCTCGCTTGAGTGCACGTGCCGCGCGCGAAGAGTCCCGTGAGGTTGTGACGACTGCGCCTTTCTTCAGCGTGGTGGCGTAAGCGCTCGCGAGCCGCACGCACAACTCAGGCGTGATCTCGACGTTGACCAGGCCGGAGACGCCGCGGGGGCCAAACAGAGTGCGCTGGCCGCGCGACTCCCAGATCACGCTGGTGTTGACAACGGCGCCCGCCTCGATCGTCTTGAACGGGTACACCTTGACCCCGGCCGACACATAGCTATCGGGCTCGATCACGCACTCGTCGCCGACAACTGCACCCTCTTCTACCCGCGACTGGCTCATGACGTCGGTGTTCTTACCGACGACGCAACCGCGCAGGGTGGTACCACGGCCGACGTAGACGTTGTTGTGCACGATCGCGCGATGCAGGAACGCGCCCTCTTTCACGATCACGTTGCTGCCCACGACAGTGAACTCGCGCAATTGCGCGCCAGCCTCAATCTTGGCGTAGTCGCCGACGCAGAGCGGGCCCTTGAGGATCGCTTCTGGATCTACCTCAGCGCCATCTGCGATCCAGACTCCGGGTGACACTTCGAACCCGTCGATCTGCACGTTGACTTTGCCGCTCAAGACGTCCGCCTGCGCCTTGGCGTAGCTCTCGTGCGACCCGACGTCCTCCCAGTAGCCATCGGCGACCCAGCCGTATAGCGGCGCGCCGTTCTCCAGGAGTTTCGGGAAGATGTCGCCCGACCAGTCGACAACTTGGCCGGCCGGCACGTGCGCCAAGACCTCTGGCTCCATCACGTAGATGCCGGTGTTGACCGTGTCGGAGAACACCTGGCCCCATGTCGGCTTCTCCAGGAATCGCTGGATCTTTCCGTCGTCGTCGATGATCACGATGCCGAACTCGAGCGGGTCAGGCACCCTGGCCAGCGCGACTGTCACCAGCGCCTGGTTGTCCTTGTGGAATGCGATCAGGTCAGACAGGTCTATATCGGTCAGTGCGTCGCCCGATATGACCAGGAACGGCTCGTCCCGCAGTGCGTCCTCCGCGTTCTTGACGCTGCCCGCCGTTCCGAGCGGGGTTTCCTCCGTCGCATACTGCAGGCTCATCCCGAAGTCCTCGCCATCGCCGAAGTAGTTGCGCACGATGGAGGCGAGGAACTGCACGGTGACGACGGTCTCTGTCAGCCCGTGCCTGCGCAGAAGCCGAAGAACGTGCTCCATAATCGGGCGATTCACCACGGGCAGCATCGGCTTGGGCTGGTTAGCCGTCATCGGGCGCAGCCGGGTGCCTTCTCCGCCCGCCATCACCACTGCCTTCATGGCCGTATCACGGGCTTCACGGCCGCCAGATCTCCTTCCCCTTGCTCATCGCAGTCCCAGGCCGACCGGAGCAGGCCCGGCCAATAGCCGCCTGGCCTGAATTATGTACAGAATGGCCGCGCACCAGTACAAGGCACTTCCCCAGATAGCCATGGTCCAACCAGCGACCTTCGCAGTCTCCGCGTAACTGGCAACGTGTGACCCTAGGAAGAGCAGCGGAAACGCGTACAACAGGCAAAGCGTTGCTGTCTTTCCGACGAAGCTAACTTGTAGCGTTCCCCAGCCGCGCCTGCGCAGCACTCCAAGCACTCCGGCAAGCAGAAGCTCCCTGACTGCGAGCACGCCGACCAGCCACCACGGGATTATCGTTCGTACCGCTAGCGCGATGATCGTGGCAACGATGTACAACCGGTCCGCGGCTGGATCGAGCAGCTGGCCAAGCCTGCTTTGCTGGTTGAGCGCCCTGGCGATCTTGCCATCGAGCCAGTCCGAAGCTCCGGAGGCGATCAGCAGCGCGACCGCCCACCAGTCGCCGGCGGTGGTCTGCACACCCAGGACAAGCCACAGGAATACAGGCACGCCAATCAGCCTGGCGATGCTGATCACATTGGGAATAGTGAGAATCTGTTCGCCGACGACCTCATGACTGCCGAGTTGCTCGTCGTGGTTGGTCATGGGCCTCTCGCATGCTGGTACTGCCACGGCTGACCTTATCCCGCGCGCTACCCCATAGTGCAGACTGACCTCGTGCGAACCAGAACTGCAGTGCTTGCTGGGCTTGCCGCCTTAATGCTGTCTGCCTGCGCGAGCCAGGCAGGCCAGCAGCAGTCGAGCCCAGGCTCCGGGTCGGCAAGCGCCCCCGGCTCGAACGCTACGTACGCCTCTGCCACAAATTGGTCTCAATATCACGGGAACGGGGTGAGGTCAGGAAAAGTTACCCGCATGCCCGCGGCGGGCCGTCTGGCAGTGGCGTGGTCTGCCAAGCTCGGCGGCGCCGTTTACGGGCAGCCGCTCGTGATCGGCAACACCGTTGTCGCCGCCACCGAGACCGATTATGTGTATGGGCTGCGCCGCAGCACCGGCCAGGTGATGTGGCATGTCAAAGTAGGCACGCCAGTGCCACTGAACCAGCAGCCGTGCGGCGACCTCGATCCGCTCGGCATCACCAGTACTCCGATTTACGATCCCGCGACCAAGCTGGTCTACGTCGTCGCCCAGTCTGGCCGCGCCAGCCATCTGCTGGTGGCGGTCAGGGTGTCCGATGGGCACATCGCCTTCTCCGCCAACGTGCCCTCACCTGATCATCAGCCTGCATTCGACCAGCAGCGCGGTGCGCTCGCCCTCACACATGGCCACATCTATGTCTCTTTCGGCGGCCACTTCGGCGACTGCGGGCCATACGTCGGATCGGTTGTCGCATTGCCAGCGTCTGGACACGGCCCCATCTGGAGCTACAAGGTTCCGACGGCCGAACAAGGCGGCATCTGGAGCGCGGGAGGCCCGGTCGTTTCCGCTTCAGGAAAGACGATCTTCGTCGCGACCGGCAATGGCGCAGCTACCCATCCGCCATTCGATGGCGCGGACTCAGTCATCGCGCTGACACCGCAGTTGCGCCGGATTGGCGTATTCGCGCCGTCGAACTGGGCTGCAGATAACGCCGGCGACCTCGACCTTGGCTCGATGTCGCCTGCCCTTGTCGGCCAGGATCAGATCCTGCAGGTCGGTAAGGACGGGACTGGCTACCTGCTCAACGCCGAAGACCTGGGCGGGGTGGGAGGGCAGATCGCCCAAGCGCACGTGTGTCCGGCGTTCGGCGGCTCTGCCGTCAGCGGCACTACGGTCTACGTGCCCTGCGTTACCGGGTTGGCCGCCGTGAGCACCGCCGGCAACCAGATCGCGGTGCGCTGGCGCGGCCCCGCCCAGGCCTGGGGTTCGCCCGTCATCGGCGGCGGCGCCGTATGGGTCGCTAGCTGGACGAGTGGCGCGCTCTCTGCACTGTCGCCCCGCACCGGCATAGTCCTGCATCAGATCAGCCTGGGCGGACCGCTGCCACACTTTGTCTCCCCGAGCCTGTCCGGGAACCTGGTGCTGATCGGCACCATGACGGGAGTTACCGCAGTCTCCGGGGCCTGATCTAGCCCGCCGTGACCGGAAGGACGTGTACTTCGGCATCACGAGCTAGCCGCGACAGCTCGCGCAGTACTGGGTACCGGCCTGTCGCGTCCGGGTTCGCCCTCGACAGCACCAGCTCCGTCACCTGCCGCTCGCGCGCGTACTCGGCGAGTACTGGCGCCGGTGCTGAACCAGTCAGCCCCTCGAATTCGCCGCCGAGTTGTTCGGTCAGCGCTGCGTACTCGGCAAGTAGCTGGTCCTCTTGCGCACCGGGCTGTCCAAGCCGCACGGTCGCGACCGTGAACTCACCGTCGATCTGAGCCGCCAGCGCTGCCGACCGCCGGATCAGCGGCTCCATTCCGGGCCACGGCGCCGCACAGGCCAGTATCGACGGACGCAACTCAAGCGGCTCGATCGCCGGCTCGTCCGCATAGGCAGCCAGCCTGCGATCCCCATGCTCGGCCACGATGCGAAAGGCCCGCTCTCGCTCGCTGCGCAGAACGTCGATCGAAAACGTTGTTGCCAGCGCCGCGTCAATCTGATCCGCAGGCACGATTTCCCCGCGCCTGACACGGTCCATAAGGATCGTCGGCGGAACGTCAACAAGCTCGATCTCGTCGGCCAGCGCGAGCAAGGCTCCCTCGTCCAGGAATGCAGCTGGACCCGAGCCACTACCGAGCCTGCCGAGCTGGACTGTCCCAACCACTGTGATGCCCGCATCGGCGAGGCGCCGCGCCGCGGCGAATCTCAGCTCGGCAGTAGCTGTGCCTGCTGTCAGCTCGTCGACGCAGACCACCTCGGGTCGGCGGGCCAGCACAGCGGCGGTATCTAGCGTCGCGCCGTCGCCGATCACCTCCAGCTGATCCAGTTCGGCTGTTACGTCCTCGCGGTCGTGTGCGTCGACGGCGCCGACGACGATGTCGGTGCCGCGCGACTTGCGCCTGATCGCCTCGGCCAGCATCGCGGTCGTGGTGCCGCATCCGGGCGCGTAGCCGAGATAGACCCGGATGGCGCCGCGTCGCCGTCCGCCACCGCCGCGACCGTGGACGGGCCCGTTCCCCGATCCGTCCTGATCCTGACTTTCCTTACTGGCCGCCGTCTGGACATGCAGGTGCACCGCCGGGAGCTGACTGGCCAGGCGCTCGACCGCGGTTCCCCGCCAGCGTTCCAGCAAGCCGGCGGGTGGCACCGCTAGCACGAGATGGCGTGCACCAATCTCCTGCGCGGCAGCCGCGATCGCGGCCGGGAAGTCACGGCCCTCCCGGATCACGACCGAGGCGCCGCCTGCGGTCGCTGCAGCCTCTACCCGCTCTGCTAGTGCCTGACTGCCCTGCTGGCTTAGGGCCAGCACGCAGCAGCGCGCGCCGCGCCGCCTGGCGAGGCGTACGCCGCGCTGTACAAGCGACTCGGCATGCTCTGGCTGCCAGACCGTTACCAGCACATCTTGCGGTCGCCGCTGGCGGGTGATGCCTGGCGACGAATCGCTCTCGGCCACCAGTCGCAATCCGATCTCGCGCAACGCGGCGAGCCGGGCTGGCTGGAACTGCGTCTGCAGAGCCGTGTCCACCTCGTCGGGTGCGTAGATGTTGCCGTGCATAAGACGCTTGCGCAGGGCCTCGGGCGAGCTGTCAACGAACTGCAGGGCATCGACCTGCGCGAGCGTCTCCGCGGAAACGTTGGCCGCGGCGGGTTCGCCGGTTACGGCTGCTACGTCGGTTGCGACAGCGGCTACGTCGCCAACGTCAGCAGTGCTGATCACGTGGATACCAGCCTGCCGCAAAGCATCGATGGCTGAGCCATGCATACCCAGGTCGTCGACGAGAACTACGGCAGGCTTGCGCTCTAGCGTCGCAGCAACGTCCAGATTCCCGTCGCGCTTTAGCGGCACGACTTCCAGACCGGAAAGGGCTTCCTCGGTGTGCCGGCGCCCGCGAGTATCAGCAAAGCCGACGACGACATCCTCGCCCTGATCGCGCAGCGCGCGGCCTTCCTTGAGCATCGTGAACGTCTTGCCCGAGCCCGGCGCTGCGCCAAGATATACCGTCAGTGAGCCACGCGGAGCAGGTCCGGGCGCCTCCGCGATTGTCGCCCCGATCCCCTGCTCTTCCCTGATGATCTGGCCGCGAGCTGCGTCGTAGTCGTACAGCTCGGCGTAACGGCCCCAGTTCACAGCCACATCCAATTGCCTGGACGCTTCTTCTTCGCCAAAGCTGTTGCGCAGGATGTCGGTGAAGAAACCGGCGGGCAGGCTGTCGTCGAGGCTTCCGCGCAATGCCCGGTAAATGGTCCTGACCAGCGGAGCGTGGTCTAGCGACGCACGGGCGAATATCTCCTTGCTGTCCTGGATGCTGGCGCCAGCGAAGACCTGGCCGTTAGCAGTTAGCTGCAGCCGGTCGGCGTGCAACTCGGCGAACCCTAGCAACACCAGTGCGTCAACCAGCGGCAGCAGGTCATCCACCTCCAGGCCCAGGCTGTCGGCCAGATCAGCAAGGTCCGCCGCTCCGCCGTGACGGCCTAGCAAGATCTCGGCGAGGCCAGACAGCCCATCGACGGTGGCCTGCGGCAGCGGGGTATCGCTCACAGTTCCAAGCGGGATCGTGGCGGCCGGCTGTTCCGTCGCGGTTTGCCTCTGGGTCATCATCCGGTAGATGTGGTCAACCAGCTCGTCGAAGTCCGGGGTGCGCCGTCGACGCGGCCGGGGCAGTGGATTAGTCATGTCCGACCGGATTCGCCCGGGGTTTGTGCCCAAGACGAGGATCCGGTCAGCGAGCAGCACGGCTTCCTCGATGTTGTGCGTGACCATCACGATGGTCTTGGTGGGGAACCGCTGGCCCTCCCAGAGCTCGAGCAGTTCGCCACGCAGGTTCTCCGAGGTCAGCACGTCCAGCGCACTGAACGGCTCATCCATCAGCAATGCCGCGGGCTCGACCACGAGGGCACGAGCGAACCCGACGCGCTGGCGCATGCCGCCAGACAGTTCCTTCGGATAAGCGGTCTCGTAACCGTCAAGCCCGACGATGTCGATGGCGCGCAGTGCCCGTTCTGAGCGTGAGGCCGGCGCAATCCCTTGCGCTTCGAGGCCGAGTTCGACGTTCTGCTGCACGGTCAGCCAGGGCAGCAGCGCGAATGTCTGGAAGACCATCGCGGTCTCGCGGTTTGTGCCAGTCAGCGGCGTGCCGCGAAAGAGGACCCGGCCTTCAGTGGGTGCCATGAGCCCAGCGATACAGCGCAGCAACGTCGACTTGCCGCTGCCGCTGCGGCCGAGCAGCGCGACAAACTCACCCTCACGCACGTCCAGGCTAATGTCATCGAGCACGGGCAGCGGCCGTCCGCCTGGTCCGGCGAACGACTTGCTCAGCGACCGTACGCTGATCAGCGGCGTCGTGGGCGGTGCCTGTATCGCCGTCATGCCAGCGCGAATTTCGTCTCGGCCAGCCGGTACATCCGCCGCCACACCAGAGCGTTGATCCCGGTCACGAAAACTGCCATCACCAGCAAGCCAGCGAACAAGTTCGGCAGGTTCCCGGTGTTCTGGGCGATGAAGCTGCCAAGCCCAGCGGCCACCAGAACATGATGCTGGTATGTCACGTATTCAGCGACGATCGTCGCGTTCCAGGCGCCACCGGCAGCAGTGATGGCGCCGGTGACGTACGCAGGGAAGATCCCAGGCAGGATCAGCCGCCGCCAACGATCGCGTCCCTGCACGTTGAGGTCGTCCATCGCGTCCTTCAAGTCAGACGGCACCGCACTCGCGCCCGCGATCACGTTAAACAGCACATACCACTGAGTGCCAAGCATCATGAGCAAGATCGCGCCGTAGTTCAGGCTGATGCCAAGGTCGATAAACACCGCGATGGCGAAAGGGAAGACAAAGTTGGCTGGAAAGCTGGCCAGCACCTGCACGACCGGCTGCATGAATTGAGCGACCTTCGGGTTGAAGCCGATCCAGACCCCGATAGGTACCCAGATCGCTGACGAGACCACCACCACGACTATCACTCGCAGCAACGTGAGGAACCCCAGCCAGAACGCGTGACCGAAGACCGCAAGACCTTCTTCCCCGCCTGCCACGAACTTGAGCATGCTGAACAAGCCGTAGCCGAGTGCGACTGCCACGACGACGGTGAAGGCAACATCACCGGCCCGTCGCCGGGCAGCGTGCATGGTCAGGCTCCGGTCGTCTACGCCGGTCAGCCCGCCCAGGACCCGGTTGACCGGATTGGCGAGCGCCCTTTTGCCGCGACCGACGGCAGCGGGCCAATTCGACCTGCGCAGGGCGCTGAGCACAAGGGACTTAGGCTTCTGACCCGACTCTGTTTGCTCGACCCGGAACTTCTCGACGTAGGCAACCAGCGGGCGCCAGAAGAAGAAGTTGACGAGCAAGATCATGATGATCATCGTCAGGATGCCGTACCAGACGTGGACGAGATTTCCTTCTTGTTCAGCCACGCCCACATAGGAACCCACTCCGGGCAGCGTGTAGTGGCGGGAGCCGATTGTGATCAGCTCGGACGCGGTCAGGAAGAACCAGCTTCCGCCGAAGCTCATCATCCCGTTCCAGACCAGCCCGATAGCACCGCCGGGCACGTCGATGGCCCAGAACCGCTTCCACCTGGACAACCCCATGAGCCTGCTGGCCTCGTCGAAGTCACCTGGCTGACTGATCAGCGAATAGTAGAAAGAGAAGGTGATGTTCCAGGCTTGCGAGGTGAACACGGCGAAGATCGCCGCCGCTTCCAGGCCAAGCTCGGTGCCAGGGAAAACGACCTGGGTAAAGAAGGTCACGGTGACGGCAAGGAAGCCCAGCACAGGCACCGACTGCAAAATGTCGAGCGCCGGAATCAGGACTCGCCTTGCGCGGCGATTTCGTGCGGCCAGGTACGCATAGCCGAGGCTGAAAGCGAAAGAAAACAGCAGCGCAATGAACATGCGCAGAAGGCTGCGGGCTGCGTAGTACGGCAGTTGCGAGGGTGAGGTGTTGATCGTCGTCGAGCTCGCAGGGTGGAACGGTACCTCCGCGCTCGCTGCCACTCGCACAACAAGGTAGACGAGCAACAGGACGCCCAGGCCTACGGCAATGTCGAGCGGCCGGAACCTGAGCCTGCCGAGGTTCTCCCGGCTAGGAAATGTTGGACTGACCGCCACCAGGGCACTCCCGTCCGGCCGCAAGCTTTGGCACGAACCAATAATGCAGGTGGTCAGGTAGGTGACTGCCGCCCGCCCTGTGACTGCCGGACTCAGGCCATTTCGGAGTAGCTAGCCGCTGTGCCGGGCATCCTGCAGAAATTGCCGTGGGCGGGCGCTTGCGGCGAGACTGCGAGCACGGGGGATTTGCCAGTGAGTGCCAGGAGCCTGGAGTCACTGCTCGCGGTGATGCTCGTGGCGGCCTGCGCTCCGGTTCTGGTCGCAGCCCTGCCCGGTCCGAAGATCCCGCAGGTCGTCGTGTTCATCGTCGGCGGCATCCTGATCGGGCCGCACGGCGCCGGGCTCGCGGACACCACAAGCATTCAGTTGCTGGCCAACATTGGGCTGGGGTTCTTGTTCTTGCTGGCCGGTTACGAACTCGATCCGCACCTGTTCAAGGAGCAATCAGGCCGCCTTGCGGTGACCGGCTGGGCGTGCAGCGCGATACTGTCAGTCGGAGCTGTTGCTGGACTTGCCTCGTTTCACTTTATTCGCGACTTTGTTCCGATTGGCCTTGCCCTAACCACGACGGCGCTCGGCACCTTGCTGCCAATCTTGCAGGACCGGAACATGCTCGCTGGTAAGTTCGGCCGCTATGTGCTGGCCGCCGGTGCGGTGGGCGAACTGTTTCCGATCATCGCGATTTCGCTGTTCCTGACCAAACGGAACCAGTTTGTCGCCCTTGGCTCGATTCTCGCTGTCGGCCTGGCGGCCCTCCTGCTCACGGCGGTGCCGCGGCTCATTGGCAACCGCAGGCTCCGGGTTCTGGTCAAGCAGGGACACCGGGCCACCGCGCAAACAACATTGCGCTGGTCCATCGTCCTGCTCATCGTGCTGCTGCTCGCGGCGGAGCAACTCGGCAACGATGTAGTGCTCGGCGCCATGCTCGCTGGCATGGTGCTACGCAGCTGGACCCGGCGGACCGAAATGGACGTCCGGCCGCTGGAGGAGAAGCTTGACGCGGTCGGCTACGGCTTGTTCATCCCGCTGTTCTTTGTCTCCTCCGGCATGACGCTGGACGTCGCCTCCATCGCAAAGAATCCGCTCCGGCTGGTCGTGTTCCTGGTGCTGCTGCTCGTGGTGCGAGGGCTGCCATCACTATTCGTGTACCGAAATGTGCTGCCAGCCAGGCGGCGGGTCGAGATGACATTCATCACCGCTACGACGATGCCGCTGCTGATAGCGCTGACCGAGATTGGGCTGCACGATGGCGTCATGCTGCCTTCCAACGCGGCTGCTCTGGTCGGCGCTGGCGCGCTTTCGGTACTGATCTTCCCGCTAGTCGCAGCCACGCTGCACAAGCGGTCGCAGCAGGGTCCGCCGGACCAAGAACAGCTCGTGCCGGAGAAGACGGTGCCCGATACCTGGACCTCTTAGGTCCTTGCGGCGATGAATGCCGCCAGCGTGCTGAGCGACTCCAGCGCGTCGAGGTTGAGGTCCTCTGCGGCCACATCCACGCCGTAGCGTCGCTGCACTTGCCGCAGCAGCATCGTGCCAGTCAGCGAGTCAAGGCCGACACCGCTGCCGAAGAGCGGGGTGTCCGCTGAGACTTCGGCCAGCTCCGTCCGGGCCGAGATCAAGACCAGGATCTGCCGCAGCTCGGCCACGACCGCGGCCGCGTCTTGCGGCGATGCGGCAGCGGTCATAGCCGGTCCCGGACTTCGACATACGCAGGCAGCTCAGGAAGCTGTCCAGTAAGCCTTCGGGAGAATATGGCCCTGCCATCTGGCGCCACCTCGGCTGGCTCTGCCCGCAGTCCTGCTGCGGCCAGAGCCAGCCGCATCGGCACATTGCGCTGCGTTACCAGGCATGGCACCTGGATCTCCGCGGCACCGGCGACGGCGGCTGCGTCGCACAGCCAGGCGAGCAGGGCGTCAAGCGCGCCCCGGCCCAGTGCCCGGCACGACATCATGACCAGCGGAACTTGGTACGCTCCGGCCGGATGCGTTTGCATAACTGCCGCGCCCACTAGCCCGTCGTCGCCGAAGTCGTCGGCGAGCATCACACCTGGCACAACATGCTCACCGGATTCGACGAGCCGGGCTAGCTCGTCCTGAGTCCACGGTTCCCCGGCCGAGTTGAGCTGATGGGTGCGGACAGACAGTTCGTGTAGCCGCGGCACATGTTGCTGCGACCCCCGGCCGATGGTGATCCTGGTACCAGCCTTGCGCAGGAACTCCTCGCGCGAGCCACCGAATTCCTGAGCCGCCGATTCCCGGCGGCGGCGGGCGGCATACATCTCGCCGCGATGGCGTGATTCAGCGGTGATGACCTCTGGATTGAACTGTGGCCAGTTCGGCGCATCTGCAGCCTCTTCTGGCGTGAGCACGACGACGTCGGGCAAACTCGCGCTTACCTCCGCACGCTCAAGCATGTCATCGTCCACAAACGCCATCGCGTCCTGACCTAGCTGCAGTTCAGCCGCGATGCGTTCGATTGACTCTGCCTTGCTCTCCCATCCGCATTCAGCGGCGGCGAACTCCAGGCCCGTGACTGCTTGCACGTAGTCGGCCGCCTCGGGCGGATTGCGGCTCGCCAGCGCCTGCAGGATGCCACGGCTCGCAAGCTCACGTGCTACGCCGGCAAGTTCCCGGTCAGCATCGGGCAGTTGATCAGCTGCCTCAAGGTAGATCCCGTCCAGGAGAGTGTTGTCGATATCCCAGATGACGCACTTAATCACGGCGCTGACCGGGTCCGATCGTGAGCTCCATTGTCAGGTGAGTCGCGGCGAAGCCGAACTTCCGGTAGAGGGCGCGCATGCCGATGTTCCCGGCGTGTACTTTGCCGGTCAGATGCGTCAGTCCTGCATCGGTGGCGGACTGCACGACAGCTGCAAGCAGTAGCTCCCCGATGCGGGTGCGGTCATCGACATCAGCAACTGCCAGGGACCTGAAGTTGCCGTATCGCTCACCCGTCAGGGAATTAGTTCGAGCCGACAGCCATGCCCAGCCAACGGGTTGGCCCGGGTCATCAGCACTGACAGCGACGAGTGTTACCTCGCCTGGCTTACCAAGGGCTCCAGTAACCCGCCTGCGGTGCAGCGCGGGGTCGGTGACGGCGTCGCCAGCGAATGAGATGACAGCGATCTGGATCTCGTAGGAGACGATGGCATCGACATCCCCGTCCACTGCGGTCCTGACCTGGTAACTGGTCATCGTGGCGCCAGTGCCATCGGCCGGAACACAGTTCCGCCGCAGTTCGGGCAGCCTGCTTGCTGCAGATCCGCGATCCGCGGCCACTGACTACCGGGGCCGACGTCCTGCACGGTCTTGCAGCGGGCACACTTGTACGGCCTGGTCATGCTCGCCCTGCTTGCCGCGGTGTAGATGGCATCGCTGAACCCGCCTTCGATCACTGGCTTGGCGACCGACGTAGTGCGCAGGTGATACAGGTGGCTGCTGCCTGCAATGACACCTGCACCGAGGTATTCATTGAAGTTCGCG
>Ga0126373_10001150_pt1 | contig 18566 bp, 17 predicted proteins | sample PanSoiMetPlot_11_FD_92545 | JGI IMG/M metagenome (GOLD analysis project Ga0126373, IMG submission 92545) | Tropical forest soil microbial communities from Panama - MetaG Plot_11 | ecosystem: Environmental > Terrestrial > Soil > Tropical forest > Bulk soil | place: Panama | collected 2016-02-17 | reverse complement strand
TGCCAGTAAGCCAGCGAGGATGCGGTCCGACGAGCGCAGATTGGGCGTGCGTTGCCGGGAGCGATTCACAATCAGCAGTTGGTGCTTAAGAAGAAGCGACTCCGCAACGAGGGAACGGACACCACCGGGTCCGAGCAGGCGGGCCAGGGTAGCGATGAAGTGGAGGAAAAGGACGACCAGATGACGCATTGAAGAATGGTAGGAGGGCGGGGAATCGTAAGGAATTATGGGCGAAATAACAATTCGCCAGCCACAGGTCCGAAACCATCATTGCAATGACAAAATACGGTCGAATCGTCTCACCGCTCACGAAGTCAAGGTCCCTCCGTAGACGCCACTCAGGTTTAATCAATGCGGACCGCTGGCGAGTTCTGGCGAACGATTGCCAAACTGTTCGATGTGTCTGTAGGAATTACCTTCTCATTCACTCGCTCCTAAGAGGCAGCTTGATCCAGTGGACTGTGTGCCGTATTCCTGGCCGTTCATCCAAGGGGCGTCTACCCCCTCGTCATCTGTCCCACGCGCGCCCCGCTATGAACAAAACGGCACAGCCCTTTCGGGGAGCCCGCGTGTAATATAAGGGCACGAATCATACTAATAACGACCAAGGCTTTGGTTTCATTGAGGGGAGGCTGTGAGCAACGGCGATCTGGGCTGGATAACAAACTTCATCTGGGGGATTGCGGACGACGTTCTCCGCGATTTGTACGTTCGGGGCAAATATCGTGACGTGATTCTGCCTATGACTGTGCTTCGACGGCTCGACGCGATCCTGGAGCCCACGAAAAAAGCAGTCACCGACATGAAGGCATCCCTCGACGCCAAGAAAATCGTCCACCGGGATGTTGAAGTACGGGGACAAAGCCATCTTAAACTCGACTGGGTTGAACATCACAAAGGTTTTCTCCTAGCTGTCTGGTTGCTTGAAATCGACTATGGGGAAAATTCGGGGGACTCTGTGCGTCGCCAAAGTTATGCAGTCCTGTGAGTGACATTCAAGGTGTTTTACTGAGATCAATCATCGCGAACGGCGGCCGAGCCGAATCGGGGAAGGTTGGACGAGTCCCAACCGCCGCCCAGTGCTTTGACTAGCAGCACGCTTGCATCTATGCGCCGGCGCTGGATATCGATGGCGTTTCGCTCGTTGGCAAGCTCAGTCGCCTGGGCAGTAATCACTTGCAGATATGTGTCGACACCACCCCTATAGCGATTCGTGAAGAGTTGCAACGAATCTTTTGCGGACGCAACGGCTTCTTGTTGCTGCTTGGCTTCGTTCTCCAGAATGCGCAAGGCAGCGACGTTATCTTCCACTTCCTGGAATGCCGTTAATGAGGTTTGCCGATAGTTTGCAACCGCGGCATCGTAGTTCGCGCGGGCCGTTGCCGAAATGGCGCGACGGCGGCCCGCGTCGAACAAGGTATCGGCGAGCGCTGGACCTGCAGCCCAGAAGGCGCTGGGCCAAGTGAACCAGTTCGAAGCCTGCGTGCCGGCAAACCCCGCGGTTCCGCCGAGGGTCACAGCGGGAAAATACGCCGCGCGAGCGATGCCAATTTGCTGGTTCGCCTCGGCCACTCGGCGTTCCGCGGCGGCGATGTCGGGGCGCCGCTGCAAGAGCTCAGAGGGGAGGCCGATCGGGATGCTTGGTGGTTCCCTGTCGAGCGCCGCCGGGGAGAGGTTGAAATCCGCGGGTGGCTTGCCGATTAGAACCGCAATGGCGTGCTCGAACTGCTCTCGTTGCACGGTGACATCCGTGTCTTGGACCAGGGTTGTGTCCAACTGGGTCTGCGCTTGCGCGACGTCGGAGCGCGGGGCTACGCCGCCCTTGAATCGATTCTCAGTTAGTTCGAGATTGTCAGTGTACGCTTTGACTGTGTCGTCGAGGAGCTTTTTCTGAGCATCGGCGCTGCGCAATTCGAAATAGTCTAGAGCGAGTTCTGCTTCAAGACTCAGCTTCGCGGTCTCGTAGTCTGCGGCGTTCGCCTGCGCCTCTTCGCGTGCAGCCGCGATGCTGCGGCGCACGCGTCCCCAAAGGTCGATTTCGTAGGAAAGATCAAAGGGCAGCACGAAATCGCCCTTGCTCGTTTGACGGATCTGCGATGGGAAGCCCGTCGAAAAGTCTGAGTTTTTCACATAGCTGGCGCTTGGGGCGGTAGAGATGGCTGGAAACTGCGAAGCGCGATTGAAACGGATCGCGGCCCGCGCTTCGCGAAGGCGGGCTTCCGCCACCTTTAAGCTCTCGTTGGACCTGGCAATCTGCTCCTCAAGGTCGTTGAGTTGCGGATCGCCGAAAATCTCCCACCAGTTTCCGCGGCTCATTTGATCTGCGGGATTCGCGCGCTGCCACTGATCGCCCTGTTTAAGTGAGGCTTGTAGGTCTTCTTTGTAGGTCGCGGTTGTAGGTACAGAAGGCTTGACGTACCTTGGGCCAACCGTGCAGCCTTCGAGGGCCACGAGCAGCAGCACAACAAGGAAAGCGGCTATGCTTGTAAGGATGTAGCGGATACCCATAAACATGTCTTTCATCGCCTTTACCTTGTCCATGGCTTGTTGCTAAGTCGCACGGGCATGCCGCCGACCAGAGAGTCCGATGGATCAAGAATGACAGAATCCGTTGATTGCAGACCTGAAACGATCTCGACGCTATTGCCGTAGTCTCGGCCGATCTTGACTGCAACCAACTCAGCTTTGCCGTTGCGAACTACTCCTACCTGTAAGCCCTCCTTTCGGAAAAGCAGCGCGTTGGATGGCACAGTTACGGAGTGAGCTTGATTGGGAAGTTTGAGGTGCACAAAGACGTAGGCGCCCGGGAGGAGTTGGCCTGTGCGGTTATCAACGTCGACTTCGACGAGCAGCGTGCGCGAAGCAAGGTCAATAGAATTGGCGTTGCGGACGAGAGTGCCATGGAAAGTTTGGCCGGGGAATTCATCAAGAGTCAGCGAAGCGGTCACGCCGGAGCGCGCAGCGCGCGAATAGACCTCGGGAATCGAAACGTATACGCGGAGGGTGCGAATCGCGGCCATGTGAAAGAGTTCCCGTGGTTGTACGTTTGCTCCTGCATCAATGAGCGCTCCGACGTCTGTATTACGTGCAGTAATGATGCCGTCGAAAGGGGCATAAATCTTTTCGAACGACTGCAGTTGTTCGAGGCGCCGGACATTGGCGGCACTAGATTCGGCGGCGGCCTTTACTGCGCTGAGATTGCTGACCGCCTGGTCGGTTTCCTGTTGCGAAACGGAGCCGGTGCTCACCAGGTCTTGCCACCGGCTCGCAGTGATTTTCGCGATGTTCAGGTTAGCCTGTGCAGTATCCAGGTCGGCTCGAGCCTGTTGGAGTTGCTGATCAATCTCCGGCGTCTCGATCTCCACGAGTAACTGGCCTTTTTGGACGTGCGCACCGATGTCGAAGTACCAGCGCTTTACATAGCCGTTAGTTCGAGCGTAGATTGCGGCGTCAGTGAACGCCTGCGAGTTGCCTGGCAAGACGATCTCCTGCAACGGTGCGCCTTCTTGAGGAGACACAACGGCCACGGTGGGAATCGCGGCCTCTTCTGTTCTTTGTTTTAGGCGCGATTCGGCTGTCACTCGCGAATGGATGCCAGAGTAGAGCAAGACAATGAGAGCAGGAGTCGCAGCGGCCGCAAAAAGAAGCGCCCTTCCAGGACGGATTGCTATCTGAGGCTGGAATCCATCCGCACTTGGCGGCGTTGCCTTCGTTTCGATCGCTTCTGATTTGGGAGCGGTTGTCACATTTTCCTCGCATGGTGCCATTTGTTTTTCTCTCAGTTCAGGCTGGAATCGGTTCAGGCCTGCCGCTAGACGGTTCTTGGCTATCCCGGGAGTCACGTCGTCCGTGTAATAAGCTGAAAACGACAGGTACGAAGATTAGCGTGGCCACGGTGGCGCACAGCAGGCCACCAATAACGGCGCGTCCAAGCGGCGCATTCTGCTCGCCGCCGTCGCCCAGCCCAAGGGCCATGGGAACCATTCCGATGATCATGGCTAGCGCAGTCATCAACACCGGGCGAAACCGAGTGAAGCCTGCTTCGATGGCCGCTTGGATCGGATCTCCGTGCTGCAGCAGCCTTTCTTTGGCAAAAGACACGACAAGAATGCTGTTCGCTGTTCCAACGCCCATGCACATAATGGCGCCCATCAGTGCCGGCACGCTCAGTGTTGTGTGTGTGACGAACAAAAACCCGACAATGCCAGCCAGAGCGGCAGGAAGAGCGGTAATGATGATGAAAGGATCAAGCCAAGACTGAAAGTTCACCACGATCAGGAGATATACGAGAATGATCGAAAAAACGAGCCCGGTCAGCAACCCGACGTATGACCAACGCATGGTTTGTAACTGGCCCTTAACGGTCACAAAGCTGCCGCGGGGCAAGGACTTGCGGTTGGCATCCACAATGCGGGTGACCTCGCGACCCACCGCCCCTAGGTCGCGACCCTGGACGGCGGCGTAAATATCAACCACGCGGCGGATGTTGTAATGCGAAATTACCTCCATCTCGTTGGTTCGCTGGATGGAAGCGACGTCCGCGAGAATCTCCGGTCGTGCAGCGCTCGCGGAATTGAGAGGCGTGTTTTGTAGGTCTTCCAGAGACTGAGTCGAATATTGTGGAGTCTGGGTCACAAGGTTGTAGCTCACACCGTTCTTCCAATTTAGAAAGAACGTTGGAGCCACCTGGAAGCTACCGCTGAGTGAGTTCAATATACTGTTGGCTACATCGCGCTGAGTGTAGCCGCCCTGAGCCGCCTTCGTACGATCCACCCCCACATCAAACCCGGGGTAATCAAACGTTTGTTGGATCCGGGCGTCAGCGATGCCTGGAATGTGCTCGATTTCGTGCAGCATTCGGGCAGCCACTTGGCGGTTGCCCTCGACATCGCTTCCTTCGATTTGAATATCGATAGGCGCAGGCAGCCCGAAATTCAAAACCTGCGTAACGATGTCCGAGGGCAAGAAGTAGAACGTCACGCCCGGGAATTCGCGTGGCAGCGTCTCTCGGAGGCGCTGAACATAACCGGCCGTCGCGTGATGGTCTTCCTTGAGGGACACAAAGATATCGGCATCGCCCGCTCCGATCAGGCCCGATGTGCTGTGCATGAAGTTGATAATGCTGTAGGGCAAGCCGATGTTGTCCAGGACGTTGTCCAGCTCGGCCTCAGGAATCTTGTGCCGCATCGAGCCCTCAACCAGGTCGCACAGCTTGGCGGTTTCTTCGATTCGGGTGCCGCTCTTGGCGCGAACGTGAAGAATAAACTGGCCGTTGTCGCTGCTCGGAAAAAAGTCCTGACCGAGCCACGGCATCGTGAGGAGAACCACTCCAATGCAGCTGAGAAGGAAAGCGGGGATGAAAATGGCCCGCCTGTGCACCAGCGTAGTCAACAGGGCGCGGTAGGCATTACGAAGGAGTTCGAATCCGCGTTCGAACGCCTGCTGATAGCCTCGGAAGAACCCCATCTTTTCGCCGGCATGTTCTTCCGTGTTATATTCGTCTTCCGCGCTGAGAAGGTACATCGCCAGCGTAGGAACGATGGTTCGCGACCACCCGTAAGACGCAAGCATTGCGAACACCACGGCCTCAGCCAGCGGCAGAAACAGATAGCGGGCCACGCCGTTCAGCAGAAACATCGGCAAGAACACGATGCAGATGCACAGCGTGGAGACAAACGCTGGCACAGCGATCTGTTGCGCGCCGTCCAGAATGGCTTGCACGGTCTCTTTGCCCATCGCCAGGTTGCGGTTGATGTTCTCGATTTCCACGGCGGCGTCATCCACGAGGATGCCTACGGCGAGCGCCAGGCCGCCCAGAGTCATGATGTTGATGGTTTCACCGAGCGCGCTCAGCAGCAGCACACTAACCAGGATGGACAGAGGAATGGAAGTGGCAATGATCAGCGTGCTCTTCCAGTTTCCAAGAAATAGCAGAATCATCAGAGCGGTGAGGCACGCGGCGATCACCGCCTCGCGGATGACGCCGTTCACGGAACTTCGGACGAAGATGGACTGATCGGCTAGAGGAAAGATTTTCAGTTCCGGCGGCAGCGTCTGCCCGACGCGAGGAAGAAGGCCGCGAATGCCCTTCACGACGTCGATCGTGGAAGCGTTGCCGGCCTTGAGGATTGTGACCAGAGCGCCGCGATGGCCGTCCTGCCGCACGATATTCGTCTGGGGCGCAAAGCCGTCGCGCACATTCGCTACATCGCGAAGATAGATCGTAGAATTCCCGACAACCTTGACCGGGAGGTCGTTCAACTCAGGGACCGTTCTTGGACTGCCGTTCAGTCGAACGTCGTACTCAAAGGGACCGATCTTCGCCGTTCCAGAAGGTACTATCAGACTTTGCTGCTGCACGGCGGTGAGAACATCTTGTGGCCCGAGCCCTTTCGATTGCATTAACCCTGGGTTCAAATCGATCATCACCTGGCGTTGCTTCCCGCCGTAGAGGTAGGGAATGACAGCGCCAGGCACAGTAACCAGTTGGGGCCTCAGGAAATTCTGTCCGAGGTCGTTCAGTTGTTGTTCTGAGAGGCCGTTTCCGGACAGGCCCAATTCCAGAATGGGCACGGTCGACGCGCTAAAATTGATGATTAGGGGAGGCAGCGTGCCTGGCGGCAGTTGACGAAGGATGGTCTGGGATACCGCCGTCACCTGCGCATTCGCCGTTTCCAGACTCGCGCCATGTTGAAAGTAAATCTTGACAATGGCTTGACCATTTACAGTAGTCGATTCGATGTGTTCGATATTGTCTACTGTAGTCGTCAGGATTCTCTCGTACGTGCTCGTGAGCCGGCCCTCTAATTCTTCGGGGTTCATGCCGGTGAATTGCCAGGCAACCGCAACCACGGGGATGCCGATGTTCGGGAAAATGTCAGTGGGCGTGCGCAGGATCACCAGCGGGCTCAAAATCAAAATGAGGATGGCCAGAACGATGAAGGTATAGGGCCGGCTTAGAGCGATTCGAACAATCCACATAAGTAAGACTCCATACTCTCAATTCGCGAACTGTCGGAGCGAGACTCCGCGGGAGCGGGCAGCGTGACAACGGAGTTCCCCAGAAAAAAAGCTGTCTAACGGGCGAGCCAGAATGCGTAGCGAATCGCCTGGAATACTGGCCAGTGATAATGTGCTCGTAGGATGCGATACCAACTGAGAACTGTGGGTGGCTTCAAGATCGTGCTCCTTTGCTGACTTTTCGAAAAAAGCGTTTTCACAACGCATCTCGGTTCTTTTTGCTCCTTTTTCGTTGTCCTTGGTACTTTTCCTTCAGCCCGCGTTCCGCCTGCAGCCAGTCGTCCACGTCGCAACCGTGAATGTGGATCTCAGAGAGTCGCTGACGGATTTCCGCCTGTGACGGTCCACTGTTCTCTTCTTCTTCTGCGATGTCGGACTGAAAAACGATCCTCGGCTTGCGCTCAGAATTTTCAATCTCGTTTCGGCCTTACATAACTTGTTCCCTCTCTTCACCGCCTCTTTTAACCGCACGCGTTGCAAGCAAGCTGCTTTTCCGAAACGTGCCTCGTCTTGCTGACGGCTCGTGAAGTGTCTTGCCGCGATGTCCAAGTCGATCCGACGTAATGCTTTAAACTCTCGCGCAATTGCTTTCGCGCATGGAACAGGCGGGTTTTTACTGCACCGATCGATAGACCCAAGATTCGAGCGGTCTCCTCCGTAGACAGCTCGCCCAGGTCCCGCAGTTCGATTGCCTTACGTGTTCGCGGCGTTAACTGCTTTACAGCCGCTGACAGAATTCGCTTTTGCTCTTCGTGCAAGCAGTTGTCCTCAGGGCTGCGGTCCGAGTCGGAGAGATCCAGCGGTGGGGCTGTTCCGTCCATCGTAGTCGACTCCTCAATCGGGATCTCAGGCGAGCCGCGTTTCCTTCTCAGCCACATCAAGGCCTCGTTGATCGCGATCCGGGTAACCCAAGTGGAAAATTTGGATTTCCCTTCAAATCTGTGCAAGTAGACGAAAGCCTTTTGGAAGCTTTGCTGGACGATGTCCTCTGCATCTTCTCGGATACGAGAGAACCGCATCACCACTGCGAGAACCCTTCGCTGATGCCGCTCGACCAGGATCTCAAACGCCCGGGGATCTCCGCTTTTGGCCGCAAGTACGAGGGCCGTGTCGTCCGCGGCTGGACCATTCACGAAAATGGCTTCTCGTTTTGTTTGGTATCTTTCGTTTACGACTCTCGCTGACATCCGTTTAGCTCCTTCATTCTTTTTCTGTGCTCCTTAACGTTCGGCCTATCTCAACGAAGGCAGCGCCGAGCTCCATGCCATCGTAGGCGATTGTTGGTCTGCTGAGATCCGCTCAACTCGGTTTGCTTGTAATCCGCACCTTGTCAAGCACATGCTTCGTGTAAATGCCGTTGGCGACTAGCTTGGCACCCTTCTTCGATATCGCCCGCAACAGCCTCTCTCCGCTCTTATCGATAAACGTCACATCATTCAGGTCCACAACGCACCGCTGTTTGCTGTCAGCTATGTGGTTTTTTTTCCAGCAAGATCTGAATTCTTGCACCCACGGCTCAACCAACTTGCCTTGCAGAATCCAGCGCCTCTCCGTTTGCGTCTCCGTGATGGTGATCTTCAGCACGTTTGCCTCTGACGCTCCTACCGGCTACTCGAATTGCTTTCCAGCGGTGTTCTTGGGCTGTGTGCCGGCCCCTTGCACAAGCGAACTTCTCTCCCCCCACGCTTAAAAGACACTTTGTCCATTACGGATTTCATGAAGTGGATGCCGCGCCCGTGGTTGGCTTCAAGATTTTCCACGGCAAGCGGATTCGGAACCCTACTCGGATCAAAGCCCGGTCCTTGTTGCGAGACAATAAGTGAGACTCCTTTCCCCAGCTCACACCGGCACCGGACATGAACCAGCTTTCGAGAATCCATCCTGTTGCCGTGGACTACCGCATTGTTTACGGCTTCACGAAGTGCCAGTTCGACCGCAGGTTCCTCACCGCGAACGCATTGTGATCCTTCGATGAGCTGCATTAGACGTTCGACCACTGGCGAGATTGCCTTGATTTCGCTAGCTATCCAGCTGTCGATCTCAAGTATGGAAAGTTCCCCGCGTCTTTCGTCAAGCTTTACTCGAAAACCCGATGGTGCATTCGCCGTTTGTACTCGGGCCATGACCTTCGCCTCGAAGTCCGGTTAAGTGCACCACAAGGGCCAAACCATCCTTTGTTTCCAATGCAACCAAACCTGTTGATCTGTTGGGGGATATAAAGGAGCAAAATTTGTGTCACCAGTACCCCGCTGGTGTGTCAGCGACAGCTATATGGCGAACTCGCAGTTTTCTGTAACGCACTAGCAGTTTTCTGCGAGACAGGATTTCACACCTTGGCAAAGCAGGCTTTCTCAGAAACACCACACGGGGGGTTAGGCCGTGGCTACGCAGACGACCGCGAGATCCCGAGCTTTTGCATTCTCAAACGGAGCGTGGACTGCTTCATATCAAGGCGTGCGGCTGCACCGTTGGGCCCTGCTACTACCCAATTGCACTGCTGAAGAGCGTCGAGGATGTGGCGCCGTTCCGTTTCTTCCAAAACCCTATGAAGTGACCCGTTTGTCGGGGATTTCGCACGCCCGGGTTTTTGAACCGGAGGGCTGGCCTCGGAAAACTTAAAATCGTTAATATCGATATTTAGGGCAGGACCCGCCGAGATAATTACGGCGCGCTCGATCACATTCTGGAGTTCGCGTATGTTTCCAGGCCAATGATACCGGCACAGCGCGTCCATTGCTGCAGTGGGAATCGTTTCCATGGCCTTTTTCATACGTCTAGAAAACTGTTGCGTGAAATGTCGGACCAGGAGCGGAATATCATCCTGGCGTTCCCGCAATGGCGGAAGATGGACGGGAAAAACATTCAAACGAAAGAAGAGATCCGATCGGAACTTCTGTTGGTTCACCATTGCTTCTAAATCGCGGTTGGTCGCGGCAATCAGACGCGCATCCGTTCGAAGCGTTCGCGAGCTTCCCAGCCGCTCGAACTCCCTCTCTTGCAGCACACGCAGCAGTTTGGTCTGCAATTCGAGAGGAATCTCTCCGATCTCGTCCAGGAAAATCGTGCCGCCATTGGCCACTTCGAACCGCCCAATGCGTTGCGCGATCGCTCCTGTGAATGCGCCCTTCTCGTGTCCAAACAGTTCGCTTTCGAGCAAGCCCGTCGGAATGGCCGCGCAGTTGAGCTTGACGAAGGACTTCGACCCCCGCGGGCTCAAATCATGAATGGCGCGCGCAATCAATTCCTTTCCCGTGCCCGTCTCTCCATAGATCAGCACCGTCGAATCCGTCGGCGCCACGGTTTCCACATGCTTCAGGATTCTACGCAGAGAAGTGCTGCTTCCGATGATCTGGGCGAAATTCATTTCCGTGCGGATTTCATCTTCCAAATAAAGCTTTTCCTTCGAGAGCTGCTCCTTCAGGTCCCGAATCTCAGAGTAGGCAAGTGCATTCTCGACGGCGAGAGCAATCTGGTTTGCAACCTGCGTCAGAAAACTGATATCAGCCTGACTGAAGGCATCGTCTCGGAGTCTACCGAGATTTAAGGTGCCGATGGCGCGATTGCGCCTGATCAACGGTAAAAAGCAGAAGGACTTCAAACCTTCATGAACCGCGATCTGAACGACTGGGTAACTGAGCCAACCGGCAAAGGGACTCTGGATCGCCAGAGGCTTCATGGTCCGAAATGCCGTGCCGGAGGGCGATCCCTCGATCGAATAAACGAACTCTTCCTGGAGGAAGCCTTTGCCTTCCGGAAAGTCAATCGCGTAAAATCGCAGCTGCTTGTTTTCCGCATCCGGGAGCGACAGGCTGCCGTAGTCGCACTGCATCACCTGCCGGATGTCCTGCGAGATGGCCCGCAGGAGATCGCGGAGCTCCAGATTTGAAACCATCTGATTCGTGACGTCAAGGAGCAGCTCCAGCCTACGGTTCTTACTCTGTAGTTCCTCAGAGGTCTGCCGCAACGCCGTAAAATTCAACGCGTCGTCGAACGCCAACGCAATGTAGTCCACGACATGGGACACGAATCGGACTTCGTTTGGCGAGTAGGTATCCACCTGTTTGCTACCGAAAGTGATTGCCCCGAGTTTGCGGTGCGCTGTCGTCATTGGGAGCGAGCAGATCGTGCGAATATTGAGCCTTTTCAAGATCGCTTGTAGCCGGCCATAGCGCGGCTCCAACTCGTCCGTCAACCTCAGAACAGGTTCTTGCCGTTCGTAAACCCATGACGTAAGCGTCTCCTCGGGCGTCACCTTCTCTTCGGGACCAAGCTCTAATCGACTTGTCATGTCGATGAAATAGTTTTGAAACGTATCGGAGTCCGGGTCACGAAGACACACCCCGATCAAGTCAAACTGCACTACCCCGTCCAGTTCGTCCACCAGGATGCCAAGAAGTTCTTTAGAGTTGAGGTGCGCTCCGATGGCTCGGGACAGGCGGACGAGAGTTTCGTAACGCGCGGCAAGGGCGGGCACTGTGACGAGTTCCGAGTCGTTGCTCACGATCCTTACGTTACCTTCGTGATTCTGAATTCTCGTTCAGTTCGATGCCTCGCCCTACTCCGAGGCTACGTCGGATTCGTTCTTATGCGCGAGCCGCGTAACCCAACTCCTGCATCTTGTTTTCGTCAATCTTCAAGCCTGCAGCAGCAACGTTTTCTTCGAGGTGTTCGACGCTGGAAGTTCCGGGGATCGGCAAAAGAACTCGAGATCGCGCGAGCAGCCATGCGAGCGCAACCTGGGACGGAGTGGCTTTCCACTTCGCTACGATATGACGGATGGGACTGTCTGCACCGGAGAGTTGCCCAGCCGCTAGTGGGAACCATGGGATGAATCCAATCTTCTCTTTTTCACAATACTCCAGAACGTCTTCCGATCCGCGGTCGGTCATGCTGTAACGATTCTGGACGCTCACGACAGGAACAATGGTTCGCGCATGCTGAATCTGGCGCACACTTACTTCCGATAGGCCGATGTGCTTGATCTTGCCTTCCGCCTGCAGATCTCTCAGGGTGCCCAGTTGCTCCTCGACCGAAACCTTTGGGTCGATACGATGCAACTGATAAAGGTCAATTCGGTCCAATCGCAGCCGGCGCAGGCTCCCTTCGCAGGCGGATCTCAGATGAGCCGGCGTTCCGTTCTCGGCCCAACGGTCGGGGCCCGGTCGGTCGAAACCGCCCTTTGTGGCGATTACTAATTCGGCCGGATAGGGGTGAAGGGCCGCAGCGATGATCTCTTCACTCACCCCGGGACCATAGGAGTCCGCGGTGTCAATGAAATTGATTCCTAATTCCACGGCTTTCCGCAACACCCGCATAGCCTCCGCCCGGCCCAGTGCGGGCTCACCCCAAATCCCCTTACCAGTGATCCGCATTGCGCCGAACCCCATCCGGGTCACACGGAGATCATTTCCGATCAGAAACTCGCCGGCTTTCATCGCCAGTCCCTGCTTTTGCTGCTTTGCGGATGTGTTTTTTCGCATGCTCTTTCTCCCTTTCAGACAGAGTGTGGTTCGTATGTGTTATGGTTGTTCGGACGCCATTTTGAAGGTGCGAATGTCAGCGTTCCCGTCCACCAGTGTCGCGGAATCTGCAAGGAAGCCGCGCAGGACCGTATCTTCCAAATGTTTGTTCAGATGTTCTTGTGATTCGTAGCGCTCATAGAGGAACCACAATGCTCGATCCTCTAGTGAGTGATGCAGATCATAGGCAACAACTCCCTGATCCAATCGAGACGTCCCGACCAGCATCTGTACCCGACGCGCGAATTCCTCTTCCTTTCCAGCTCTGCCGCGTAGAAACGCAGCGACAATAACGGACTCCGCCATGTTGGTTCTCCTCATTAGTAATTCAGCTTCACGATACGGTCACAACAAGGCTGGCCTTGATGTGGCATTCGTTTTCTGGCGATCTTTCCATGAAAGTTGCATCACTTATGCAGCCCCGTCCTTTGTCACCAGCACCATGCGGAACCGTGCTTTGCCTTGCATCATGCGAGCGTAAGCATCAGCAGCCTGGTCGAGAGGAACTGTCTCGATCATCGGGCGGATATTCTCCAGAACGCTGAAGGCCAGGGTGTCCTCGCTGTCAATCGGCGTGCCGGTCAGTGAGCCGTAGACCGAGCGTCCTCCAAAGATGAGCGGGAGCGCACTCAATTGGATCGGGTCCGGCGGTGCACCGACCACGATGAACTTGCCGCGCGCTGCAAGGCCGGAGACAAGTGGCCCCATCGCATCACCACCACTGGGGGCTGTTGCGAGAATCGCCCTGGCCCGGCCGATACGCTGGAGCGCCGCTGCAGCATCTTCGGCGGCAGCATCGATGTAGATGTGCGCGCCCAAATCTTTCGCAAGCTTTTCCTTTTCCTGTCCACGCCCGATCGCGACAGTATGGAATCCCATGTGCCGCGCAAACTGGATGCCGAGATGCCCGAGGCCACCGATGCCCTGAATCGCTACCAGGTCTCCGCCGCGCAAGCCGGCGTTTCGAAGGGCGTTGTAGGTCGTGATACCCGCGCAGAGGAGAGGGGCGGCTTCTGCGGACGTGAGCTCATCAGGAATGGAAACGATGCCGCGCGCTTCAGCGATCATCACTTCCGCATATCCTCCATCTACGCTTACGCCTGATACCACCGGGTTCTGACAATTCGCACTGTCTCCGCGCATGCACGGTTCGCACACCCCGCATTCGCCACCCAAGAAGCCGACACCGACCCGTTGACCGATTTTCCATCTCGATACTCCGCTGCCCAAGACGTCAATGCGGCCGACTACTTCATGCCCGGGAACGCGCGGCAGAGTCAGACCAGGGTAGGTGCCCGTGACTGTGAACATATCCGTGTGGCAGATTCCGCATGCTTCCACGCGAATCCGAACCTGACCTACTCCAGGTTCAGGAACAGAACGTTCCACGACGCGAAGAATGCCCGGTGCTGAGACTTCCACTGCTTTGTATGTACTTTTCATTTGAATCCTTCGTTTTTCTTTTGTCCGATATGGCGCTGAAGATGAGCCCGCCCGAATCTCTGCCGTAAATCCCTCACGGCTTATGCGAAGCGCGATCAGCGGGGTCATCACGATGGGGTGCGAGAGCACGTTCCGGCCAATCTTGAAAGGAGAGCAAAGCGGCGAGGATGTCGTGTCAATCTTCTTCGATTCCATGGTCGTCTCTCTGTGCGTTATCGTCGCCGACGTTACAACCCTGCTGGTTGGTAACTCGGAGATGGAACGTCTGCCAATCCGTTAGGCAGCAGCATCCGGGCGGTCGCGATGATGTCGAGGTATTCGCGAACTAGCTTGATTTTTCCGTCGTGAACCGTAAGTCGGCTGACGTACTTTTGGATATAGGGATGGCCTGTCGCCTTGATCGTCGCTTCCGATTCGTATTCCACAAAGACGTAGGATGGATCCACCATCTCGTGAATGACGATATTCCGGAAAGTGGATGGAGAGAGCTTGGCCTGTACGCGCTCGAGCAAGGAACGGATAGCGTCCTTACCTTCAAACCGCGTTTGCTGGCCTATTTCCTGTAAGTACGGAAATTCAAAAACGCCGTCCTCCGCGAAGAGATCCACACATCGGTCGATATGGTTCAAATCTGCAAGAAACTGTTGCGCGATTGCCTTAGCCGTGGTCACGCTGATATCTCCTTTTTACTTGCCGTCCGCATCGCTTAAATCTCGCTCTAGATCGCGTATAGTTGTTAGAACCGCGGCTAGAAGGAATGCTGACTTCCTCCACCGCGAGCGCTCAGTGAGTATGAAGGGCGCTCAGCGGCTTATGCGAAGCCGCCATTGGCGCGAATGATTTGGCTGTTTACCCATCCGCCGTCGGGGCCAGCCAAAAATGACACAACTCCAGCGACGTCCTCGGGTCGGCCCAGCCGTTCCACTGGAGGCATTTTTTTGAACTCATTGATCTGTGCCTCCGTCTTGCCCTCTAGGAACACCCCTGTAGGCACCGGGCCAGGCGCTACAGCGTTCACGGTTATATTTCGTCCCCGCAGTTCATGGGCAAGGACGTGAACCAGACCTTCCACGCCCGCTTTCGAGGCAATGTACGGACCGTAAGTGGGGAAAGACTTCGCCAAAAGGCTGCTTGAAAAAGCGATAATCCTGCCACCCGAAGCGACGTGCCGCGCCGCGTGCGCCAGCACGAGGAAGGCTCCCCGCAAGTTGATTGCGATTACTTTGTCGAAGGTTGCGATATCACCTGCGGCGATGGGAAGAAGAGGCATGATTCCAGCGGAATGGACAACTACGTCGATGCCACCAAAGGTCGCGACCGTCTGCTTGAAGAGATTCTCGACGTCTCCGGGGTCTGTGACATCGCCTTGCACCGCGATGGCTTGTCCGCACGCGGCCTTGAGTTCCGCCACTAGCTTTTGAGCCGGGTCAGAGTTGCCGGAATAGTTCACCGCGATTGCGAACCCGTCATTTGCCAGCCTTCTTGCTACTGCACCGCCAAGTCCGCCAGGTGCTCCGGTGACGATCGCACTTCTTGTCATGATTGGCATGATTGCTCTCCTCCTCGGCTTTCCGATTTGTCCAAGTTCGCTCGCACTTTGAGATTTTCGTTTAGTAGAACGCATCATCGCCTTCCCGTCTAAAACGAGGACGGTTCCTCCGTCAGCCGCGTCCGGCATACGACTCCACCCGTCGTTGCCCTGGCGGAGCACTACCATGTCCCCGCCCGGCTTTTGACCGCTATTGCTTCAACAGGAGGTTAGAAAGAGAGAAGTCGCCAATGCCACCCACTGGGTCAGTAATTGACGTAATGGCCCCTTCTATGCGTTTTCCGTTGTCGGAAGCAACGAAATGAATCGTCCCTGTATTGAGGACCGTGGCTCCGGTGCTGTCGAACTCCGCACCGTGGCATGTACCTCCGACATACGTGGTAAACGAGGCTTCGCCGGTTCCAGTTGAGGGGTCGTAGTTAAGCCCCTTTTCAACATTGTGAAATGAAGTGACTTGAGGAGGAAAAATGTCTACCGGAAGGTCGGAAACTATCTGTGTGCCGGTCTCGCAAGAGTTACCTTCTTCGTCCCGAGCAACGTGTCCGGCAGTTACGATGCTGAGCGGGATTACCCGGGCAGCTTTGGTGCTGCAAGATTGTTCGGCGAACGGGCTTGTCGAGCTAACGCAAACTGCAAAGGACCCTTTAAGGGTATCCGAATAGTTGCCTCTCAGCTTCGAGCTAGAAATTACACCACCTTCGTCTTGCGCGCCTTGTGCGGCAACTTCGCCGGTATGTTCATTGAACAACACAAGTGCGAGACTGAGCACCAAGACCGCGAATACTTTTTTCATTTGACTCTCCTAATTCAGGATAAGGGCAAACATCCACTATTTACGCGGATGGCCCATCGGTCCCGCGACTGCTAACTCCTTGCGAAAATTCCAAATGTGCATTTTGACTACTCGACCGCATCATTTTCATCCGCATCGCGAAGATCGTCGGCTACACGAGGACCGTACCGCCATCGACTACAACGGTCTGCCCAGTAGCGAATTCTTCTTGCATCAGAAACAGATAGGCTTGTGCAACATCACGAGCTTCACCAACCCGGCCTACAGGCAGACTCTTGCCTACGCTTTCGTACAGATGCTCCCGCTCTGCTGCGCTCATGTTCCGCCAGAGGTCTGTCCGAACGACTCCAGGGGAAACAGCGTTAACACGAAGGGGTGCCAGCTCAATCGCCAGGGCACGTGTTAGAGCTTCGATCGTTCCGCACAAGCTTGCGACAACTACCCATCCCTTTAGTGGTCGTTGGCCTGCGATTCCCGTCGTGAGGACGATCGAGCCACGCTTCCGTATTCGGGGACTCCCGTATTTGACTGCCGCGAGGGCAGACCAGTAGCGTACCTCGAAGAAGCGTCTGGCCTTCTGGAGGTTCCGTGCTAGCGAGATCCTGTAGCTGTAGGCTATCGGCGGCTGTGTAAACCAAGTGATCGAATGCGCCGGTCTTTATGAAGAAGTTTTCAACGGCTCGTTCGTCGGACACATCGACTGCATGCCCCTGTGCGTCTCCTCCCACAGTTTTGATCGCCTTTTGAACTCGCTCCGCGTTACTCGAACCAATAATGACCTCTGCTCCCCGCGTCGTTGCCGCTTCGGCGACTGCAAGACCAATACCCGACGAACCGCCCAAGATCACGACACGCTTACTCTCCAGACCGTTTGTTACTCCCATTGGAATTCTTCCTTCCTGCTCGCTTGACTGACACTCACAAAGATGTCGAGATTCCTCCATGCGATTCATGCATAATAGTCATAATCCACATGCGTCTAGAGAAATTACGTCAGGTAGATTTGAACCTCCTGATTGCATTTGCTGCGATTGCGGAGGAAAAAAGCGTAACGGCGGCAGCATCCCGGCTGCTGCTGAGCCAGCCGGCAGTAAGTCGAGCGCTGCAGCGCGCACGCGCAATGTTTCAAGATGATCTGCTGATCCGATCCCCGAATGGGTTCGAGCTCACCTTGCGAGGTCGCAAGATCCTAGAAGAGCTTCAAGTTTTGCTGCCCAAGATGGAGCATCTGGTTACGCCGAACCTGTTTGATCCAATGCGAGAAAAGAGTCACTTCCGGATCTCAGGCCCGGACAATGTTTGCACGGTCGTACTGCCTGGCTTGTGCCGGCAGTACGGCAACGGACGTTACCAAGTGCAGTTCGAATTCCTGCCTTGGCAGGCCGGCATTTCAGAGCTGGTGGAACGTGGCCAACTCGATCTTGTTCTTCACATTGATGACGGGCTTCTGCCGGTGCACTTTCACTCGGAAAGGCTCTATCGGGAGGATTGGGTTTGCGCCGTCGCGCGTAACAGCCACTTTGGAGACCGACTCTCGCTGAAGCAATACCTAGCCGCGAGCCACATTGTTGTTGCCACTTATGGCGGGGTGCAGACAATTCCAGACAAGCAGCTCGCAGCAGTCGGTGCGAAACGCAGTTCCTCTATTCGAGTGCCTTACTTTGGGGTGGCTTTGCAATGCCTGCCTGGTACAGAACTCGTGCTGACCTTAACCTCTGGCATGACCTCGGCCGTCAAAAGGAATCGCGATATACGCCTTGTAAAAGCACCTCAAGAGTTGCGTCCATTTTATTTCTTGATGGCTTGGCATCCGAGGCTGAACAGCGATCCGCCTCACGTGTGGCTGCGTGAAGCCATGCGATCAGCGGCCACACCTCTTACTGGCTCGTAGCGTATTCTCTGCGACGACATCCTGCCATTTCGGTGGCGGATACTATTTATCGACTTTCGGTGCGGAATTTGGTGGGAGTCACACCTACGAACCGACGAAAAACCTTGGTGAAATGGCCTTGATCCACGGCATCGCCCATAATTCCTTACGATTCCGCGCCCTCCTACCATTCTTCCATGCGTCATCTGGTCGTCCTTTTCCTCCACTTCATCGCTACCCTGGCCCGCCTGCTCGGACCCGGCGGTGTCCGTTCCCTCGTTGCGGAGTCGCTTCTTCTTAAGCACCAACTGCTGATTGTGAATCGCTCCCGGCAACGCACGCCCAATCTGCGCTCGTCGGACCGCATCCTCG
>Ga0126373_10001149_pt1 | contig 18566 bp, 15 predicted proteins | sample PanSoiMetPlot_11_FD_92545 | JGI IMG/M metagenome (GOLD analysis project Ga0126373, IMG submission 92545) | Tropical forest soil microbial communities from Panama - MetaG Plot_11 | ecosystem: Environmental > Terrestrial > Soil > Tropical forest > Bulk soil | place: Panama | collected 2016-02-17 | reverse complement strand
TCGTAGCTGCCGAACCCGGCGAGGAAGAGCACGATGACCGCGGTGACCGTGATCCAGGTCGCCTGGATGCGGGCGTGTCCGTAGATGGCAGGTCCGTCCTCGTCGTCACCTTCTCGGTGCCGCCAGACAACGAACGAGTAGATGGCGTAGACGAGCACGAACACCATGACGGGCGCGGCCAGCACGGACATGACCTTGATGTCGAACTGCTGGCTGGCGGCTGAGTCGGACATCGTGCCCGGCGGCATGTGCGGGCCGTACACGAAATAGAGCAGCACATCGACGATCACGGCGAGCGGCAGCCAGATGGCAAAGATCCACAGGCCGTGATTTCGCCCGGTCGGCTCCGCAGAGCCACGGGGTTCGGCAGCAGACGCGGCCATCAGGACACCACCTCCATGTTGCCGGTCATGAAGCCAATCGTCTGCATGGGACCGCCGAAGCCAGTGACGAAGCCACCGCCGCACGGCACCCGGCACTGCCAGAAGTAGGTACCGGCGGTCTTGGGCGTGTGGAAGCTAAAGGTCACTTTCCTGACCGGGCCCGACGTGCACGGCGAGGTCCCGCACAGGAAGTTCGCCTCGTTGAGATTGGGCGTGGCCATCGGCACGTTGAGATTGATGCCGGGGATCGAGAACGTATGGCCCACATTGCAGGCCGACCACGAGTTGAGTTGCGTGACCGGCTTGCCGTCGACGTACGCGACGCCGCCGATGGTCCCGGAGACCTTGCCGAACGCCGGGTTGCGCAGCGGGGTACAGCCGTCGTAGCCCAGGATCGTCATGTTGACGACGCTGCCAGCGGGCACCTTGAAGATCGTGGTGTGCTCCCACTGCTTGGTGGTCGGATTCTGGATGAAGTACGACACCCAGTCCGGGTGGGTGCTGACGGTGTTCTGCGGGTCTTCCTGCATCACCACGTTGACGCTGGCGCCGGTGTCCGGAGTCACGCCTGCGGTGAAGTCCACGGTCTGCGGACTCGCCAGGAAGTAATGCACGACGACGAACACCGCGAGCGCTGCAACGGCCAGAAAGCCTACTAGCAGCGTCGCGACACGGGCCGGCAGTGACACCGGCCATCACCTCGCTTCCGCGCCTGTGGGCAGGGCCACCTGGGTGCTCGCATGGCGGACTGCCTCGAATGACGGAACCGATGGTGCGATCGCGGCACGGCAGACCGCAAGGATCGTGACGCTGCATGACGAAATTGTCACGATTGCCGCGGCTGCTTCCCGCCCCCCGGTCAGGCTGAGCGGAAAGCGTCATCGCAGGCTAAAGGCCGGTTCGATACCATTGCCGGGCTTGACCCCGACTCCCGACATGGAGTAGACCCTCTCCCATTGACTGAATTGAGCCGACTGCAATCGATTGAGGTCATGGCCCAGACGATGAGCATCAGCCAGGCGGTCGCCGAGCGGGTGCGCAGCCGAATCCTCGTGGTGGACGACGAGCCGCAGATCCGGGACGTGGTGACCAGGGCACTCCAGGACGCTGGCTACCGCATCGACGCCGCCGAGGACGGCGCGACCGGCCTCGCCCTGGCGCTGTCCGGCGAGTACCAGCTGGTCATCCTGGACATCGTGATGCCGGCCAAGGACGGACGCCAGGTGCTGCGCCAGCTCCGGCACCTTCGGCCCGACCAGCCTGTCCTGGTGCTGTCCTGCCTGTCAGATGTCACCGCGAAGGTCGACTTGCTCGATGCTGGCGCCAAGGACTACCTGACCAAGCCATTCTCCCTGGACGAGCTGCTGGCCAGGGTCCGTGTGCAGCTGCGGGCCGAGCAGCAGGCGGGCGAGCAGCCGGGCGGCGACATTGTCCGGGCCGGGCGGCTGGTCCTCGACCTGGGTCGGATGCAGGCCGACGCCGGCCTCGGGCCGATGGCGCTGACCCGGCTGGAGATGCTGCTGCTGCGAACGCTGATGGAGCACGCCGGTGAGTCTGTGCCCAAGGGTGCGCTGCTGGCATCGGTGTGGGGCATCGAATTCGACCCGGGCTCCAACGTCGTCGACGTGTGCGTCCGCAGGCTCCGGTCCAAGCTCGGATTCGAGCTGATCGAGACGGTGCGTGGTGCAGGGTATCGACTCGCTTCGTGATCTCGCGCTCACGGAGCGCATCGCCCTGCTCCGCTGGGTCGTGACGCGCCCCGATCTGGACGAGCAGCGCTCCTCAGCGGGCTGGGTTGACCTGGCCTGGGTTGTGCTGTGGTTCCTGGGCCTCGGCGGCATCCTGGTCTTTCAGCGCTGGGAGTCGATCCCGTTCCACCTGATCTGGATCACGTTTGCGCTGCTGTACAGCTTCCGGGTTCGCAGCGCCGGCCGAACGTTCTGGCTCATGGCAGCGATGTGCGTCACGACATTCGCCGCCATCGGCGCCGACGTACTGCGCGGCACCCAGCCGGCCGACGAGCTCACCGAGGTCCCGCTGATGGCCGCGCTGTTCTGGGTCATGATGTGGCACGGGCGGCGCCGCCAGGCGGCGGACGACGAGCTGATCCGGGTCAGCCAGGAGAACGAGCGGCTGCTGACGAATCAGCGCCGGTTCCTGCAGGACGCATCCCACCAATTCAAGACCCCGATCACGATCGCCCTCGGGCACTCCGAGCTACTGGCCAGAAAGCTGGCGAGTCAGCAGGACAGGCGCGACATCCACGTGGTCGTCGGCGAGCTGAACCGGCTTCGCGCCCTCAGCGATCGGCTGCTGCTCATCGCGGCGTCGGCCAACCCGGATTTCCTGCGGCCGGAGCAGGTGGAGCTCGACCACTTCATTGCCGACGTGGTGCTGCGCTGGCGACCCGCCGCCGACCGGTGCTGGCAGCTGGGCACGCTCGACCCGGCCATCGCCCTTGCCGACGTCGAGCGTCTGGGACTCGCCGTCGATGCGCTGCTCGAGAACGCGATCCAGCACACCGAGCCGGACGACCTCATCAGGCTGTCGGTCGCGGCGAGCGACGACGGATCCGGGCGGGCCAGCATCCTTGTCCAGGACACCGGAACCGGAATCGCCGCAGATGAGCTCCCGCACATATTCGAGCGGTTCTCGACCGGGTCGCCGACGGTCGCGGGCCGCCGGGGAACCGGGCTCGGGCTTTCCCTGGTCCAGGCCGTAGCCCAGGGACACGGCGGGGAGGTGCGGGCGACAAGCGTGCCAGGCCTCGGCAGCAAGTTCGAGATCATTCTCCCGGTCAGCCCGGTGCACGCCCCGGACCTCGCTCCCACCACCATGCCGCGGGCGACCACCGGTGTTCCCGCGAGCAGTGGCACGCCCGACGAGTACCCTGGCGACCGATGATCGCCCAGGACCATGACGACGCACCCCTCCCTACCCCAGGGGAATCCGCGAATGCCAGGACATCGCTGCTGCCGCGCCTGAGAGCCATGAGCCGGCGCGCGAAAATTTTCACCGGCAGCGCGGCTGTCGCCCTGGTCATCGCGGTCGCCCTGCTCATCGCGGCTGCCCACGGCCCGGCCCGTCAGGCCGCGCCGCCACGGGTTGCGAAGAACTTCTCACTGACCGTGCTCGGCCAGCCGGGCGGCACCGTGTCGCTCGCCCATTACGCGGGCCAGCCGGTCATCGTGAATTTCTTTGCCTCCTGGTGCGGGCCGTGCAAGAAAGAGACGCCCCTGCTCGCCCATTACTACGAAAGCCATGCCGGTCACGTCAACGTGATCGGCATCGATGCCAACGACGAGCAGGCAGCAGCGCTGACGTTTGTCAGGCAGGTCGGAGTCGGCTATCCGGTCGGGTGGGACCCGTTCCCAGCCCCCACCACTACGTCGTACGGCGTGTACGCACTGCCGCAGACCTTCTTCCTGAATGCCGAGCACCGGATCGTCGCCCACGTGCTGGGACGCGTGACGGCGCGCGTCCTCGCCAGGGACGTGGCGCTGATGAACCAGCGGCCGAGCCAGAAGCAAGGGTGATCCCGGTGTCATCGCTGACCGATCAGGAACCGCAGCGGCGGTCGCTGCCGAATGGCTGGCCGGTGCGCCGGACCCCGCGGTGGGTGCTGCTGGCGGTCGCTGCGTTCCTCGTGGTCGGCGTCGCGGTCTCGCTGGTCCATAAGCCATCGCAAGCGCAGCGGGCCAGTGACCTGCGCGGCTTCCTGCACGAAGTGACCGCGGACATCGAGTCCTGCGCAGGCGGCGTCGACGAGTCGCTGACCGCGTTGCGGCAGGTCGAGTCCGGACACGCCACCAAGGCCACCGACGTCAGCGACGGGATCAGCGTCGCGCAGCAGGGTTCGGCCAACTGCTCCCCGGCCAACAACGAGCAGATCGACAATCTGGAGAGCTACCAGGTACCGCAGTCGCTGGCCAGCTTCGGGCTGGCCGACGCTGTCACCGGCCTGGTGACCTGGGCTGCTCCCGACGCGCAGCGCGTGCAGGACGATGTGGCTGCGGTGCTCGGCGCGACGACGCCACAGGCGAAAAGCCAGGCGCAGGCAGCGCTCAGCCGCCACCTGGCCGCCCTCGACGCGCAGCGCGCCAAGGTGGACGCGCCCATCAAGAAAGCGATCAGGGTGCTGGCGATGAAGGCCGCCCCGCCGAACTTGCCAGGCTGACGGGGGACCCGCAGTGCCAGGCATGCAGTCGGGGCTATCCGACACCAATCCGATCATCGTCGCGGCGTTCAAGGCCGCGCTCCTGCGTCAGGGACTCATCATCGCGGCCGTTCTGATCCTGCTGGCGCTGGCATGGGCCGCCGCCCGCGAGTACTGGCCGCACGCCAGCGGACCCGCTGCGTCGTCCACCCCGGAGAGCACCGCCCGCCGCCTGCTGCGGATCGGCTTCGGCATTCTGTGGGTATTCGACGGCCTTCTCCAGGCACAGCCAGCGATGGCAGCCGGTCTGCCGTCGCGGGTCATCCAGCCAGCCGCGGCCACTTCCCCTGGCTGGGTCCAGCACCTGATGAACTGGGGCGCAACAGCCTGGTCGTACCACCCGGTTCAGGCTGGCGCGGCGGCGGTCTGGATCCAGATCGGCATCGGCGCGTGGCTCCTGTTCGCGCCGTCAGGCTGGCCGTCCCGGCTGGCCGGGCTCGTCAGCGCAGGCTGGGGCCTCGTGGTCTGGGCGTTCGGCGAGGCGTTCGGCGGCATCTTCGCACCCGGCCTGACGTTCCTGTTCGGGGCTCCGGGCGCCGTCGCCTATTACTGCGTGGCTGGGTTTGCGCTGGCCCTGCCAGCCCAGCGCTGGCGGTCCGAGCGGCTCGGCCGACAACTGCTGGGCGGTCTCGGGCTGTTCCTGGCGGGCATGGCACTCCTCCAGGCATGGCCAGGCGGTGGGTCCTGGAGCGGACGCTCGGGCTCGCTGGCCACCATGGTGTCGTCGATGGCCGGCACGCCGCAGCCGCACCCGCTGGCCGCGATCGTGCGCGGATTCGCGTCGCTGACCGCCGCACACGGTTTCGCCGTCAACCTGATTACCGTGCTCGCGCTGGGGGTGACAGGGGTGGCGCTGCTGGCCGGCGCCCTCGCGATAACGGATGTGAGGTCTGTGCGCGTCCGGGCGCGAGTGCTGCGACCGGCCGTCATTCTGCTGCTCGCGGTCTGCCTGGCCGACTGGGTGCTGATCGAGGACTTCGGGTTCTTCGGCGGGCTCGGCACCGACCCCAACAGCATGATCCCGGTCGCGATCCTCGCCGTCACCGGTTACCTCGCGCTGGCGCCCACGTTCGCCCCTGAGCCTGCTGCAGCCGCCGATCTCGCCGCTGCCGCCGAAGAGGGCGGAGCCGCATCCGTCGCGGACGCGGAGCCAGCAGTCGGGTCCTCCGAACCTCAGGGGCTCCCCGGCCGGCTGGCGCACACCGCGATCGGCGCCGCGGCCGGGGCCGGGCTGCGAGCCGTGCTCGCCTTGTGGGCTGTCGTGATCGTTATCGTCGGCGCCGGTCCGATGGCGCTGGCCCAGGCCAGCTCCACCGCCTCACCGATCATCGCGCAGGCGATTGCGGGCAGCGCTGCCCCGCTGAACTTCCCCGCTCCTGCCTTCTCGCTGACCGATCAGCGCGGCAGCCAGGTGAGCCTTGCCAGTCTGCGCGGCAAGGTCGTCCTGCTCACCTTCCTGGATCCGGTGTGCACCTCGGACTGCCCGCTGATCGCGCAAGAGTTCCGCGCCGCCAACCAGCTCCTCGGCGGCCGCGCGCACGACGTCGAGCTCGTGGCGATCGTCGCCAACCCCGTGTACCGCTCGGTCACCTACACCCGCGAATTCGACCGCCAGGAGGGCCTCGCCGCGGTCCCGAACTGGCTGTACCTGACCGGATCGCTGAGCCAGCTGCAGCACACCTGGACCAGCTACGGCCTCACGGTTCAGAGCGTGCAGGCAGGCGGGATGGCCGCGCACAACGACGTGGCGTACGTCATCGACCGGACCGGGCACACCCGGTCCGAGCTGAACTTCGATCCGGGTCCCGGTACCTCCAGCTCGCAGTCATCGTTTGCCGCCGAACTCGCCAACAGCGCGCAACAGGTACTGGGCGCGGAATGACGACGACGTGCAGCGTGGTCCGGCGCGGAAGCCGCCGCGCATCGGTCGTTGCCCTCGCGGTGCTCGGCCTGTTGTCACTCGCCGCCTGCGGCGGCTCCCGCCCGCCCGCCGGGACGAGCGGCGGCCGGGCGACCAGCCTGTCCGGCCCGGCGCTGGCCACCTCGCTCGGCGGATCCGACGGCAGCAGCTGGGCCGTTGTCGACATGGGCTCGACTGCCTCGGCGCTGAACAGTTTCTGGGAGCTGTTCGTCCGCCCGGCTGGCAGCTCTACCTGGCGGCTCGCCACGCCCACCGGGGTCGCGAGCAACGGTGGCCTCGTCATGACGCAGAGCACCCCGGGGGAGATCGTCACCGGATTCCGGCCAAGCCAGGACCTGACCTTCTCGCCGCTGGCCAGCAGCGGCGACGCCGGTGCTCAGTGGTCAGCGGACGCGCCGCTCAACCCCGGCCTGGCGGACGTTCCCGGCGCGCTGGCGGGCAACTCGGCAGGCCACCTGATCGCCCTGACGCAGAGCGGTGATGTCGAGTCAGCGGCCGCCGTCGGAGCGGCGTGGACCCGGCTGACGTCGCTCGGCGCGCTGGCTAAGGGACCCGCCGGGCGGGCCTGCGGACTGACGGCGCTCACCGCCGTCGCGTGGACGCCAGCCGGGGCGCCGCTGGTCGCCGGGGACTGCAGCAAGCCAGGAGTGACCGGGATCTTCACGCTGTCCGCCGGAGGCTGGCACGCAGCCGCACCGCGCCTGACGGGCTCGCCTGTCCGCAGCGGGGCCGATGTGGTCGGGCTGACCACGACGGCCGGACGGACCACCGCCGTTCTGACCGTCGGCAACCACGCCACGGCGTCGGTCATCACGGCGTGGTCGCTCGATGGTGGTACGCACTGGACGCAGTCGGCGCCGCTGCCCTCGCCAGCCCTTGCCTCCGGCGGCCAGCCATCGGTGTCATTCTCGGCAGACGGGTCAGCTGGGCTGGTCGTGACGCCAGCTGCCCGGCAGCCCGGCGCGAGCCAGGTGGCCACGATCGGCTGGCTGGGCTCCGACTGGGACGTACTGCCCGCCCTGAACGCGGCGCCGGCGAGATCGGCCAGTTCCCGGGTCGCGACGCTCGTGGCGGCACCCGGCGGAGCTCCGCAGGCGCTCGAGGTCGACGGCGGCACGATGACCGTCTGGCAGCTCGGCACCGGCAACTGGACGATCGCCCAGACGATCCGGGTGCCTATCCCCTACGGATCGTCAGGCTGAGGTACCCATGACTTACCTGGTTCACCACTGGTCATTCGACCCGTTCCTGATCATCGCGATCGCAGTCGCGGTGTGGCACGAGATCGGCCTCGCGCGGCTCGCCGCCCGGTCACGCCCGGACCGTACCCGGCAGCGCAGGCTCCGCTCCCTCTGGTTCTACGCCGGCCTGGCTGTGCTGCTGATCGGGGTCCAGTCGCCCATCGACTACTGGGCTGCCGACTATTTCTTCGTGCACATGATCCAGCACCTGCTGCTCATGTTCGCGGCTCCCACGCTCATCGTCGCGGGTGCGCCCTGGCAGCCGCTTCTCGACGCGCTGCCGGGCGGCGGCGGCAAGGCACTGACCAGGGAAGCGCTGACCGCGGGCTGGGCCAGGCCGCTGCGGGCGGTGACGGCGTTCTTTCTCCGGCCGTGGGTCGCGATCCTGGTCTTCAACGCGGTCATGATCCTCTGGCACCTGCCGGGGCCCTTCGACTTCGGCGAGCGCGACCAGGCCGTGCACATCTGGCTGGTGCATGGCAGCTTCTTCGCCGCCGGTTTGCTGTTCTGGTTGCAGTTCCTCCCGTCGCCGCCGTTCCGGATCAAGATGACGCCGGTATCTCAGGCCGGCGCGCTCCTCGGGACGAACGTGGTGATGTGGGTGCTCGCGATGGCGATGGGCTTCCTCAGCAGCACGTCGTGGTACTCGGTCTACGATCACATTCCCGGCGTCACCCTGCCCGCCTTCGCCGATCAGCAGATCGGCGCGGGCATCTTGTGGATCTGCGGCGACTTCTGGGCTATTCCCACGATGATCTTCGTGGTGCGCCGGCTGATGTCCGAGGACGGCTCAGTCAGCACAGCGGTCGACCGCATTCTCGGGCGCGGCTCCCAGCGGTTCAACTGGGCCAGCCGGGATGCGAGCAGTCGAGGCCTGCGTTAACTGCGGTCAGCGTCCCAAATCAGGGTAATCACCTGGAATTCCTGCCTATATTGACTCAGTGTCATGACGACCTAGAGTGTGGACGTATAGGACTATTCCTCGGTGGGAGGAAGCATGACCTCGACGCTCGGGCAGCGCCTCCGAACGCTCCGGATCGAGCGGGGACTCAGTCAGGCAGACCTCGCCGGTGACCTTGTGTCGCCGAGCTATGTCTCACTCATCGAGTCCGGCAGACGGTCACCGGAGCGCGAGGTATTGGACGGCCTGGCCCGGCGGCTCGGCTGCTCCCCGCTCTATCTGGAGACCGGGGTAGCCCCGGAGGAGGTCAACGAGCAGCGCCTTCGCCTGCAGTTCGCCAGCATCGCCCGAGCCAACGGCGAGCTCGACCAGGCGCGCGAGCTGTACATCGAGCTCGTGCACACCACGACCGGCGAGATACGCACCGAAGCACGCTGGGGCCTTGCCCAGACGTACGAAGCACTCGGGCAGCTGGACGCTGCCTTGACCGAGCTCGACGCGCTGACCGAGGCGAGCCGGTCTGGCGAGCCGGGTGCTCCGGGACTGCTGTCCGTCATGATCATCAAATGCCGCGTCTACCGCAGCGCAGGCGATCTCGCGCGCAGTATCGAGTTCGGGGAGAGCGCTTGGGCTGAGATTCGCGCGCTCGGCCTTGACGGCACCGAGGACGCCATCACGCTCGGCTCCACTCTGGCCGGAAGCTACGAGGCGCGGGGGGATCTGATGTCCGCTCAGCGCCTCGCGGGTCAGGTCCTCGCGCAGGCGGAGCAGCTCGGCTCGCGACAGGCGCAGGGTAACGCGTACTGGAGCGCGTGCACCATCGCGATGGCGCGCGGTGATCTCACCATGGCTCTTAACCTGGCGACCAGGACACTGGCACTGCTGTCCGAATCCGTCGGATCGCGAAGCCTGGCTGCCATGCGAATCAACTACGCATGGCTTCTGCTGCGAGCCGATCCGCCACGACTGGACGACGCCGACGCCATACTGAGTCGCGCGCATGAAGCGCTGACCGAGCTGGCGTTCGCGCCGCTGCTGGCCGCGTGCGAGACCGAGATGGCATGGTCCGCGATGTTGCGCGGAGATCTCCGCCTGGCCGCGGAGCACGCCGGGCAAGCCGCAGCCAGGTGCACGAAGCGTGGTACGGGACTGCAGCACGCCCGAGTGGTCGGCGGGCTCGCCCAGGTGCTGGCGGGTCAAGAAGCCGGTGCCGACGTGGTAGGCGACGCCGCGGATCAGCTCGCTACGCTCGGCTGCAGCCAGGATGCGGCGCAGGCGTGGCGTGACCTAGCCGACGCGCTCATCCGGCAGGGCAGATCCGACCGGGCGATCGAGGCGCTGCAACGCGCTGCTGACTGTGCCGGCCTCCGCTCCTCCACGATCCGGTCCGCGACGCCGACACAAGTGTCGGCATAGCGGCTCGATCCCACGTCATTCCTGCTTGTCGGTGGAGGCGCCGACCTGATCAGAGAGCGTGGCACGGAGGAATCCGAGCGTGCGCGACCGCAGATCGGCGAGGTTCTGCGGCCGGGCGAACCGGTGTCCCTCGTCCTCGTAAATCGTCAGATCGCAGCGTCCGCCCGCGATGCGGATGGCGTCGGCGAGCGCCGTCGCATGGATCACGGGTACGCGTGCGTCTTGCCGCCCGTGTACGAGGAGGACCGGCACGCGTAGGTCCGCCGCGTGACTCAGCGGCGAGGCCCGAGCTAGCAGGTCATGGTCGTCGCGTGGATCGCCGATCCGCGCCGCCTCGGCGAAGCCAGCCGGGCCGCCGAACGCCAGCAGCCCCTTGACATACCGCAGCAGATCGGTCGGCGCCGCCGCAGCGGCAACGCCAGCGAGCGGGACCTCGGCCTGCGTGCCCAGCATCAGCGCGGCGTAGCCGCCGTACCCATAGCCCACAGCAGCGATGCGGCGGGGATCGGCGACGTCGGCGACCGGCGCCGACCGCAGCGCGTCGACCAGATCGTCCTGCATCGCCAGCGACCACTGCCGGTTGCCCGCGTCCCCGAACGCCTTCCCGAACCCGCGCGAGCCCCGGAAGTTGACCTGAACGCAGCAGTATCCGGCGGCTGCCAGGTACTGCGCCCATGGATCGATCTGCGGCAGATCCCGCGCCCAGGGACCGTCATGGATGGCCAGCACGACCGGCCATGGAGGCGGTCCGGCTGGGCTCGTCAGGAAGCCGGAGACCATGCGCCCGTCCCGCGCGCGAAATGTCAGTGGGTCCCTGCGCTGGATCCGGCGACGGGCAAAAGCAGTAAACCTGGCAAGCGGGCGGCTTGCCCTCCCGCCTGACCTCGCGAAGGTGACGAAGGCTGGCCCGCCGACCGAGTAAGAGATCTCGGCCAGGCAGTGGCTGGCGTTCCGGCCGACGATCCGGGCCTGCGCACCGGCAGCAAGATCCGAAAGCCTCGACAGGTCAGCCGCTGCAGAAGCTGATAGCGCGACCTGCGGCCGTGCCGGGTCGGTCGTCGTGACCAGATCCGGACCAGATCCGTCAGGGGCCATCAGCACCTCGGTGACGTCGTAGTCCGGGCTAGCGCTGACAACCTCCGGTGTCCAGGAGGGCGGCGCCATCGAGACCAGGGCGAGCGTGTCGCGCCCGGCCGAGCTCAGCGCGAACAGGGTCCGGCCGTCGGAGCTGAACGCGAACGGCCGCGACGCGCGCGCATCCTCCGCGGGGATTTCGTAGATTGGTGACCACGAGGACTCGGCGAGCTGACTCTGCCACCAGATGGAGCTACGAAGGCCCGGTCCCGGCTTCGCGACGTGCTCAGAGTCTGCACGTCGGCAGCTGCCAGACCCGGGGCCGGGATCATCCGCCATGCAGACAGCGACTGCTTGCGTACCGCTCGCCAGCCACCGCCCCGCGTGCTCGGCAGGTGCCAGCCATTCTCGCCGCACCGCGCCCGCCGATGTCACCAGCTGGAGCCGGGAGCTGCTGGTGTGCGGATGCCGGACGCTCACCAGTACGCCCGCTCGCGGGCCGCCAACCTGACCCGCGTATCTCGTGTCCGACGCGAGACCCGGAGTCAGGTGGGAGATGGTCTGCGCCCGGAGGTCGAGCCACGCGAGCAAGCGCGGACCGCCGGGATACTCCAGTGCAAGGACGAGGGCGCGCCCGTCGATACTCCAGACGTAGTCCCGCAGAAGCAATGGGCGCAGATCCGACGCCAGCTGCATGGGTGCCTCGCCGCCCCCCACCCAGACGTTCGCGGCACCGTCATGCCAGCGGACGGCCGCGAAGCTGTCACCCTCCGGCGCCAGTCTGGCCCTGGCCCAGTCTGGCCGCTCGGGGACGACGTATCCGGTGGCCATCCTCACCCTGATCACCTAACCGCCAGCGGCTGGGCAGCCAGGAATCTCTCCGACGCTGCCCCTTGTGCACGCTAACCGGCGGGAAGAGACGTAGTCAAGAATGATGTGACTAGTCAACTTATGTGGATTGGCACCCTCGTAGTGCACTGAAGTGGCAGTTTGACTCTATCTCATGACAATCGGCCGGCTCGTTTCCGGCTGGAGCGAAAGGTGGGCACTGGCAATGATCAACATCCGCATCACCAGCATCGGCATACTTGTCGCCTTCGCGGTCGCGCTTGCCGCAGTGATAGCTCTCACGACCGGCGCGGCCGCGCACAGCACGCCAATGCCGAACGAGCCGGTGCAGTGCTGCTACTAGCGGGGCCGACTCCGGCCGCGGGTCGCCTGGCGACCGCCCGAGTCATCGCGGGCCTCATCGAATAGCAGCAGATCCGGCGTAGCGACCAGTAAGCCGGCGCGGCGGATCGCTGCGCTGTGCCTGGGGAAGCGCGCTGCCTCTATCGGTGTTGACGATGACCATGGAAGTCGAGATCTGGGCTGACGTCGTCTGCCCGTGGTGCTACCTGGGCAAGAGGCGGTTCGAGCAGGCGCTGGCGAGCTTCGAGCATCGGGACAAGGTGCAGGTGACGTACCGCTCGTTCGAGCTCGATCCGACAGCGCCGCCGGGTGTCACGAGCCCGACGGTCGAGCTGCTCGCGGAGAAATACGCCATGACCGCCGTTCAGGCCGAGCAGGCTCAGCGACAGATGGAGCAGCGCGCGGCCGCGGACGGCCTGACGTTCCGGATGAGCGGGCTGCGCAGCGGCAGCACCAGGGATGCCCACCGGCTGCTGCAGCTGGCCAAGGCAACCGGGCGGCAAGAGCAGCTGATGGAGCGGCTGCAGCGGGCCTACTTCACCGAGCAGGACTCGATCTTCGACCACGAATCGCTGACCAGACTGGCGGTCGAGGCCGGGCTTGATCGTGATGGCGTCGCCGAGGTCCTGACGGGCGACCAGTACGCCGACCACGTCGATACCGACGAGGCGATGGCGCGCGCCATCGGCGCTACCGGCGTGCCGTTGTTCGTGATCGACCGCCGCTATGGAATCTCCGGCGCGCAGCCGGCCGAGGTCATCACGGATGTGCTCGAGCGCGCCTGGGCGGAGGCCGGGACGTGACGGCCCGGCCAGGTCTGGTTCGCTGGCAGCCATGACCGTTGCCGCTCCGGCCGAACTGACCGACCCGCCCGCCTGGTTCACCGCGGCCCTCGCCGACGAGCCGGAGCGGCGCTCCGTCACGGTCACCGAGACCGAGATCTCCTACCGCGCCTGGGGCGAGGCCGGAGCCAGCGGGCTCGTTCTGGTGCACGGCGGCGCCGCGCACGCCCGGTGGTGGGATCACATCGCGCCGCTGCTCACCGCGGGCCGCCGGGTGCTGGCCGTTGACCTGTCCGGCCACGGAGACAGCGGGCGACAAGCCATATACAGCCTGGACGGCTGGGCGCAGGAGGTCAGGGCGGTCGCCGCAGCGGGCGGCATCAGCGGGCCGCCGATCATCATCGGGCACAGCATGGGCGGGTTCGTGGCGCTGCGCGCGGCCGGGATGTTCGGCACGGAACTCGAGGGGATCGTCGTCATCGACTCGCCGGTGCAGGATCTCACCCCAGAGGACCGGGCGGCCCGGCAGCAGCGGGCGTTCGGTCCGCTGCGCGTCTACCCGACCCGGGAGGCAGCCATCGGCCGCTTCCATCCGATCCCCGACCAGCCGGCGCTCCCCTACGTACTGCGCCACGTGGCGGAGACATCGATCCGCGCGGTGGACGGCGGCTGGAGCTGGAAGTTCGATCCGGCCGTCTTCGGCCGCGCGCAAGGCGCACCGCAGCTGCTGCGGCAGCTCGCCTGCCGGGTCGCCCTCTTCCACGCTGAGCACGGGATCGTGCCGCCGCAGACGAGCGAGCTGATGTACGACAGCCTCGGGCAGCGTGCGCCACTCATCGAGATCCCCGCGGCCGGTCATCATGTCATGCTCGACCAGCCGATCGCGCTCGTGACCGCGCTCCGAACGCTGCTGGCAGACTGGGAGCATTCGCGGCCGCTCGACAATCGGTAATTAATTCATAACGGAACGGGCTCGACGTGGGTCGCGGCCGGGCAAAGTTCGGCCATGCTACGGTTCGCGGAGCGCCAGGCCGAGCACGAATGAACCGTGACGACCACGCGTGCCCGGTCTGCCCCGGCTGCGGCGGACCCCATCAGCCAGTTCTTTGACGACCTCGCCCGACCCGGGCACCTCGCGACGTTCGAGTCCGAGTCGGCGACGATCCGATTCGACGTGCCCGACGACGCCCGCGCCGAACGATGGTTCATCACAATCCACGACGGCGACGTCTCGGTGAACCATAACCGCGGGCCGGCCGACGTAGTCATGACGATCGCGCGGCCCGCTGCGGCGCAGATGGTGACGGGCCGGCTGAACGCCCAGGCCGCCATGCTGCGCGGCCTGCTGACCTGCGAGGGCAGCATGGCCGCCTGCATGACGTTCCAGCGCTGCCTGCCTGGCCCGCCCGGTTCCGTGGGCCGGGTCGCCCCGATCAGCTCCAAGACGGTCATGGCCAAGCACGAGGCAGGGAGGAAGATGTGAGCGACCAGCTCGTCAACATCCTCGAGGGCAACACGTTCGTCGTCAGCGACGACCGGGGCGACATCGAGACCTCGGCGACCGATCCCACCGGCCTCTTCTCTTTCGACACCCGGTTCCTGTCCCGCTGGGTGCTCACCCTGAACGGCCAGCGGCTCACCGCCCTGTCGACCGACGACCTGCAGTACTTCCAGGCCCGTTTCTTCCTCGTGCCGGGTAGCGGCACCGTCTACGTCGACTCGACCCTGTCGGTCATCAGGGAGCGTGAGGTGGCCGACGGCTTCCATGAGGAGCTCCGGATCCTCAACCACGAGAGCAAGCCGGTAACCCTGGACGTCCGCATTGATGCCGCGGCCGACTTCGCTGACCTCTTCGAGGTCAAGGACGCGCTGGAGAAGAAGGGCAGCTACCACACGTCCGTGTCGGGCCAGAGCCTCGTGCTCCGATACCGGCGGGATACCTTCGCCCGCGAGACGTGGATCTCCGCGACCGAGAAGGCCGCCATCGACGAGCAGGGGCTGTCGTTCCACGTGACGGTGCCCCCCCACGGCGAGTGGAGCACCAGGCTCGACGTCGTCGCGGCGGCGGGCGCGCCCGCCGGAGAGGGCGAGAGCCCGATCAGGATCCGCGGCCAGATCGCCCGGCACGTGCGTCGGGACATGGCCCGCGGCCTGGAGAAATGGCTGAGGCACGCGCCGGTCGTGCGCTGCGACTGGGAAGCGGTCGAGCGGATCTACCACCGGTGCATGACCGACCTGGCGGCGCTGCGCTTCTCGACGCTGACCATGCCAGGCCGCTCCCTGCCGGCCGCAGGCCTGCCGTGGTTCATGACCATGTTCGGCCGCGACAGCATCTTCACGAGCCTGCAGGCGCTGCCATTTACCGCTGAGCTGGCCGCGACCACGCTGAAGGCGCTTGCCGAACGGCAGGGCACCAGGATCGACGACTTCCGCGACGAGGACCCGGGGCGCATCCTGCACGAGATGCGCTACGGCGAGCTGACTGCGTTCGAGGAGCGGCCGCATTCCCCTTACTACGGCGCCGCGGACGCCACCATGCTCTGGGTGGTTCTGCTGGACGAGTACGAGCGGTGGACCGGCGACACCAAGCTCGTCCGCGACCTGGAGCGCGCGGCCAGGTCGGCCCTTGCCTGGATCGATGACTATGCCGACCTGCAGGGCAACGGCTACGTGTCCTACCAGCGGCGGAACGAGCAGACCGGACTGGAGAACCAGTGCTGGAAGGACTCCTGGGACTCGATCTCCTACCGCAACGGTGATCTGCCCGGCTTCCCCCGGGCCACCTGCGAGCTGCAGGGTTACGCCTACGACGCCAAGGTCCGCGGTGCCCGGCTGGCCCGGCACGTGTGGAAGGACGAGTCGTACGCCGAGCACCTGGAGAAGCAGGCGGCCGACCTGAAGCGCCGGTTCAACCGCGACTTCTGGGTCGCCGACGGCGAGTACTTCGCGGTCGCGCTCGACCAAGACGGCCGGCAGGTCGACTCGCTCACCTCTAACATCGGCCACCTGCTGTGGAGCGGCATCGTCGACAAGTCCAAGGCGAAAGCCATCGCCCGGCACCTGCTCGGACCGCGGCTGTTCTCCGGGTGGGGCGTCCGCACGCTAGCCCAGGGCGATGCCCGCTACAACCCGATCGGCTATCACGTCGGCACGGTGTGGCCGTTCGACAACTCCTTCATCGCGTGGGGGCTGCGCCGGTACGGTTTCAAGGAGGAGGCAGCCGCCATCGTCGCCGGCGTCATGGATGCGGCCGAGGTCTTCAACGGCCGCCTGCCCGAGGCTTTCGGCGGCTATGACCGGCGCGCCACCCGGTACCCGGTGCAGTACCCGACGGCGTGCAGCCCGCAGGCCTGGTCAACGGGCGCGCCCTTGCTCCTGCTCCGGGCCGGCCTCGGCCTGGAGCCGTCCGGCGACAACCTCATCGTCGACCCGGCCCTGCCCGAGCAGTTCGGCGAGCTCGAGATCCTGGACGTGCCGGGCAGGTGGAAGCGGATCGACACCGTCGGGCGTGGCCGGATCGACACCGAGCGCCGCACCCATGCCCACGAGAACGGGCACGCCGGTCACACCCCGGCGAACTGGCCGGTCGTCTCGAAGGCCAAGTGACCGTCCCGGACGTCGACGGTGACCTTCTGGCCAGGCCGGACCTGACCGTCCAGGAGCATCCGCGATAGCTGGTTATCCACCTCGCGCTGGATGGTGCGGCGCATCGGCCGCGCCCCGAACTCCGGCTGGTAGCCGTGCTCGGCGATCCAGTCGACGGCCGCGGGCGAGAACTGCACCGTCACGTTCTGCGCGTGCAGCCGCCTGCGCGTCTCCTCCAGCAGCAGCTCGGTGATCTGCCGGAGCTCGTCCCGGTCAAGCTCACGGAAGATGACGATCTCGTCGATCCGGTTCAGGAACTCCGGCCGGAAGGACTCGCGCAGCCGGCGCATGAGCTGGTCCTGCATCGCGCCGTCTCCTGCTGTCGCTCCGCTGGCGGGACTGCCGAAGCCCAGCGCACCGCTCCGCCTGCCGATCAGGTCGGAACCCAGGTTGCTGGTCATGATGAGCACGGTGTTCTTGAAGTCAACGGTCCTGCCCTGGCCGTCGGTGAGGCGGCCATCGTCGAGCACCTGGAGCAGGATGTTGAACACGTCCGCGTGCGCCTTCTCGATCTCGTCGAGCAGCACGACCGAATACGGCCGGCGCCGGACCGCCTCGGTGAGCTGGCCGGCCTCCTCGTACCCGACGTATCCGGGCGGCGCGCCGACCAGGCGGCTGACAGTGTGCCGTTCCTGAAACTCACTCATGTCCAGCCGGATCATCTTGCTGTCCGCCCCGAACAGGGCCTCCGTCAGGGCGCGGGCCAGCTCGGTCTTGCCGACCCCGGTTGGCCCGAGGAAGAGGAAGCTGCCCACCGGGCGGTTCGGGTCGCCGAGCCCAGCCCGGGAGCGGCGAACCGCCTCGGCCACGACCGCCACGGCCTGATCCTGGCCAACGACCCGGTCGTGCAGGTGCTGCTCGAGCCCCAGCAGCCGGTTCTTCTCCTCCTCGGTGAGCTGATGCACGGGGATCCCGGTAGCCCTGGAGACCACCTCCGCGATGTCGTCGGGCGTGACCTCTGGCACTGCGCCCGACTCCGTGCCGAGGTGCTCCACCCGAGTGCGGATGTCGCGAAGCTCGTCCCGGAGCCGGGACGCCTGCTCGTAGTCTTCGCTGGCGACGGCCTGGTCCCGGTCCCGGCGCAGCTCCTCCGCCTTCCGCTCCAGCTCGCGCCGGTCCATGCCGGGCGTCTTGGTCCGCAGCCGGACCCTGGCGCCAGCCTGGTCGATCAGGTCGATGGCCTTGTCCGGGAGGAACCGGTCGGTGATGTACCGATCGGAGAGCTCGACCGCAGCGCCGAGCGCCGCGTCCTCGTAGCGGACCTGATGATGCGCCTCGTACCGGTCCTTCAGCCCGTGCAAGATCGCGAGCGTGTCCTCGACGGTTGGCTCAGGAATCAGGATCGGCTGGAACCGCCGGGCGAGCGCCGCGTCCTTCTCGATGTTCTTCCTGTACTCGTCCAGCGTCGTCGCGCCGACGACGTGCAGCTCTCCCCTGGCCAGCGCCGGCTTCACCATGTTGCCGGCGTCCATGCCTCCCTCGGTGCCAGAACCCGCGCCGACCAGAGTGTGCAGCTCATCGATGAAGATGATCAGCTCGTCCCCGTGCTCGCGAATCTCGTCGATGATCCGCGTCATCCGCTCCTCGAAGTCGCCCCGGTAGCGAGTTCCGGCCACGACGCCGGACAGCTCGAGCTGGATCACGCGCTTGTCGGCCAGCGTCTGCGGGACCTCGTCATCGAGGATGCGCTGAGCGATGCCCTCCACGATCGCCGTCTTGCCGACACCGGCCTCGCCGATCAGGACCGGGTTGTTCTTGGCCCGCCGGGACAGTACCTCGATGGTCTGCTCGATCTC
>Ga0126373_10001148_pt1 | contig 18580 bp, 20 predicted proteins | sample PanSoiMetPlot_11_FD_92545 | JGI IMG/M metagenome (GOLD analysis project Ga0126373, IMG submission 92545) | Tropical forest soil microbial communities from Panama - MetaG Plot_11 | ecosystem: Environmental > Terrestrial > Soil > Tropical forest > Bulk soil | place: Panama | collected 2016-02-17 | reverse complement strand
GCGTGCAAAGGAAAATTGCCCATTGTTACCCGATGCCACCTGTTGGCTGAAGGTTTGACCTTTATACGTAAGCCGAACAGTTGCTCCAACGCTGACACCCCCTCCTTGATCGAGAATCGTTCCGCTGATCAAGGTTTGTGACCGCGGATCGGCAACACCGACACCCGAGTTCCTCTGCCCAGAGAAAGCGCCTGGAGCGGTGGAATCCGTTGAAAACGCAATTTTAGGGGCAGGAGCTTCTCTGGGGACGTTCCCAGCGCGCGTTGTACTTTGGGAGTTACTCCAGGTGGCGAAAACCAGCAGCGCAGCCCCTATGGTCAGCTTTGTGGTAACAGTCCGCACAACTCCGAAAACCCGATCATTTTGTTCGTTGCTGGCTACCGAGGACCGACTGCTGAAACTAGAAGTTGAATTCAATACCCTCATCTTTACCACTGACAGAACCAACAGTGCGGTGCGGCGATTGCGGCACTTCAATCTGCGATGCTCACGGTGAGGTCTGCGTGGCTCGTGACACGCAGTTCTTTGCTACCTGCCTGGCGTTCCATAATAGGATCATCAGAAGACGTACCTGAGCGCCTGCGGCGGAAATCTGGTCTAGACGCAAGTATGCTACTGTCCAGACCGGCCCAGGGTGCGCGGCCGGCTGATCACGATGGGGTACCACGCCCGCTCAGAAGCAGTGTTCTGCTGCTCCTGGCTGGAAGTTCAACTTCCTGAAAGACCATCGGTTACGTCTCGTCAAAACCTTGCCCGGCAGCGGCCAAGGATATGACGTACCATTTCGCGTTTGCGCTAGAAGCTTCGCCGACGGCTATTGTGAACTGTTTCCTATCCTGCATGCAGACCTCCGTTACCCTGACTCATGCTAGGCACTGAAATATAGTTCCCCCAAGCCACTTCTCAGCCAGACGCAAGTGCACTCCCGGAATGCGTACCTGGTGAAATAGCCGGACTCAACGAAAATCTAGAGTTTGTTCAACATGGAGGAACCGCAATGAACTTTGCACACGGAAGGTCCATGCTCCCCATTTGCATGCAGCGAGGGCATGCACTACTGTTGATCCTTGCTGGCGCTCTCGCTCTCTGCACGACCAGTCTGAAGGCACAAACCGGCACCAGCCCACAAGGCGGTGCAGCGATCTTCACCGGTCCGAATGCAATCTGTGCCTCAAGCCAGAGTGGTATTTCCGGCTCACAAAATTTCCAGCCTTGCGTGGACACCAACAACAACGGCCAGTGGTTCACGGTCATGAGCGCGTCAATTAAGACGTCGACGAATAAGACGCTATTCGTCTCCCCGTCCTTGGTGACCGGCCTGTACACAAATACGCAGGTAAAAGGAGGCTCAAGCGGAACATCACAAACCGCAACAGCCGTGGCCAGCGTTGCGGTTCGCGTGTTGCTAGACTGCTCCAACTGCGTAACGGTTGGTTCACCCCAGACCTCAGCGGCATACTTCACAGCCGCGGGGTTTCCGGATGCTGCAGGAAGTGGGATTGTCTTTGATGCACGAATTCAGCAGCTCACGGCTACTCTGGGCAGTGTGATTACGAGCACCTGCGTTGTGGATCTCACCACTTGCACACCTGAGCAGATGGATCTGATTCTTTCGACTACCAGCGCACACAGCTTCAACTTCATTCTGCCGACCGTCGGATCTGGTCAGCATGTCATCACGGTCCAGGCTCGCCTGGATGCGGGAAATGTCTTCTACAACAATCTTGGTACCATCACCACCTGTGACAGCAGCAATGTAGTAAATACGTCACTGGCGTCTTCTGTTTCGGCTGCACTGTTTGGACTGGGTTCGGTAACAGTAATGCCGGTACAATTAGCGCCCGGATTTAGCTTCTAGACTCAACGGCTCTGTTCCGACTCTCTTCAGCACGCCCGATCTGTCACGTGCAGCTTCGGGCGTGGCTTTGTATTGGCTGATGATTCATCAGCTACCTTTGGCTGTGGCAGCCCTGGTTCCGGCATCTGGGCCGGGGAAGCCCCTATTTGGTTCAGGGTCCGAGACCGGGTCGAACCACCTCAGGATCGGATCCAGGCTTAGTGGGATCCGGGTTTTTACCGCAGGTCTCGTCTTCTCAGAAATCAGCAATTTTCCAATGCCTGCTACCCGTTACTCCCGATTGCTGATATCAGCCTTCTTTCCTAGCCTTGATGTTCCAGGAGCGAGAACCTTGACCATTCATCGCTACTCACGATCGCTGCTCGCTGCCGCTATTCTGAGTGCAAGTGCCGTGGCGGCTCAACCCCAGCCCAACCAGCTCTCGCCAGCTGAACTGGTCAAAGAAGTCATTTTTAATGAAGTGCATCCGGGAGCAGTTTCCAACGTGCATTTCCGCTATCGGTTGCAGAAGCAAGTAGACGGTAAGCAGGAAACCAGAGCTGTGGTCGAAACCAAATCCGGGTCTCTCGACAGAGTGCTCATGATCGCAGGAAAGCCTTTAACCCCTCAACAAGCCAACGCTGAAACGGAACGTATCCTTCGCTTCGCCCGGAGTCCGGAAGAACAGCGCAAAGCCGAACGGGCGCGGCAAAAAGATACGCAACAATGTGACGCGATCCTACAGCAGATCCCCAACGCGTTTGTTTTTGATTACACCGGACGAGACGGCAACGCAGTACGGCTGAGGTTCAGGCCCAATCCGCAATTTCGGCCATCGTCGCGCGCAGACAAGGTTTTGCAGCAGATGGCGGGCGAAATGTGGGTTAACAGCCAACAGAAACGCCTGATCAGCATCACGGGCCAGCTCATGGATGAAGTGAAATTCGGCGGCGGACTCCTGGGGCACCTCGAAAAGGGCGGACAGTTTAAAGTTGAGCGTGGGGAAGTTGCTCCTGGAGACTGGGAAGTGACGGAGTTGGTTGTCGACATGCGCGGGAAAGCCCTGATGTTCAAGAGTATTTCGGTACAGCAGACGGAAATTCATAGCGACTTCGAACGCGTATCGGACGACCTCACGCCCGCTGATGCGGTCAATATGCTTTTGCAACAAACCTACGTAGCTTCATCACAGCGATCACGCTGAGGAGTTCCGATCGCTACCTTCTACACGATCATCGCTTGATGGCGTGCAGGCGGGCGGGCTCGGGCTTAGCAGAACTACTTCAACAACTGCGCCCAACCGCGCCACGGGGAGGGTGGACAGCCTTCATAGATCAAAACAATGCCTTACAAAGCAGGGCTTCTGAGATGAATTAGGTTACGCCCCAAAACTCGACCGGCTCATGACTTCACGGCTGCTGTGCTTGAGAACGCGCACTCTCTCCCGCGGTTGGATCCTTCGGTCGCGGTATTCCCGTGTCTGGGTGATTTCTTGCTCTTGGCGCATGCTTGGCGGGCCGCTGTTGTTTGGCTCGCTCGGGCTTGGGGTGGCGCGGGGTGGCGCGGGGAAATTGTTGGCTCATATCCGCAGCGCCGCACGAATGGCAAGTTTGCGTTTTTTGTCCCCACGCGCCCGTGCCCACTAGCACTAACAACAACATGATCGTTTTCACTTCGCGCCTCCTGCTGCCGCCCGTTTGTGCATCTGGAGCACGTTCGCTTTGGGGTCACTTTGCGCGGTTTCGGCAATTGCCACCCGTCAATGCGCCAGCGCACTGATGGCAGTTTCTCGTTCGTGCGGTGAGCGGTCCGTCTCGATCTGATAATCTGCAACCTTGTGCCCGCACTCTAGCTCCCCTTCGAAGCAAAGAAGGGCGTTGGGGTTTTCAGGCGATGGCTGAAAACGCACGGGCGCACGCTTGAGTAATATTCTCCTCAGTATTCAGGCAGGTCGTTTGTTGCGGGATACTCTGCGCTACGCGGACCAGCGGAAACTTCCCCTTTTATCTCGAATCGCCAATCTGGATGATTGAACGGCTCAGCCCTCCCGCTCGAGGGGCATTGGCTGAAAAGGTAGCATCGCTGCAGATGATAACTGTGCTAACCATACACCTGCACCGCAGATTGAGGGCTTTGACCGTTCTTATTTTACGAAGAGATTTATCTACAGCCGACGATCCCGAAGCCGTTGCCTGCGGAACAACTGCTCACCCGTATTCCTGTCAGTTTTGATAGTGCTGCTTCTCGGCGCCCAGTTTCAGAGCGGAAATCCTCAACTCTGGACTGCAGGTATCGGGTGAAGGTCCCAGTCTAACCCACTCATTTGGGGCTTCTCCCTCGTGAACGCAGTTGGGTTGTCCTGCCGTTTTCTTTTTCTGCCATACTTCTCTGCATGACCGAACTACAAAAACTGGCTGACGCCATAGACAATCTTTGCGCAGAGAACTTGATTCTAAAAAACCTGGTTCGCATCAGATTTCATGGCTGGAAAGAGCACCTTCAGAACGACATTGAATATTTGAAAGCGCATCCTCTACCTCATCAGAGGAGACTTCTTGATACCGTTGCACCAGCAGACACATGTAATACGTCCACAATTCAGGCCATGACCGAATCGCTGCAGCAGATTCTTCAGTTGAATGACAGCCTCCTAGAGAACGGGCAAGAAGGCCAGACAGAAAAATGAGCCCCTATGATTAGGTGCGGTCTTTTCTATTGGACCTTGGTGGAGGCGAAGCCGTCGGAGCCTCCGGTTTGGCCGCCGTTGTTTGGCGAGCAGGGCGAAAGTAGGCGGCGAACCAGCGCAGCATGGCGGAATTGATTTTAAGCGAGTTTACCTGCTGTACAAATTGACAGTAGCTGCAGCCCATCTGCACAGGCATGATCGGGGACAGCACGAATGAAAGACACGCCGCCCCTGCGCAGCTGCGTAAGTCCACCTCGCATCGGGGCGGCGTTATTCATTCGGGCTTCCTGCTTTCTTCGCCTCTGCCCAACGCGCTACCGGTGTGGAACCACAAGTCACGCGATAAACACAAGTGTGGGCTTTTTCTTTGCCAAGTAAACGCCGGAACACCGCCATAGGGGAGGGTTTGAGCGCAGGCGGTTTTTCGTCAGCGAGGGAGCACTGTTGAATTGCCCAGGCGGTTTACCTGTAGGTGAGTTACAATCTCCGGACACTTGATTCCATCCAAGCTTCCCGACACGGACAATTCTCGATGACTCGATTCTGGCGTGCAGTTTTGCTCGTCATGTTGCCGGTTAACCTGGCAAGTGTAGGGCGAAGCGAATCGGTTGCCGAATCGCCACGAACCGCCACCTCTGTCGCCATCCAATCCAACTCCAACCAAACAGCAGCTGGAAGAATGGAGAACGGAGTTCTGGAGCTCCATCTCGAACTGCGGCAAGGAGACTGGTACCCGGAGGCCGAAACGGGTCCGAGCATGAAGGTTTACGCATTTGCGGAGGAAGGCGGACCGCTTGAAGTTCCCGGCCCACTGATTCGAGTACGTGAGGGGGTCGCGATCCATTTGACAGTCCGCAACCAGCTGCCCGTTAAGGCGGTGCTGCACGGTCTCCACCCGCATCCGGGAGACGAAAAAGCTGTCGACGAACTGGCCCCTAACGAAAGGCGCGAATGGCGATTTCCCGCAGGCGCACCCGGCACCTATGAATACTATGCGAGCGCAGGGAGCGATTTGACACGAAGCGACCATGGCCGACCTTTTGGCCAAGACAGTCAACTCGCCGGGGCATTCATCGTGGATCCGCGAGACGGTGCGGCCGCCGACCGGGTTTTTGTGATTACCTTGTGGCGGAGCGGCACGGATTTTGGAGACACACCCGCCCACCAGATTGCCGTGATCAACGGCAAGTCCTGGCCGTACACCGAGCGCCTTATTTACGCAGCGGACGAGCCAGTACGATGGCGGTGGATCAATGCCAGCGACACGCCGCATCCGATGCACATGCATGGATCTTACTTCCGCGTCGACAGTGCGGGCGATGGCGAGACCGATCATGCATTTCCTTCAGGAAAACAGCCGATGGTGAACACTTATCGGTTGAGCTGGGGAGGGACCATGAACACATATTGGATTCCACCTCCCGGTCATTGGCTGTTTCACTGTCATTTCATACCGCACATGTCTCCCGACATGACAGTCGCCAACGCACTGGCGAATCAATTCGGCCATGAAGACCATGGAAATCATATGGCGGGAATGGTGTTAGGCATCACGGTGACAGGCGCGCGCAAACCGGTGCCCGCTCACGGCCGCACTCGCAAACTCCGACTGCTCGTTCGCGAGCGCCCTGCGCACGACGATGTCCCTGCAGGATTCGGATACCAGTTGGAGGAGAAGCACCGGCTCATTCCCGAGAGTGTGGGTCAATCCGGACCACCGATCATTCTGGAGCGTGGCCAACGGGTCGAAATAACTGTTCTCAACCAATTGCACGAAGCAACCACAGTGCATTGGCACGGTATGGAACTAGAGAGCTACTACGATGGAGTGGCCGACTGGGGTGCGCAGGGCAATCTAGTCACGCCCATGATCAATCCCGGCGGCTCCTTCCGCGTTCGCTTCACGCCCCCGCGCGCCGGCACGTTCATGTATCACACTCATTTAGACGACCGGACACAGCTTTCCGGCGGGTTATACGGACCTCTCATCGTAGTCGAACCCGGAGCCAGGTTCGACCCGGAACATGACTATGTTCTGGTGCTCAGCCGAGGTGGTCCCGGGCCATCGCAGGGACCAGTGCTCTTCAACGGCGGGTTAAAGCCGTCCACCTTGCGCTGGCAAACCGGTCAGCGGTACCGCTTACGATTGATCAATATCGCTGCCTTCGATGGAATTGCAGTCGCTCTCCGGGCACCAGAAAAGCAACTTCAGTGGCGAGCGATCGCAAGAGATGGCGCAGACCTGCCCCCGGAACAGGCGCTGATGCAGGACGCACGTCAGTCCACGCTGCCCGGCGAAACGTGGGATTTTGAGTATCTGCCAACTGAAACAGGCAATCTGCAACTGGAGGTCTTCAATACGAGGCTGAAGATGAAGGTGGTACAGCAAATCGAGGTCCGATGAGGAACTTTGAGCCTGCTCCGCGTTGCGGAGTCCAATTCGTACGGTTCTGGTGCTCACACCCTGATGTTCGGCCGGCAGCTGTCTTTCGGTTCTAAACTCACTCCCTTCGCTCATGCTCTTTCGGGGTTGCTCTTGCCCACTAAACTGATTTTCACCTCTCGTGAGTAACCATCCCTTCCTCATGGCTCTAGGAGGTTCCGTGGATTACGCACTGACACCCCGCTTCGGCGTTAGAGCACAAGCCGACTTCCAGCAGACGCATTTCACAAATCGAACAATCAAGTCCGTTTCCACAACAGCAATGCTCGCATCTCTGTTGGTGTTATTGCCCGGTTTTAGCCTTCTGAAGGATTGCCGTGCAATCTGACGCTAATAAGGCGATTACTCAGAATGCACTTCTCACTCCGCGTAAATGGATAACCCGAGAACCGCAGCAAAGGTACACAAGCATGCGCCCTTTTCTTCGGCCCCCAGGCGAATTACAATTCTGACGTCATGCCTGCTCAGTGTGGGATCAGCGAAGTTGCCCACGTCGAAGATGCTACAGGATACCCGTGCGGGAATGAGGCATCAGAGCGCTGCAGTGATTGCGGCACTCCCATCTGCGATGCCCACAGCGAGAACTGCGCGGGTTGTGGCGCGGTGTACTGCGCAACGTGCCTAGCGTTCCACAGCAGGGAGAAGCATCAAAAGAAACCTGCTCCCGTGACCGACCGGCGCAAACATCGGAAATCGGCTTAGGCGCTATGGACGAGGTAAGGTGCCGGCGGTACACCATTTCCGCTTGGATAACTGCAGCGATACTGCGGCGACGGATTAGGCAGGTTTCTCCGACCTGCAATGTCCAAAGTACAGGATCCCTGTGCCCGCCGAGCAACCACCTCCAAGCCGCTTTTTATGCGGAGGAACCCCGACTCTTCTTTGGGTCGCGGTTGACCCAGCGCTTCGCGAATGCATAGCCGTAAATGGAACGATTGCGATTGAATCAAGACCGATGGGCGGAACCCACCTGCGTATCCCGCATGAACAACAGAGCAGCACCCGCACGACTCTCAGCGTAGTCAATGTCATCCGAGAACTTGCAACGCTGGAGCCGCGATTATCTCCGTCAGGCGCGTGAAGGAGCGCGGGGGGCACGCTCTCCGCTCCCGCTCGTCCGCCCGATTCGACTGCTCAACGCGATATGCCAATTAGCGCCGGCAAATTTCCGCCATTCTCAAGCCCGTTGCGGTAGACAACTCCCGCAGAGAGTTCTTCAGCGCCGCGTCAATCGGCACCATGAGAGTCTCGGCCTTCTTCGGCTCGGGAGCGGGTAAGTGATATTCATATTGCTACTCATACTCACTTCGCAGTTCGATCTAAGCAAGACATCGGAACCCGTCCCATTTCACCTCGAACAGCCAATCAGGATGGCTGAACGGCTCGGGCCTGCGGGTCAGCGGCATGGGCTGGTTCCGCCAAGTTCGCACAGGTGCGTGAGCCAGGCCGTATCCGTGCGCTGAAGAAACGATGGATAGCAATCGGCGACACGCGGATGGGTCGCCACGGCAGGAAATAGCGGCTGTTGTCGAAGGGCGAGAAGAACGCGACTCCTAGACCGCCTTTGGTCATGGCATCGAGAACACTGTGGCTGGATGTCGCAAGAAACAGATACGCGAACAGACGTTCGCGCCAAGCATCGCCTGGTATCCCACTTGAATCAACCCGATGACCGGAACCAGTGTCCCCAGATACCACAACCAGCCAACCGGTAGATAAGGGCGCCGTGGGTCCTGCAGTGGCCGGCTCCGCACGGAATCAGTAGGGTCTTCCAAAGGGCTGAACTCGCGGGCCTTCAGTTTGTACCTTACTGAATCAAATCGCCATATGGTGGCGCCTCGGAGTCCGTGTTCCATTGTGCGGCTGCGAGGAGCAGCAACCCGAAGCACATCAACAACCGCAGGTCGGTCTCGCGCAGCAGGACAACCAACAGAACCTTATTGTGGAGAATCCTATCGAGCAGTCTAGTGCGATCGAGCCAAAGCTGCAGCCAATGCTGAATTGAAACAATAGATGAAACCACCAGAACACACAACAGAATCCCCTCGACGCGGCGGCGTTCGAGCACGATCAGAGCTGCGGGAAGCGCGAGAAGCAAAAGACGGCTGTCATAGCTGCGGTGGTACACAGGTAGCAGACTGAGCACGGCCAGCGCTCCCATCGATAGGAGATCGTGGGTACGGCCCGCTTTCAGCTGCACCAGCCGCATCTCGGCCGCCAACCACGCGGCCAGGAGAATTCCGAAGATGACATAAGCTGCACTGTTGTAGATCTTCCTGGTCTGAGAGAAAACACTCGTGACCGTCTGCAGATTCAAGACGGCCGAACCATTTTTGGCGTCTTCGGAGTCGTTGTTCGCTCCTTTCGCCGCTCCCACGTCTCCGTTCGCAACGTTTGCGCGCAAGTTGATCGTCCACTGCGCGCCGCCAGGCCGCGACTGAATTATCATGATCCCGCCGGCAAGAAGCGCCACGGAGCCAGCAATCGCCGCGAGCGCATAACGGCGGTGCGGACCTCGTACAGCCCAATAGATCGCAAGCAAGCCTGCGATCTGCGGCTTGATTGCCAAACTTAGCACAAGAGCGGCCGTGCCGCCCCAGAGCATGCGCCCACGGATCAGGCAGTACGCTCCGATCGCCGCGAGCGCAATGGCCGGCGCGGAAGGCTGGGCCACGGCCAGCAACTGCGAACTGCCCGCGAGAATTACGCCGCCCAGCACAGCCGCGAGGCGCCTCTGCGCGAGCGGGCACAAAGCAACGACCAGATGCACGGCAAGAATGAACAGCCCACCGCTGATGGCGAACCAGAGCAGCCACGCGACCCGAAAACTGAAAAGAGCCAGCGGAAAAACCGCAACTATCATGGAAGGCGGATAGAGCAAGGACGTGCCCTGATAAGGGTTGCAGCCATGCAGCAGGCAATGCGCTCCGGCATAGGCTGCACCAAGGTCGTTGTGCGGATAGGCCGCCCGCAAAGCTCCAAGCCCGACAAAAACGACAGCCGCAAGAGTCGGAAAGATCTTTTCAAAGTTTCCTCTTCGCGAGTCAGTCATGGTTTCCGTAGTCCTCAATTCGCACGGCCTGCGTAAAGAATCGTTGAATGAACTCTCGGAAGCGGCAGACGAGTTGATCACTGGGGCTTGAGGCCTTTCAGACGCACAGGATCGCTGGTTGTCGACTTTTCGTCGATCTAGCCGCGCTCGCCCCGGCAAGAGTTTGCCTCGGCGCAAGAGTCGCCGTAAATGAATTCAAAACTGAAGGTGCTTCGTGGGCGGTAGCAAACTGGTAGCACGGCGGGGGAGGAGGTAAAGAAACATGGCGCGCCCTGAGAGATTCGAACTCCCGACCTTCTGGTTCGTAGCCAGACGCTCTATCCAACTGAGCTAAGGGCGCCTTCTTTCCTGCTCTATTTCAACAGCTTATAGCAATTTCTGGTTCGCGTCCAACCACGGATTTACGGTCCATTCTTGTCTCCGCTCCGGCTCCGCCCGGAGGGTTCCGAACAGGTGCGGAGACTTCGTGGGAAGAATACAAGTTCTCCTGCCCCCCGCGATGGTATTGCCGACCTGACCGGCTGTGACTCCGGCTAGTGGTACTGTTTGACCTCGCCGAACGCGCTTAACAATTCCGCGACTCTCTCCCGGAGTCTCTGGGGGACCGAGGCGACACCGATCAGCACCTTGCCTGCGGACACCTCCGGCTCAACCGGCAATGAACGCCATTCGAGGAGGGTGCTGGTCGAGAGAAAAACAAGAATGGTGCTTAGTATGGCCCCTAGCATGGTGAGCTCGTAAATGATGATCCCGTCAGTCCAGAACGTAACCACCGACATCCCACCAGTGGCGATGGGATAACTTGCCTGTGTCAACGTTGCCAGCAAGAACCCGGCGGTCCCCCCAAGCGCAGCACCACAGACGACCAGCCATGGCATTAGCGTCTTTTTGCGTCGCCGGACTTGATAGTGGTCGAGAGGCTCAGAAGAGATCACAACGATGTTATCCATGGCGATGCCGGCCGAGACGAGCGCGACCAGCGATTTCTCCGCCTGAGGCCGGGAACAAAGCGCGTAGAGCGCATTTTGGGGTTTCATGAGGGGGCCCCCAGAATTTGTACGGGTTCGAGTTGCCCATCTCGGTCGGAGGCGCCTGCGGGACGACTCCCAGGCGGCAAGCCAGCCTTGAGCTCCCATACAGAAACCACAGGCACAATCTTCGAGAACACGATGAAGAGGAGAGCCATGGCACAAAAAGTCACGCTCGTGATGGTGATTTCAACCCAGGTAGGGCGATAACTTCCCCAGGTATACGGCAAAAATTTGTGTGACAATGAGGGAACGATAATCAGATAGCGTTCTATCCACATCCCCGCAATGATTGTCACCGACGCGATGAAGGTTCCTGGGATCGTACGCAGCTTCTTGATGGCAAGCAGCGGAAATGGAATCACGAAGTTACAGCACAACATCACCCAAAACAGCTGACGAAACGGTCCGCGCTGCGTCAACCACAGTACAGCCATTTCCGGCTTGGCGTTTCCGTACCAGGTAGTAAGTCGCTCCGCAAATACGAAGTAAAACCAGAGCAGGCTCATAACTAGTAACAATTTGCCCAAATTGTCAAAGCATTGCGCAGTGAGATATTCCTCCAGGTGTAGAAAGCTCCTCAGCAAAACCATAGCAACGATCAACGCCGCAATGCCGCTGAAGATTGCACCAGCCACGAAGTAAGGTGCAAAGATCGTTGAGTGCCACATCGGCACCGGGGTCATGGCGAAGTCCCAGGAAACGATGGAGTGGACAGAGACGGCTACCGGAATGATTACAATCGCCATAATATGCATGGCAGTTTCGAGCTGTTGCCATTGCTTCTGGGTGCCGCGCCAGCCCAAACACAGGCCCGAGTAGAGCCTTCTGCGCCATCCCGAAGATCTGTCGCGTAAAAGAGCGCAGTCGGGAATGATGGGTAAGAAGAGAAAAGACACGCTTCCAATCAAATAAGTATTAATGGCAAAAAAATCCCATAACAGAGGCGATCGATAGTTCGGCCATAAACCTCTCTCGCTGGGATACGGCACCAGCCAAAATGCCAGCCACGGACGTCCGAGATGTACGATGGGAAACATGGCACCGATCATCAGAGCAAATACGGTAATAACCTCGGCACAGCGGGTGATCGGGCGGCGCCAGGTGGCATTCGACAACCGCAAGATTGCCGATATCAGAGTGCCCGCGTGGCTGATGCCAATCCAGAACACGAAATTTGTGATATAGAAACCCCAGAAAACCGGCCGGTTGATCCCCGCCACTCCAATGCCGTTCGTGGCCTGGTACATCCAGGCAGAAAATCCGGCTAGAACGCAAATGCCGAGGCCGGCAACAACTAGCACAAACCTCCACGAAGTTTTAAGTACGGGCCGCAGCAAGTCTCGTTGTATTTCTTCAGCGGTTTTCGCCATCCCATGAACCTCGCTGCAGGTAAGTGATCTTGGGTCTCGTGCCCAGCTCCTCGAGCAGCTTTCCGCCTCTGGGGGAACGCGCCAGGCGGGACACCTCACTATTCGGGTCGTTGAGATCGCCAAAAACCAAGGCTCGCGGTGGACAGGATGCTACGCAGGCCGGCGCCGGTTCCCCATCACGCAGTGAGCGGCCCTCGGTTTCGGCCTGAATCTCCGCGGCCTTGATGCGCTGGACGCAAAACGTACATTTCTCCATCACGCCGACCTGTCGTACGGATACGTCCGGGTTTAGCTGGAGGTGAAGCGGCTTGTCCCAGCGTGGATTAAAGAAGTTGAAGGTGCGAACCGAATACGGACAGGCGTTACCGCAGTAGCGAGTTCCGATGCAGCGGTTGTAGACCTGACCGTTTAAACCTTCCGCGGTGTGATAACTGGCATAGGTAGGACAGACCGGTTCACAAGGCGCATTGTCGCACTGTTGACATAGCACCGGCCGGAACTTGATCTGGGGATTCGGAAATTCCCCTTCATAATAGCGTTCGATCCGAATCCAATGCATTACGCGGCCCCTTTTTACCTCCTCCTCGCCCACGGTGGGGACGTTGTTCTCCGCCTGGCACGCGATAACACAAGCCCCGCACCCGGTACAGCGATCCAGGTCGACTGCCATGCCCCAATGATGAGAAGAAGTCGACACTAACGCACCTCCAGTTCCTCCTCGCGCAAGACTCGCGAGGCAAGAGCCAACTGGGTTTTCTTGCCGATTTTTTCAATGTGCACCCGCGTAGCCGCCCAAGCCAGTGTGGGCACTTGGGCGACTGCGATGGGAGCGAGAAGCTTCATGGCATTCGCTCCGCGACGGCTGGCATAACGACCGAAATTTTCGTGTCCTTGCCCCATCGGCATGGCTACGACATCGAAGGCAATTCCGGGATTGATCACCGCTGGAATCTCCAGCCGGCCGTGCTGGGAGCGAACATTGAGCAAGTCGCCTGGCTTGATTCCTAACTTGTCGGCAGTTCGGGGGTTCACTTCGAGCCAAGCGCCCCACATGACGGTCGAAAGCGGATCCGGCAGCTCTTGCAACCAAGGTAAGTGCGCTACCGAACCGTCCAGAAAAGCCCCAGAAACATAGGGCTGAAAATAAAAAGGAAACTCATCCTGGTTGCCGTCAAACGAGGGCGGGGTAAACGCGGGAACCTCGAATTTTGAACTCGGCTTGGGCGGGCTCTGCTGGCGACCGTCGTCCCACCAGCCGCCACGTTCTACGACTTTCTGCCAGAATTTCTCCTGTTCGCCGGTTGGGAGAGAGAGTTCAGCGCTCAGTGACTCGCTGTACGATGCCCGTAACATCTCCTCAAAGCTCCCCCATGGCAGGGCTTGCTTGACTCGACCGCCTAACTTATTCCCTATCTCGAGCAAGACATCGGGCATGGCGCGGGTTTCATGCAGGGGACGCATGGCAGGGGCTGAGAGACTTAGGACAGCTTCAGAAGTACCCGATTCCGGAACATCATCCAGCCATGATTCCAGTGGCGAATGATCGGGCAGAATCAGATCGGCGAGAACCGTAGTCTCATCGATAAAGCTGCTGAAGCTGACGATCGAGGGAATTCGGCCCAATTTGTCGAGCACCTGCCAGCCAGCCGGGGTGGCAAACACTGGGTTAGCCTGATGCAGGAACAGAGCCTCGACATTCTCAAACTTTCCGGATAGCAACTCGGAAACAAATTCGGGGCTGGAGCTTGGCTGTGGCTCCTTCGTGGTTGCGAGGCCGGGGGCAAAAAACATTCCCCCCGGAAGACCCGGACTTCCCAAGACCGCGTTCAGGATGTACACGGCAACTGCGTTAAACAGCCCGTTCGTATGAGCCAGCGGTGCGCCTCCGATAAGAGCGACCGCCGCTGGTGGGGCGGCCATTTCCCGCGCCAGTCGTTCAACCCGGGTTGCTGAAACACCGGTCTTCTCTTCGGTCTCGGCGCTTCCGTACAGTTCGGATTTCAGCTGTTCTTCTACCTCTCGGCTAAGAATGGTCTCGGGTGAGTTAGGGCGAAGTTTTTCCTTCGCGATGATATGAGCCAGCCCTAACGCGAGCAGTCCTTCACTTCCGGGAAAGCAGGTCACCCACTCATCGGCGTTGGCGCCGGTTTGTGACATCCTCTGCTCAACTTGAACAAACTTCCCGCGACTCCCCGGGTGCCCCCGTCGCATTTCACCATAGCCGATCGCCTGCGCCACGGGAGAATTCCAGGTGCCCAGAAAGTCCGCCCCGAAAGAGATGATGTAGTCAGATCTGGCTAGATCGAACGAAGGCATTCGAGCGTGCCCGAAGCTTAGAAGACTGGCTTGGCGCAAGACCGGCTCGTCGAGCGGGCCGTAATGAAGCGGCGCGGGCGCGCCGAGGCTCGCCATGAATCGGCTGATCAAGTTATGGCGCTGACCCCGGAGCGTGCCGGTCAGGAAGCGGATCCGATCGCCCCGGTCCCGGGCGCGAAGGTTTTCCAGCCCGGATACCACTTCCCCAACGGCTTCCTGCCACGTTATTTCCGAGAACTCGCCGGAACCGCGCGAGCCCGACCGCTTCAGCGGAGCTCGCAAGCGGTCGGGATGGTAAGTAAGTTGTAAGCCGGCCTGGCCGCGGGCGCAGAGTTTTCCGCGATTCACCGGGTGCTCGGGATTGCCTTCCAGTTTCTTAGCCAGGCCCATTCGGATGATCCCGTGCTGTCGGTTTCGAATCACTTCTGCGTCGCCATCGCTGACCCGCACCATGACGCCGCACCCGGCCCCACACAGCGTGCACACACTCGGCTTCCAGCTGGCAACCCCCGGCACGAAATCCTCTTCCACAACGAAACGGGTAAGTTGCTGCGCGGGCTTCTCACAGCTCGAGAGCGTGACGGTTGCCCCCGTCAATACGCCCAATTTGAGGAAGTCGCGACGCTCCATTGGCTACACCATCCCGGGAACTCAAAAATGACAGGTAATGCAGTCGGTTGAAACCTGCCGGCTGCGGTGGCAGCGGAGGCAAAAACCCATATTGATCTCGACGGCGCGAACCGCTACGTTCATCCGCGAGACATTTCCGTGGCAGACAGAACAATCGATGCCAGACCGAATATGGGGAGCGTGGTTGAACTTGATATGGGCAGAGGGTGCGAACCCATAGACGCGTTCCCAGGGCACATCCTGGCCGGCATTGAAATACACTGCCAGCTTTTTAATTTCCGGGCGATCGCTTGCCAGCACCTCGTGACAGCCCATGCACAGCTTGTCGCTCGGGAAGCCCGCGACCGGACCATTCTTCACCCCGGCGTGACAGACGCTGCAGTCAATCCCCTGCGCGACGTGTTTGTTATGCGGAAAGGCGATCGGCTGGACCGGAGAAGCGTGCCATCCGAAAAACTCCCTGACCGAATCGGTGATGGTACGGTGCTCGGGGGTAAAGACCTGCCCGTCCTTCAAGGAGGAATAGGGGTTGGACGCTAATCGCGCGTCCCCACAGGCCCAAAGCACTGCGATTGCGGATGCGAGAATCACCACCAGCGCTCCCCATCTGTTTTCGAGCATTGTCCTTCAGCACAATTTCTGGTTGGGCCTGACTACTTGCTGGCCGTAATGGTGTCGATTTTGAGCTTGTTCTTCTTGAGCGTGCCTGAGATGCGAACCGCCTTCCCGGCGAATGGCTCCGCCTTGTCCGGATTCTCGATCCTGTACACCGCGTCCTTCTGGCGATCGTATAAAACATAGTGGGCGCCGAGCTGTACGCATTTCTTGGTGCAAACCCCGGGGTCCCGGGTCATGCTTTTCATTTGGTCCATCATCTGTTCGTGCGACTTGGTTTTGGCGCACAGGTCGTCCATGATCTCGCCCGACAAAGTTTGAACTGCATCCTGTCCAGATTGCTGGGCAGGCGCGACCGCCGCGCAGCCAATGACCAGCAAGCCGATTAGATAAATATCGAGAGCTTTTGCCAGCATGGATACATTCCAATCCCGCTTCACCTCTTTCAGAGCGCTATCGGTCGTGGCTCAGAAGAAGTGCAGTGTTTTAAAAGTTAAAAAAAAACTATGCGAATCAGTCGCGGCACAGGTCATAGGCCGGTCAATTACTTGTAAAATTTCTTCGGGAAAATTCTTCATCGTAAATTTCCCTGTGTCTTGCGCGTGCGATGGGCGCAATCCGGGCACGTGGCTTCTGCCCGCACCAGATCACTCGGCCAGCATTCGCCGGACAATTAGCCATCTATCTTCTACTCTCAACCGGTCGCCCGATTCTCGCTGGAGCGAATCTCAGAAGATCTGGCGCGAAATATTGAAGCCAACAAACATTGCCGACGGCACATCGGCGCTCATTTTTTGAACAAACGTGGCATTGGTGCCCGAGCGTTGCGATGTGGTTGTCCCTGGGCTATTGGTGAAGCCAAAGGTGAATGCGTGCCGCCAGATTTTCTTTTGTATGCCAAAGGCAAAAGCCGACCGGTGGATTCCCAGTTCCGTACCGTTGGCCAGGGTCGGAATGGCTTCGGCGACCAGCGCGACAGTTGGGCGTATATCAACCGACGCCCCAACTCCCAGCGAAACCACGTTGGCACAGGGACGCACATTGAAAGTAGGACTGATTCCGGTCGCCAGGGCGGCATTGCAGGGCTGCGCCGGCATGGGGTCTTGCAGGAGGGAGTTGGGGTTGGGCAGCAGTGGTCGGTCGTGTATCGAGAAGGTCGGAACCGCGTAGAGCTGGGCCCGGTGCCCCAGACTGCGCGAAACGATCAACTCGAAGTTCTCGGTGAAGTTTGTGTCAAAGTGGTTTTGTCCGTCGACGGAGAACCTGACGGCGGCATTGAAGGGATTACCGTCGTTTTCATCGAGGAAATTATAGGCAACCCCTAATTCAATCGGGCGCCCGATATAACTGGGCGAGCGGTAAGCGGTGACCGAGAGCCTTGAAGTCACCCCGAATCGGAATCCAAAAGAAGGGATCGCGAAATCATCCAGGCCGAGCAAAGTGTTTCCCCGGCCGGTGCCGGTAAATGCCGCCTCAAATGGAAACCGGTGCGTGAAATTCACGGTCAGTCCATGACGATCGACACGCCGTCCCGTGGGAAGGGTGAAGATGAAATCGTCGCCTGGTTTGTAAGTTCGCGGCTTGGCGCTCTGCGAGGCGCCAGAATCCTGAGACTGCGGCGAACTATTGTCGGCAACCGCGGAATCACGACTGCTTGCCGGTGGGGCGCCCGCAGGTGAGGACGATTGGTTGCCATCGGGCGGGTCCGTGCTTGCGGTCGCGCCTCCAGGGTTCGCTTCACGGATGGCATGGGTGGCAACGTCCACCAGATAACGTTTTCCATTCCGCTCCAGTATGATTTCCGAACTCGAGCCATTCACAAAGACGATGCCCAAATCGGCGGCGGCAACCTGGCGCGAAGCATCGGACCCAGAGCTCGCGGGTGCCGCCGAAGACGAAGATTGCGCGAGCAGAGCTCCGCTAAGGTTGCAGATAACAAGGAAGAGACCCAAGAGCATCTTGGTCAAGGCTTTATGGTGCATGGTTCGCAACTCCTTTCACTGCGCTGAGCCATCTCGAACTTCCCCACTCCTGTGCTACGCCGATACCTGCGCGCCCTCGCCACGGGGAAGATACAGCGAGCACACGCACTGACGGCAAATGGGATTGTGGCGAACGTCCAGCTCTCGGCGAAACTGGAGAGCTTGGGGTGAATTCAACACCTCCACGAGCGACTGTTCGTGGATGTTCCCCAGCACCCGATGAAAAAAACACGGACGAACATCGCCGCCGGCATCGACCACGGCCGAAACCCAGGGTGCGTTGCAGCGCGGCGCACGCGGGCTGACCTGGGCAAGATGGGCGCGAAAATGAGCGACAATCCGGCGCAATTTTTCGGGGCTTTCGACCACAAATCCCGAGCGCAATTCATGGCCGCGCTGGCTGATCAGACGCTCCACTTCAGCATCAAGCGCTTCGATCTCGGAAGACGTCAAGGCGATTTGGTTGCGGCGTTCCTCGCTCCAGCCCTGGGGCCGGTTAAATGCCGCAGAGGCAAGATCGGCCGCCAGGAATGAGATCGAGAGCAACCCGATCCGCCTGGCCGCCTCTACGCTTTCACAGAGCATTTGGTGATTGGCCTTCTGAACCGTGCAGCGGGC
>Ga0126373_10001147_pt1 | contig 18581 bp, 19 predicted proteins | sample PanSoiMetPlot_11_FD_92545 | JGI IMG/M metagenome (GOLD analysis project Ga0126373, IMG submission 92545) | Tropical forest soil microbial communities from Panama - MetaG Plot_11 | ecosystem: Environmental > Terrestrial > Soil > Tropical forest > Bulk soil | place: Panama | collected 2016-02-17 | reverse complement strand
GTGCCGACCGGGGTGAAGTTCTTCAACTGGCTCGGCACGATCTGGCGCGGCCAGCTCACGTTCGAGACGCCGATGCTGTTCATTCTCGGCTTCATGGTGGTGTTCTTGTTCGGCGGCCTGACCGGCATCATCCTGGCGTCGCCGCCGCTTGACTTCGCCGTCAGCGACTCGTACTTCGTCGTGGCGCACTTCCACTACGTGCTGTTCGGCACGGTTGTGTTCTGCATGTTCGGCGGGTTCTACTTCTGGTGGCCGAAGTGGACGGGCAAGAAGCTCGACGACACGCTCGGCAAGTGGCATTTCTGGTTCGTGTTCATCGGGTTCAACATGACCTTCCTCGTCCAGCACTGGCTTGGCGTCATGGGCCAGCCAAGGCGCACAGAGGTCTATCCGCTGCTCCCGCACCTCGCGACGACGCTGAACCAGATCTCGACGATCGGCGCCTTCACACTCGGCGTCTCGAACCTGTTCTTCTTCTACAACGTCTACAAGACCGCCAAACACGGCGAGCGCGTGGTCGAGGATGACCCGTGGGGCTTCGCCAACTCGCTGGAGTGGGCGACGTCCTGCCCGCCGCCAAGGCACAACTTCACCTCGATCCCGCGGATCAGGTCTGAGCGACCCGCCTTCGACTTGCATCATCCGAACGTACGGGCAGGGCGTGATCCGGCGGAGCGCAACTCGATCGGCACGGTCCACTGATGCGCGCGCGTCGTCACGTGTGCAGGCCAAGTCCCGGGCTGACGTCAAGGTCCGCTGAGCACGCTGGCAGGCGCATCGCAGTCGAAAAGGCAGGGGTACCGGCATGAGGGTCGAGGGCTGGCTGTTCCTGGGCTGCGCCATCTTCTTCGGCGTCGCCGACATCTTCTACTGGTACCTGGCGCAAGACCCGACCGGCGCCACGGCGCTTGCGCTCGCGGTCGCCCTTGCCTTCCTGACCGGCTTCTACGTCCTGTTTACCGGCAGGCGGCTGCCGCCGCGGCCTGAAGATGACACCCAGGGCGAGATCGAGCAGGGGACCGGCGAGCTCGGATTCTTCAGCCCGCATAGCTGGTGGCCGCTGTTCGTCGGCCTCGCTGCCGCCCTCGCAGCGCTCGGCGTCGCGATCGGCTGGTGGATGTTCCTGATCGGCGCGCTCGCGTTGCTGCTGTCGGTGATTGGCTTCGTGTTCGAGTACTACCGCGGTCACTACGCCCACTAGCGGCCGCCTGTTGGGCTAATGGGGTGAGCCTGACCCGTCCGCAGAATCGTCGGCTCGTGGCTCGGGCGAGCCGATCGCGGCGCGGGCATGCTCGGCACCGTGTTCGTCCGGGCCGTGGCCGTTTCCACGGCCGTCCGCGCCGTGTCCGTTCATCGGGACGCTCTCGGTGAGCACCTTGTTCAGCCTGGCCTTGACGCGGCCGACGCCGCCGCGCATCCCGCGGGCCGGCACCTCTTCCTCGCCGTCGGCGCGGCCGGCTGGCAGCGCCAGCGGCTCAGGCCTGGCCAGCTTGGCCAGGGCCTCATCAGAGACCGGCCGGGTCTCCTCGATGAACTCGCCGCTCGGAAGCTGCCTGATGATCCCGGTCTCAACGCCATGCTCGAGCAGGTGCAGGTCCTTGCGCTGCAGCCCGAGACAGATCCGCTTGGTGATGATGTATGCCAGCACGGGAACGACGAAGATGGCGATCCGCGCGATCCACGTGACCAGGTATAGCGAGATGTCTAGGTGCTGCGCGATCACGTCGTTGGCGCCCTCGGCCCAGAGCACGCCGTAGAACGCGACGGCCGCCATTCCGAGCCCGGTTCTCGTCGGCGCGTTCCTCGGCCGGTCGTTCACGTGATGTTCGCGTTTGTCCCCTGTGATCCATTGCTCAAGGAACGGCCACAGCGCCGCACCGGTCATGATGAGGCCGAGCGGGAGCAGGGCAGGAATGAACACGTTGAACGCGAATGTGTGCCCGAATATGACCCATTGCCAGGCGGGCATGATGCGCAGCGATCCCTCGAGGAATCCCATATAGAAGTCAGGCTGCGAGCCAGAGGAAATGGCAAGGGGGTTGTACGGGCCGTAGATCCAGATCGGGTTGATCTGCACGAACGTCGAAGCGAGCGTCACGGCGGCGAATACAAAGAGGAACAACGCTGTGGTCTTGACCGCGAAATACGGCCAGGCGGGCGCGCCGACGACGTTCGTATTCGTCCGGCCCTTGCTGGGCATCTGCGTGTGCTTCTGGTGATACATGATGAAGATGTGCGCGCCGATCAGCGCCAGGAATATGCCAGGAATTAGCAGCACGTGGAGTATGTACATCCGTGGAATGATTGAGTGCCCTGGGTACTGGCCGCCGAATAGGAAAAAGGACAGGTACGTTCCGACGATCGGAATCGACTGGAGCACTCCCTGGGTGATCCGCAGGCCCGCGCCAGAGAGCAGGTCGTCGGGCAGCGAGTACCCGAACAAGCCCTCGAGCAGCGCGAGTGTGAAGAGCACGAGCCCGATCAGCCAGTTCACCTCGCGCGGCTTGCGGTAGGCGCCGGTGAAGAAGATCCGCAGCATGTGCGCGAGGATCGCGGCCACGAACAGGTCGGCTGCCCAGTGATGGATCTGCCGCATCAGCAGGCCGCCGCGGACGTCGAAGCTGATCTTCAGCGTCGAGGCGTACGCCTCGCTCATCTTCACGCCGTCGAGCTTGACGTACGTGCCGTGGTAGACGATCTCGGTCATGCTCGGCTTGAAGAACAGCGTCAGGAACGTGCCGGTCAGCAGCAGGATGACGAACGAGTACAGCGCGACCTCGCCGAGCAGGAACGTCCAGTGGTCCGGATAGAGCTTGCGGAACACGGCGCGCAGACCCTTGGCGCCGCGGAACCGCTCGTCCAGCCAGTTCCCTGTGCCTGACAGCGCCCTGTCGATGCTCATGCTGTCGTCCCCCGTTCCCAGAAACTCGGGCCCACGGGCTCGGTGAAGTCATGCCTGGCCACCAGGTAACCCTGCGCGTCTACTGTCATCGGTAGCTGCGGCAGCGCCCGGGTGGCCGGCCCGAAGATCACCTTCGCCCCGCGTGGCGCATCGAACGTGGACTGGTGACACGGGCACAGGATGTGGTGCGTCGTCTGCTCGTAGAGGGCGGCCGGACAGCCGACGTGCGTGCAGATCTTCGAGTACGCCACGATGTTGTCGACGGTCCAGTTCTCGACGACCTTGCCTGGCACTGGATGGTTGGCGCTGGTGAAGTCGATCTGGCCAGGCGCGAACTTGATGATGATGCAGGCCGCCTTGGCGAGGGCATTGAAATCGTCCTGATAGCCATCGGGGACTACGGTGATCATTCCGCCCGGCGAGCTGAAGTCAGCAGGCCTGATCGGCGTATTGCCGCCGTAGTTGAGCAGCCGCAGGCCCCTTCGCCAGACCGTGTGGTCCAGCGACTCGCGCGGCAGCGGGCCCATGTCCCTGAGCAGGAGGATCGGCGCAATCGCGACCGGCAGGCTCGCGGCTATGAGCGTGCGGCGGAGCAGCGGGCGCTTGACGATCTGGCTAGCCTGCGTGCCCTCCTCGAAGGTCGTCTGGAAGGCGGCTCGGTCTTCCTCGGTTGACCGCAGCGGCTTTCTGGCCTCGGTCAGCTGGACATCAGGCATCACGTTGCGCACCCAGAACACGGCGCCGGCCGCCAGTGCCAGGAACACGAGCGACAGTGTCAGGCCAAGCGCCCAGTTCGAATGCTGTACTCGCAGGACCGAGTGAACGGGCAAGATCACGTAGGCGGCGATGAAGCCCAGGCCGGCCACAGTCGCGATCACGAAGCATGCCGCCACGACGCGTTCGGCGCGCTTGGCGCCAAGCGGGTTCTGCGGGTCGGCGGGCAGCTCGCGTGGGCGCGGCACTGGCGGTACGCCCGCGGTCCCCGGTGCGGGAGTTCCCAGCATCGACCGCGCCTCGGCGGGCGGCGGCGTGCCGATCACGCGCTTGCGCAGCTCGGCCGACACGGTCTCCCCTTGGTCGCTAGCGGATTGGCCGGGGAGCTGGTCGCCGTCGTGTTCGCTGTCGCCGGGCCGCTGGCCGGCGGTCGAGTCACTCATGAGCGTTCCCATGCTTCGCTGTGATCCACATGGCCGCGAACACCATGAACAGCAGCAGCCCGAGGAAAGCGACCAGCCCCTCGGTGACCGGCCCGACCCGGCCGAGGCTGAACCCGCCGGGGTTAGGTTCGGTGCGCGACGCGGCGATATACGCGATGATGTCGCGCTTTTGCTGCGGGTTGATCGTGGTGTCGTTGAACACCGGCATCGCCTCTGGGCCGGTGAGCATGGCCTCGAAGATCTGCCGCGGCGTGGCCTTGGTGAGCGGAGGCGCGAACTTGCCGTAGGTGAGCGCGCCGCCCGCGCCGACGAAGTTGTGGCACTGCGCGCAGTCCGCGACGAACAACTGCTGCCCGAGTCCGGTATTCGCGCCGGCCGGGCTGACCTCCGCCTGGGTCGGGATAGCAGGCCCGCCGCCGAGCGATGCGATGTAGGCGGCGAGTGCGCGGATCTGCTGCGGGTGCAGGGTCACGACCTTGCGCGGCTGCTCGGGTCCAAGCTCCTTCGCGGGCATCCGGCCGGTGCTGACCTGGAAATCGACCGCGGCCGCGCCGACGCCGATCAGGCTCGGGCCGCTTGGCGTGCCCTGGGAGAAGAGGCCGTGGCACTCCGAGCACTCCGCTATGAACAGATAGTGGCCCTCGGCGATCAGCGGCCCGCCCGAGACGCGCTGCGACGCCGCCGAGGCTGCACCGATGCCCGTGACGGCGGCGTAGCACAGGCCGGCGATCAGCAGGCCGAGCAGGACGACGGCGTAGCCCGCAGCTGGGTGCCGGCGCCGGAGGGTGATGGATCTCACTGCGGTCCTATTTTCCGGTCAGGGGGAGCAGGTAGATCGTCGTGAACAGCCCGATCCACACCACGTCGACGAAATGCCAGTAGTAAGAGACCACAATCGCGCTGGTCTGCTGCTCGTGCGTGAACCTCCTGGCGGCGTACGTGCGGCCGAGCAAGAAGAGGAACGCGATCAGCCCGCCGGTCACGTGCAGGCCGTGGAAGCCAGTCGTCAGGAAGAAGACCGAGCCGTAATTGCTCGACGAGAGCGTCAGGTGCTGCTTGAAGATCAGGTCAAGGTACTCATAACCCTGGCCGAGCACGAAGTACAAGCCCATGATGAACGACAGGACGTACCACTCGCGCAGTCCCCAGCGCCGGAAGTCGAATATCGGTCCGAGGCGCCTGATCTGGCCGCGCTCCACGGCGAACACGCCCATCTGGCACGTCACGCTCGACAGGATCAGTACGACCGTGTTGGCCGTGGCGAGCGGGTAGTCCAGGGTGGCCTGCGGCCAGCGCTGGCCGAGGCCGGTATCGACCGACTTAATCGTGAAGTACATCGCGAACAGTGCCGCGAAGAACATCAGTTCAGAAGACAGCCACACGATGGTCCCCACGCTGACCAGGTTGGGTCGGCTCGCGGGGGTACGCGGCATCGCAGCCGTGTCTGATGCTGATGTCACGCGCCCATTATTACGACAACCGGTAGGGGAACGCGCCACGACCCCCTAATACGAGACCGGGATGTCGTCGCCTGGCCACCAGCCGAAGTCCGTGCAGCCGCCTGAGCCGGACCGGCCGGTAGCATCCAAGCTATGAAAGTTGTCGTGTACAGCCATGACGCGGACACCCGTGCCCGCGTTCGGCTTGCCATAGGGCGCCGCCCCGCGCCTGACGTGCCCGAGGCGGAGGTGATCGAGGTGGCCACCCATCCGGCGCTGATCAGGCTGCTTGACGCAGGCGGCGCGGACGTGATGGTGCTCGACGGCGAGGCACAGCCCGCCGGAGGCATGGGCGTGTGCCGGCAGGCGAAAGATGAGATATTCGACTGCCCGCCCGTGCTGCTGATCATCGGCAGGGCCGACGATGGCTGGCTGGCCACCTGGTCACGAGCCGACGCCGTCGTGAGCCACCCGATCGACCCGAGCGCACTGGCCGAGGCGCTGGCCGGCCTGATGCGCAAGCGATTGGCCGAGTCGGCAGCGTCGCCAGCCTGACCGCCCCCTTCCGGGCCGGCCGGGCGCGGAGCGCTGTAGGCCGCCGGACCCGGCAAATCCGAATCCGAGGAATGCGCGATGGACACTGCTAGCTCCTGGCCGGCGCTGCTTGGCCAGCTGATCAAGGGTGAGTCGCTTGCCGCCGCGGCCACGGCCTGGGCGATGGCCGAGATCATGGAGGGCGCCGCGACGCCCGCCCAGATCGCCGGCTTCGGCGTGGCGCTGCGCATGAAGGGCGAGACGGCACAAGAGGTCGGAGGCCTGGCCTCGGCAATGCTTGCCCGCGCGGCGCCGATCAGCATCCCCGGCCGGCTGACCGATCTGGTCGGCACTGGCGGCGACCGGGCCCGTACAGTGAACATTTCCACGATGGGCGCGATCGTCGCGGCCGCCGCGGGCGCCCGGATCGCTAAGCACGGCAATCGCGCCGCGTCGTCCGCCTGCGGGGCGGCGGACGTGCTTGAGGCGCTCGGAGTCGTGATCGACCTGCCGCCGGCCGCGACCGAGAAGCTGGCGCAGGAAACTGGCGTGGTCTTCCTGTTCGCGCCCCTGTACCATCCGGCGCTTAGGCACACGGCTGCTCCACGGCGCGAGCTAGGCGTGCCGACCGTGTTCAATTTCCTCGGCCCGGTCGCGAATCCGGCCAGGCCTCAGGCCCAGGCCGTCGGCGTCGCCGACCCGCGGATGGGCCCTGTGCTCGCGGGCGTGCTGGCGGGCCGCGGCAGCACCGCCCTTGTCTTTCACGGCGACGACGGACTCGATGAGCTCACCACCACGGGCCCGTCCACGGTCTGGCTGGTTCGCGACGGGCAGGTTCAGCAGGCCAGGTTCGACCCCGCTGATATCGGCATTCCGCGCTGCGATCCGCAAGACCTGCGCGGCGGCGATCCGGCCCGCAACGCAGCGATCGCGCGCGCCGTGCTGGCAGGCGAGAGTGGAGCGGTGCGGGAGACCGTCTTGCTGAACGCCGCCGCGGCGCTTGTCGCCGACGGCGGATCGACCGAGCCGGCTGTCTTGCCGCAGGCTCTCGCCGACGGTTATGCCAGGGCCAGCGAGGCTGTTGACTCAGGCGCGGCGGCGCGGTTGCTCGACCGCTGGGTGCAAGCGAGCAACCGGCTGGCAGGCTCGCCCAGCTCAGGATGACTCGGGGTAACCGATCGAGAACGCTGCGTCGAGGTCGTGCCGTGAATAGGTGCGGAACGCGATGTGCGTCTCCGTGTGGGTCACGCCGGGGACTTTGTTGAGCGTTCCAGGGATGACGTCGCCGAGTTCCTCGTGACCCCGCACGCGGACCATGGCGACGAGGTCGAACTCGCCAGTGACCGAGTAAACCTCGCTGACCTCGTCGATCTGGGCGATGGCCTCCGCCGTCTCTGGAATGCTCGCGACGTCGGCCTTGATCAGGACTATCGCGGTGACCATAGCCGCCTCCCGTATCTCGAAGCCCGCGCCTTAGCTGCGGCGACATCGTAGCGGCTTGGCGAAGTGTCGCGGACCGCCGGCACCCGGCTTGTATTCGCCGCTGGCTGATAGACCGGCGGCCCCGGGGTCGGCCGCGGTCCGCACGCCAGCCGCCCGAGCAGAGCGGCGAGCACGGTGGCGGTCGCGCGGGCGTCGGCGAGTGCCCGATGCGCTGGCCAAGCTTGCGCGCCGAAGTGACCAGAGAGCGTGCCCAGCTTGTGATCGGTGACCTCGACAGAGCTGAGCAGCATCCTCGAGAGCACCGCGGTGTCGATGACCGTTCTTCGCGGCCACTCGATGCCGCATTTCTCGCAGGCCGCGGTCAGGAAGCTGACGTCGAACTCCGCGTTATGCGCGACCATGGCGGCGCTGCCGGCGAAGTCGAGAAACGCTGGCAGCACCTCGCTGATCGTCGGCGCTACCGCGACCATTGCGTCAGTAATGCCAGTCAGGGCAGTGATGTCGGCAGGGATAGGTACCCCGGGATTGACGAGCGCCGAGAACTCGGCCCTTGGCTCGCCGGGACGGAGCCTGACGGCCCCGATCTCGGTGATGCTCGCGGCATCGGTCAGCCAGCCTGTGGTCTCCACGTCCACGACAACCAGGTCGCCAGGCGGCATGAACGGCGCCGAGGGGAGGAGGCCGGGCAGGAGCCGCGGCAGCACGTGCCCGTTCGGCGGCTCGTCCCTTGGGGCTTCGCGTTCGCGCTCCGGACCGCGCAGGACGTCGCGAGGGCTCTCGCCGTTGAGCTGTCCGCTGCGCGGGCTGCCATTGGGCCTGGGCAGGCTCCACCGCGTCCCTGCCATTGGCAGACGCAATCGTACGGGTGCGCTCACATGGCCACGCTACGGGTAGGTGCTGACACCGGGCCGCGCTCTGACGGTCGCCACGCCGGCCGCTGCCTGCGCGGCGAGTGTCCGTTTGGTTGGCGCAGGCAGGGCTGAGAGCCATGTGGAGCAGGATCAAAAGTGTTGCGAGAAGGCCCGAAGTGGTTGAATGCGTTACCCGCGCTCACTAGTGTGGCTCACCAAGCCGCTCGCTTGGCAGCCGCGTCGCAGCGGCGGCGAGAGGCAGCCGCTGCCGCGTTCTCAGCCCGGCCGCGAGGCCGACTCGGCAGGCGGAGCTGTGGAAGAAGGAGCGTGCCTCGCGCGTGCGTACGCCGCTGGCAGTTCGCAAGGTCGCTAATCATCGCAGCCGCGCCGGTGCGGAAACCGCCGCGCCTCCGGGCGCTGGCAGGCCGGGCCCGCGTTCGCTGCGCCGCGGCTGGCTGATCGCGCTGAGCTTCGCCACCGCGGGCGCCGTCGTCGGCATCGGCGGGTCGGCCTCCGCGCTCCCGCAGCCGACGATCGCGCAGGTCAAGGCCAGACTTGCCCATCTTGACGCTAAGTCGCTGCGCCTTTCCCAGCAATACGACGAGGTCTTGCAGCAGCTCTCGGCGGCCAATCAGCGGCTCAAGATCCTGACCAAGGAAACGGCGAGGTACCGCAAGACATTCGACGCGATGCGGCGAGAGATCGGCAGGCTGGCCGCCGTCGCGTACGAGCAGGGAGGCGCGAGCTCGCCGGTCGCGCTCCTGACCTCGGAATCACCCCAGCAGGTGCTCAATCAGTCCACCATCTTGGACGAGCTGTCAATCGCCAATACCGCCCAGATCAACCAGTACCGGACGGCAAGCCGCCGCCTCCTTGCCGCTCAGCAGGCCGCGAGTCGCGCCCGGGCCGGGATCTTGCGGCTGAAGCGTTCCATGCACAAGCGGATCGTCGTGCTCAACTCCCTCAAACAGCAGCAGCAAACGCTGCTCGCAAAGCTGACGCCCGCTCAGCAGCAGGGGACAGGGCCGGGCGGCGGTACCGGCGGTCACTACAACGGGCCGACGTCGACCCAGGCGCAGAAGGCGGTCGCCTTCGCGTACGGGCAGCTCAACTGCCCCTACGTCTACGGCGGTACCGGGCCGTGCAGCCAAGGGTATGACTGCTCCGGGCTGACGATGTCGGCGTGGGGGTACGCGGGTATTTCGATTCCGCGGGTGAGCTACGACCAGATCGCATCGCTGCCAGCGGTGCCGCTGCACACCCGCTCTGGAGCTTTCACCACCCGGTACCTGCATCCCGGCGACATACTCGGCTTCGCAGGCAATTCGCACGTCGGGATATACGTCGGCGGGGGATACCTGATCGACGCGCCCCTGCCTGGCCAGAACGTGCAGAAGGTGGCGATCGCCGGCTGGTACCGGACCCAGCTCGACGCAGCGGTCAGGCCGTAACGGCCCAGCTTCGTTCTTTGGGGGATGGGCCGGGCCGGCCTGAGGCCTGAGTAAGGTGACCAGCGATGCCGAAGGTACTGATTGTTACGAACGACTTCCCGCCGCGCAGCGGCGGCATCCAGTCGTTCGTGCACTCACTCGCGACCCGGCTGCCGCCAGGACAGGTAGTGGTTTACGCGCCAGCCTGGGACGGGGCACCGGATTTCGACGCGCGTCAGCCGTTCGCAGTGGTCAGGCACCCGAGGTCGCTGATGCTGCCTGTGCCGTCTGTCGCCAGGCGCGCGAGGGCGATCCTGACCGAGCACGGCTGTGACACTGTCCTGTTCGGCGCCGCCGCGCCGCTCGGCCTGCTCGCGCCCGTGCTGCGTCGTGCTGGCGCGCGACGGATTGTCGCGCTGACTCACGGTCACGAAGCGGGGTGGGCCGCGCTGCCGGGCGCGAGGTCTTTGCTGCGAAGAATTGGCGAGCACGTCGACGTGCTGACCTACCTCGGCGAGTACGTCAGGATCCGGCTCGCCAGAGTTCTGACACCGGCGGCGGCGAGCCGGATGGTCAGGCTGGCGCCTGGTGTCGACACGGAGTCGTTCCAGCCAGGCGCCGGAGGGGCGGCCATCAGGGCGAAGCTCGGGATCGCCCAGGAAGCGCAGGTCGTCCTGTGCGTCTCGCGGATAGTCAGGCGCAAGGGGCAGGACACGCTGATCCGCGTCTGGCCGCGCGTGCTTGAGGGCCTGAGCAGCCGGGCCGATTGCCTCTCGAAAGCCACGCCAGCTTCCGCACAGAGCCCGGCTCGGGATCGCGAGCCGGTCTTGCTGTTCATCGGGGATGGCCCGTATGCCGGGCGGCTGCGCGCGCTCGTTCGCCGTTCCGGGCTGACGGAGTCGGTCATCTTCGCCGGGCCGGTCGCATGGGACGAGTTGCCGGCCTACTACGACGCTGGCTCAATCTTCGCGATGCCCTGCCGCACTCGGAGAGGCGGCCTCGACGTGGAAGGCCTCGGCCTGGTGTACCTGGAGGCGTCGGCCACCGGCTTGCCCGTGATCGGCGGGGACTCAGGAGGAGCACCCGACGCGATTCTGCCCGGCGAGACCGGCTACGTCGTCGGGGGCCGCGACGAGGCAGCGCTGACGCATCGGCTGGTGAGTCTGCTGAGCGACCCGGAAGGCGCGGCGGCGATGGGCGACAAGGGCTTCGCATGGGTGGACAGGGAGTGGCGCTGGGATCTCGTGGCCGCGCGGCTGACAGACATCCTGGGCAGCTAGGCGAGCCCGGCCAGGCCGCGTTCAGCTGTACAGCTCCTCGATCTCCTTGGCGAAATCCCTGCTGACGACGCTTCGCTTGACCTTCAGCGAGGGAGTCAGGTGCCCGCTCTCCTCGGTGAAATCGGTGTCGAGTATGCGGAATTTGCGTATCGACTCGGCCCGCGAGACTGCCTTGTTCGCGTCGTTCACCGCCGCCTGCAGCTCGGCGTGCAGGTCAGCGTCGTCCGCGAGGTCAGCCAGCGTGGCGCCCGCAGGCTTGCCGTGCTGCTGCTTCCAGAACGCAAGCGCCTCAAGATCCACTGTGATCAGGCAGGCGATGAACGGGCGGTTATCCCCGACGACCATGCACTGGCTGACCAGCGGGTGAGCCCTGAGCCTGTCTTCGAGCACCGCGGGGGCGACGTTCTTGCCGCCGGCGGTGACGATGAGTTCCTTCTTGCGGCCAGTCACACTCAGGAAGCCCTCGTCATCGAGGGACCCGATGTCACCGGTGTGCAGCCACCCGTCTTGATCGAGAGCCTCCCGTGTGGCGGCCTCATTGCGCCAGTAGCCAGCGAACACCACGGGCCCGGCGATCAGGATCTCGCCGTCGTCCGCGATCCGCACGCTCGTGCCGGGGATCGGCAATCCGACAGTTCCGATCTTGTTGCGACTCGGCCTGTTCACGATCGCAGCCGCGGAGGTTTCGGTCAGCCCGTACCCCTCGAGCACAGTGATGCCGACACCGCGGAAGAAATGCCCGAGCCGCTCGCCGAGGGGCGCGCCGCCCGATACCGCGTACCTCACGCGGCCGCCCACTGCTTCCCTGAGCTTGGCGTACACCAGGCGGTCGAAGATCGCATGCCGCAGCCACAGCGTTGCGCCGACGCGGCCGTCGGCCGCGCCCGATGCTGCCGGCATCGCCCTGCTGTACGCGATCGCGGTATCGGCGGCGGCGCGGAAGATCCTGCTCCTGAGCCCGCTGGCAGAGGCCCGCTGCTGGGCGGAGTTGAACACCTTCTCGAACACCCTGGGGACAGCGAGCAAGAAGACTGGCCTGGCCTCTGGCAGGCCGAGCGCGAGTGTTGACGAGTCAGGCCAATGCTCTAGTACAGCGCCGCCTTCGATGCAGGCGACCTGGATGATCCTGGCGAACGAGTGCGCGAGCGGCAGGAACAGCAGAGTCGACGATCCCGCGATCTCGAACAGCTCGTGCACGGCGCCCCGAACCGCGTTGCGCGCGCCGGACAGGAGGTTGCGGTGGGTCAGCTCGCACCCTTTAGGCCGCCCGGTCGTGCCTGAGGTGTAGATGATCGTCGCAAGGTCGCCGGCCGTCCGGCCGGCCATGCGCTGATCGAGGTGCTCGTCGCCAACGTCCGAGCCGCGCGCCGTCAGGACGCCAATCGTGTCGATCAGCCAGATGTTCTCCAGATCAGGCAGCTCGCCCTTGACGCTGGTGATCGTCGCGACGTGCGCGTCTGTCTCGGCGAATACCCCGCGCGCACCCGAGTCCGACAGTATCCACTCGACCTGCTCGGCCGATGAAGTCTCGTAGACCGGGACCGTTACCGCACCCGCGGCCCAGAGCGCGTAATCGATCAGCGTCCACTCATAGCTGGTGCGCGACATCACGCCGACTCGATCGCCGGCCTGGATACCGGCTGCGATCACGCCTCTGGCTAGCTCGCGGACTTCGTCGTGGAACTGCCGTGCGGTCACGTCAGACCACTGACCACGATCCAGTCGCCTGCGCATGATGACCGCGTCAGGTGTGCTGCCCGCCCGGTCAGCGACGGCATCAGTGAGGGTAGCCGTGGCTGAGACATCGGCTAGGGCGGGAATGTTGTACTCGCGCATTGGGGCCTCCTCGCCGACGTTACGCTCGTGATTCCCCGTATCTGCTGGACGGTACCGCGAGCATACGATCAGGCCGGGCGCGGGTGTCTTGGTCCAGTTCTTGCCGCCTGCTTATTGTGGGTCAATGCGGGTCCATGTGGTCAGCGACGTGCACGGCAGGACCGATGCGCTGCGCCATGCGGGCGAGGGCGCCGACGCGCTGATCTGTCTCGGCGACCTGCTGCTCTTCCTTGACTACGCCGACCATTCGCAGGGGATCTTCGCCGAATTGTTCGGCTCGGAGGCCGCGAGGCAATTCATCGCCTTGCGGACCGCGCAGGAATTCGACGCGGCGCGCGCCTTTTCCTCCGGGCTGTGGGCCTCGCTGCCCGGCGAGCCAGCGGCCGCCATTACTGCCGCGGTCTCCGCGCAATACGCGGAACTCTTCGCCGCCATGCCGGCGCCTGCCTACCTCACATATGGGAACGTCGACATCCCGCGCATGTGGGCCGCCCACCTGCGCGCCGGTCACCAGGTACTCGACGGCGACCGGGCCGAAATCGGCGGCCTGACGTTCGGGTTCATTGGCGGCGGCCTACGGTCGGTTTACCGGACGCCGAACGAACTTGACGACGACGTCTTCGCGGCCAAGGTCGCGGCGGTCGGCGCGGTGGACGTGCTGTGTGCTCACATTCCGCCAGAGATCCCAGAGCTTCTCTTCGACACCGTCGCTCAGCGGATGGAACGAGGCAGTCAGGCGCTGCTCGACGCGGTACACCAGACGCAGCCCAAATTCCTGCTGTTCGGCCACGTGCATCAGCCCCTCGTTGACCGCGTGACGATCGGCAACACGCAATGCGTGAACGTCGGCCACTTCAGGGCCAGCGGTACCCCATACGTACTCGAGTGGTAGCTGGCTCGGTCGGGAACGCGTGCGCGAGCGCGCGGTGACCCAACCGGGTACGCTCCGAGCATGGCCGACATGACTAGCTCGACAATGACGATCGAAGCGCCGCAGCCGGTCATTATGGCGGTTATCGCCGACTTCGGCGCGTATCCCGAGTGGGCCACTGGCGTGCGTGCCGCCGATGTTCTTGAGACGGGTTCTGGTGGCCGCGCCGAGCGGGTCAGGTTCACCGTTGACGCCGGCGTGATCAAGGACAGCTACGTTCTCGGCTATGCCTGGCAGGGCGACGACGCTGTTCGGTGGAATCTCATCGAGCGCGGCAGCGCTGTATCAGAGATGTCGGGTGCGTACCTACTTGAGCAGGTCGGCAGCGCAACTAAGGTGACGTATGAGCTCACAGTTGGCCTTGCGATACCGATGATCGGCATGCTGAAGCGGCAAGCCGAGAAAAGGATCATCGAGACGGCGCTCAAAGGGCTGCGAAGCCGGGTTCAGCACGCCGTCGGCGAGAGTGGTGAGAGCGGATGACTGAGTCGCCTAGCGACCGCGACGCATCAGGGCCGTCGTCCCGCAGTGCCGCCGGTGGTCAGCAGCCAAGCACTCAGCGGGACCAGGGCCAGTCAGCCGGCGACTCATGGGAGCGGCGGGCCGCGGGCCTGGCCAGCGAGATGCAACGCTGGCTGATCAGGACCAGCGCCAAGAGCATGCGCGACGAGTTCAGCGGCCAGGTCAAGGGGCAGGTCAGGAGGGCGCTGCGGGGGTCGGACAGCAAGCAAGCCGACAGCTGGGCCACCGCGACAAACGAGCCGCCAGACGCCGCCGACGAGGCCCCAGAATGCGCGTGGTGCCCAGTTTGCCGCGCGGCCAGGAGGATCGCCAGGGCCCGGTCGGCCAACGGCCACAGCGGCTCTGGGCTGTCCGATGCGACCGACGTCGTCGCGGCCGCCGTCAGGGACGCGCTGGCGGGCATCGACTCGATCCTGTCCTACCGGCCGGGCGGGCCCATGCCAGACCGGCAGCCATCGTCCGCTGCCGATCACGCGGAAGAGCCTGAGGATGAGCCTGGCGATCGGGGTTGACGTCGGCGGAACGAAGATCGCCGCCGGGGTGGTCGACGAGAAGGGCTCGATCATCGAGATGGTCAGGCGGCCAACGCCGGCCGCGAACGCCTCAAAGACCGTCGAGTTGATATCCGAAGCGGTGAAGGAGCTGCTTTCCAGGTACGAGATCGAGGCAGTCGGCATCGGGGCGGCCGGTTTCGTTGAGGAGAGCGGCTCGAAAATAGTGTTCGCCCCGAATCTTGCCTGGCGGAACGAGCTCGTGGCGCGGCAAGTCGAGGACCGCACGGGCATGCCGGTGCTGGTGGAAAACGATGCCAACGCGGCCGCGTGGGCTGAGGCGACGCTCGGCGCTGGGCGCGGCCACGACCACGTCATGATGATCACGATCGGTACGGGGATCGGCGCCGGGCTCGTACTCAACGGCAAGCTCTATCGCGGCAGGTGGGGGATGGCCGGCGAGCCAGGCCACTACCGCGTCGTTCCCGACGGCCGGCTCTGCGGGTGCGGGAACCGCGGCTGCTGGGAGCAGTACGCGAGCGGCAGCGCGCTGGCCGCAGAGGCGCGCGATTTCGCCATGCGGTCGCCAGGAGCGGCAGTCAGGTTGCTCCAGCTCGCCGGCGGCACCCCGGAGGGCATTACAGGTCCCGAGGTCACGACGGCGGCCCGGGAAGGCGACGCCGCGGCAATGCGCTGCTTTGAGATCATCGGCCGCTGGCTCGGCGAGGGCCTGGCCGACATGGCGGCGATACTCGATCCAGGATGCTTCGTGATTGGGGGCGGCGTGTCGGAGGCCGGCGACCTGCTGCTCGCGCAGACTCGAGCCTCCTTCGAGAGCGGGCTGACCGGGCACCAGTACCGGCCGCACGCGGTCGTCGTGCTCGCCGAGCTTGGCCCTGAAGCGGGAATGATCGGGGCGGCCGACCTCGCGAGAGGGCGTGCGTCGTAAGCTGCGGCGCACCGCCGCTGCCGGCCAAGACCTCAGGTCGGCGCTGCTAGACGACGGCGCCCTGGTCGGGCCCGTCCCGCCGGGACGGCCCGTCACCCAGCCTGGAAACCAGGACTACGAAGCCCGTTATGAAGGCGACGATCGCGGCGAGCTCCGCCCACCCGGGAACCTGCCAGCCGAGCGTCGTGGCGATGAACAGGTAGCCGGGGCCGCCGAACAATGCCGTCCAGGCACCACGGGCGACAGGATCAAGCTTTGGCTGCGGCGGAACGTACGGCGGCACGTAGCCCTCGTCCTCGTCCTGAGCGCCGTCTTCAGGGAAACCCAGATCGGTGTCGGCGGCGAACGACTCGACCTCAGTGTCAGGAACAGTGAAAGGCAGGAAGGTCGCCGGCCTGATTACGCGGCCGCGGTTGTGGGTTTGCGTCCCAGAGTCCGATCGCGTTCCGTCGATTTCGTCTGGCGAGTCCGGCATGAGGTTCTCGAGGTCAGGCCATGGAGCGTGCACGGGATCAATCGCTTGCTGAAGCTCAAACCGGGCGACCAGATCGCGCCAGGCGGCCTGGTCTCCGCTCTGATCCCTACTTGTGTCGCGCCCCACGAAGCCCCCTGGGTCTTTGCCCGCTCGCGCCTAGCCTCCAGTGCCGTTTATGCCTGCCGAGATCCATCCTGTCATTCCCTTCCCGCATGGCTGTGAGAACGAACGAATTCCAGGCTTCCGGCGAAGATGGCATCGGCGTCGTTATCGAGGGTAGCGACGTGAAAACTATCTGGGCACTCCCTGACCTCAAGCTGGCCGGCAGGCAGGGCCTTGCGGAGGATTGCCACGCTGGCGGGACCGACCACGTGGTCTTCCTTGCTGTGGTAAACGAGCACCGGCGCGGTGACGCGGCCCAGATCACGTTGCGTGATCTTCCACAGAGCCGGCAGGGTGGCCGCGGCCTTGGTTGGCGTCCGGTCGTAGGAAAGCTCGGCCGCCCCTGGCTTCTTGATGTCGCTGCCGACCCCCTTCAGCGATGGTACGAGCAGCTTCATCACGGGCGCGAGCAAGAACAGCTTGGTGTCCGCCGTGACCGAAGGGTTGACGAGCACAAGGCCGCTGATCGCCTCGCGGTGCAGTTCGGACAGCCGCAGGGCTAGGCACGCGCCCATGGACAGACCCATCACGAAGATTTCGTCAGCCGATCCCTGGAGCTCGCCGAATGCCCTGTCCACCTCGGCGTACCAGTCCTCCCACCGGGTTCTCGCCATCTCGCGCCAGGTGGTGCCGTGGCCGGGCAGGCGCGGCAGGCTGACCGTGAGGCCGGCCGCGGCGAGATGCTCTGCCCAGGGCCGCAATGATTGCGGGCTGCCTGTGAAGCCATGACAGAGCAGGACCGCCGTGCGGCCGCCCTCGTGACTGTAAGCCTCGGCACCCGGCAGTACTGGCATCGCTGCGTCCTCTCCGGCGGTTCGGTCGCCGCGTCGTTCAACGCGTCGTCGAACGCGTCGCATCCCCGAATCGTCGCATGCGAGACCATCTTTCGCAGCTGGCGTCCCCGTCCTAGCGTTGTTCCCTCGCTATAGCTTGCCGAGGCGAGCCGACGCAGGTGGTTCGCGTTGACGCGTCACCGTGAAATCATGTGACCCATGTTCTACTGGGTGGTCAAGGCGGTCCTCACCCCGATCCTGCGGATCTTGTTCCGGCCGTGGGCCGAGGGGACAGAGAACGTGCCGCGCACCGGGCCAGCCATCATTGCCAGCAACCACCTGTCCTTCTCCGATCATTTCTTCGCCCCGCTGCCGCTGCCCAGAAAGGTGGTTTTCCTCGCGAAGTCCGAGTACTTCACGGGCCGCGGCATCAAGGGGCTGTTTAGCAAAGCCTTTTTCAGGGGAGTCGGACAGATCCCCGTTGACAGGACCGGCGGCGAGGCCAGCGAGCGAGCGCTGGCAACCGGATTGCGGGTCCTGGCCAGCGGCCAGGTGCTCGGCATCTACCCGGAAGGAACGCGCACGCCCGACGGTCGCCTGTTCCGCGGCAAGACCGGCGTGGCCAGGCTCGCGCTCGAGGCGCGGGTCCCTGTGATTCCCTGCGCGATGATCGGCGGCTTCGAGTTCCAGCCGCCAGGGAAGATTACTCCGCAGTTCAAGGTCCGGCCCGGCGTCCGGTTCGGCAAGCCGCTCGACTTCTCGCGGTATTACGGCATGGAGACCGACCGGATTGTGCTCAGGGCGATCACCGACGAGGTCATTTACGAGATCATGAAACTGTCGGGCCAGGAGTACGTCGACGAGTACGCCGTGCGGCATAAGGCGTTGCTGCAGGCGGAGAAACGCGCGCATAGGCACGAGGCGAAGTCCGATCCGGCCGCCAGGGTTCCTCAGTCGCCAGCATCTGCGGCTATTGCCGACGCGCCGCCTGCTCCAGACACCGCGTCACGTGCGGATTGTGACGAGCCTGGTACGGACAGTGATACGCCTCTCACTGAAGCGACGGGTAGTCCGGCGCCGCTTGAGTCATCTGCGACCGATGAAGGCGGGATCGCGCCCAAACCCGAGCAGACCGCGGTGTCCTCGGCCGATCTCTAGCCGGAATGTCCTTTTCCAGCCCGATCGCCCGTTCTCGTCATGGTCATGCAGAGCGCTGTCCGCGATGGTTGGACCAACCATCGCGGAATCCGCGGTGAAAGGACCAACCATCGCGTGGAGATGAAACCGGCGCGGTTCACCATGCGCGGGTCGGGTGGTTGCGGCAGCGTCCGGCCGCGAATCGCCCCGGTCGTACAAGCACTCCCGCTGTCGGTGCGAGATGGCACAGTTTCCGCATGGATCGCCAG
>Ga0126373_10001145_pt1 | contig 18608 bp, 21 predicted proteins | sample PanSoiMetPlot_11_FD_92545 | JGI IMG/M metagenome (GOLD analysis project Ga0126373, IMG submission 92545) | Tropical forest soil microbial communities from Panama - MetaG Plot_11 | ecosystem: Environmental > Terrestrial > Soil > Tropical forest > Bulk soil | place: Panama | collected 2016-02-17 | reverse complement strand
TGGCGATCCAAATGCGTTCCGTGCACACAACGCCAGCACTTCATCCGGTGTCTCGTCCCACTCTTCCCGGTCACAACAATCACTGAGGTAAGTCACCAAATCGTCGGTACCCACGTCCTGTAACTGGATCACCGGGCAACGCTGCCCTCGGATGGTATCCGGTACCTTGCCAAGCTCGGTGGTGCACAGATACACCCGCAACCAGTCCGGCGCGTCTTCGAGCGGCTTGAGTAGCAGTGACCATCCTGCCTGGGTGATCCGGTGACACTCGTCAATGATTATCGCACGGATGGCGGTACTGAGCAACGGATGGCGGTCGAACATGTCGGTGATTTCCGACATCGCCTCGACACCATTGAATTTCGCGGCGTTGTGCTCCAGCACCTCCGCGCCGATCATGGCGGCGGCGATCCGCGCCATCGTCGTCTTACCGACACCGGACGGTCCGGCGAAGATGAAGGACCGGGCGTGCTTCTCGGCGGCGAGGTACGCGGCAATCGCCTTGTCCTGCCCGTACATCACATCAAAGCTCGCCGGTCGGTGTCGGTTGATCAATTGGTCACTCATCAGCAAATCCCTTTTTAGATAACGTAAAACTGGCTGGCGCATTTCCGCCAAAACGGCTTGTGACTAAAACCCCTGGCAAAAACCTCGTTCACCATAATAGTATCATTTGATAGCGCGAACATCTTGGCGCAGAACACCACGAACTCGCGCGGCATCGCAAGTTCACCACGCAGGAACCGGATACCGTCGTCACTTACCATATAAGAGTAATTGTTGCGCGTACCTTTCCGATCAACCAGTAACAATTGATAATTATAAGTTCTGCCGTCCTGCCGCTGCCGCTTCACATAGCGCGCACCATAGGCTTGCTCGACAGTAACCCAGTCACCAAACCGCTGGTTCGCCTCGTAGATCGTCCTGACAAATTCCGCGTTCTCTCGGTAAACCGGGCGGACCGTCATACACAGCTTACGGTCGTCACACGTCAGCGAATAACTATCGCGCCAGATACCCCGAAGTAGCCGTTCCTTCTCTTGAGGATGTTCCTTCGGTCGCGACCAACACCGCCATGCGCCTTCCAGATACTCTTGGTAATTCATGCGAAGTCTCCGTGTCGGATGGGCCAATTATGTAACTCGACACTGGAAAAGTTACCGATCTTGGACATCTCGGCCCAATTGGGTCCGCGCTTCACCTCGGCGATCAGCGGTACGCAGAACCACGGGAACTCGCGGGCATCGAGCATCACATCGAGGATGCGCGGCATCGAGTCCTCAAAGTCCTTCTCGCGATCAAAGCAGAAGGTGAGATCGTCGTGAATTTGCATATTGGCCTGGAATAGCGGGTCACCGGTCTCCGACAACCGGTTCATCCCCAACATGACAATCCGGTTGGTGGCACCCTGCACCGGCGTGTTGATCTGCTGACCGTGACCCAGCGGTGCGTGACGGCGCAGCCCGTCGAACAACTGGACGTAACCCTTCTCGCGGAACTGCCGTGATATCTGATCCTGCCACTTGCGAACACCGGCGAATTGGTACCAGAACTCGTCATAGAGCTTGGCTAGTTCCTTTTCCTCACACTGTAACCGCTTGGCAGTGCTCCACAGCGCGGCACCATAGAACAGCGCGAACACCCAGACTGACTTGACATTCTGGCGTAAGTCACCCATCACCTGTTTGTCACTAAGACCCTTCTTGCCACCGACTATCCGTGGTACCGCGTGCGCGATCCGCTCGGCCCACTCCATATGAATGTCATAGTCTTCCCACAAGGCTTTGCAGTAGTGACGGTCACGCGAGCCGCAGGCGATGATCCTGGCGTCGATCTGTCCATAGTCAAAGGACGCCACCACCTTGGCGGCGATCTGCGCCCGCGCCCGCTTTCCCTCGGGTGTCCGTACCGGCACGTTCTGCACATTGGGGTTCTCGGAGTTCAGCCGCCCGGTCTCGGTGAAACAGGTGCCCAAATCGGTGTGGATGATGTTACCGGGGTACACATTGGGACTGCCCGGTGAATACGGTTCGACATAGGTACCGTTGATCTTTGCCAGCTTGCGCCACGCCAGTTCCAACTTGGCGAACGGGTGTTTCACATCATTCAGTACAGATTCCTTGGTCGACCACCCGGTGTCAGCCTGACCCTGCCGGGTCTTGAGGATATCACGCAGCATGACGATGACATGGCGCGGTGACGCTGGGTTAAAGTCTTCGCGGGCGCGCTTGCGGAACTCCCGTACCTCGGGCAGCGCCTGTAACGCCGCATAGGCCTTGGTCAACTTCCTGCTATAGTCCTTGCGTAGCTCGGCGTTCACCTTGGGATCGATCGGCACTCCCTTAAGCTGCGTGAGCACCACTGTCGGAACTTGACGAACCTTCTCCGCATACACGCTCGCCAGTCCCGCTTCTTGGATAATGTGTCTTTGTGCCAAGTAGGTGAGGCGGTGATACTTGGCGTCGATGCCATTGTACGGCAGAAGTGTCTCAAGTGACTCATCTCGCATCCTCGCCTTGTTCATCTTCGGCGAAAGTTTCTTGATATTGATACCAAAGTGTTGCTGCGTCAGCCACGCCAGTGACAATGGTCCCTCGCTGCGCTGTTCGCCGGACCGCTCATCGATCACATAAGCCTGGGTTAGGGTGTCTTCCCACGGTACCGACCGGGCGAACTCGTCACCGTAAAAGTAACACGTCCACTCCATCTCGAAGGATAGCTGGTGGACCGCCTTCTTGACACGCGACTGGAGGAACTTTATCCAGGCATCATCAATGATCTTTAGCTGCCGGTCACTCCAACCTGCCGCCGGGTGACGGTAGGCGAATGACACGGTTTCCTCCTCGACCGACACCGCCGCCGAGAGTAACTCCGAGTCACGGTTGTATGGCCGCAGGTTTTGTGTCTCATAATCGACACCGGCGACATCCTGCACCGCCGCATAGCGGAGGAACTCAATCAGGTAGTCGAGATCATCCTTGGAACCGGGCAGGCAGGTAATATCACTGCGGGCAAATTCGGGTGTGTGGACAATGGGTTCGGGCAACCCCGCCGCGACCTCGGCAAAGGCACGACGCAGATCGAGTTCCAACGCAAACTCGTCATCCCTGCCACCCCAACTACCCAGGCTGCGCTGATGCAGAATCGCCGCCGGGTGCAGCATGGGGTAGTACCAACAGGTGTGGCTGCCGACCTTGATCGGGAACCGGCGGCCACGCCACAAATAGACACCGCCAGCCTTACCCGCCCACAGCAGCGCCTGACCGCCCATGCCAAAGATCGCCACTGGTTGCGACAACTCGATGTCACGTTCGACACGCGGTCGGCAGCACTCCCGCTCGATCCGTTCGGGATCGCGGTTATCTGGCGGGTGACAATTAATCGTGTTGTTCCAGCGAATGTGCCGAAGGAACTCGGACGGGATGTACGGTCTTAACAAGTCACCGGAGTCACCGACAAACTGATAACCCTCCTCATCCTCGGTACGGCCTGGAGCCTCACCCAGGATATACACCTCAGGATCGCGTGCGCCGCTCGCCAGCATCTTGGGAGAGCGTAGCCCCCTAACCTTGTCCAACGGGCAAGCGCGGCACCCTAGCTGATGCAGGAGCCGGTCACTGACCACGCTCTTATTGGTAGTGGTGGTGGTCCCGTTCTCGGCAGGGACCAAGCCCAACTGACCGCCAAAACCCATCTGGTGTCCTCCCTCATTCTATTATACGGATGAGGGGGAGCAAACTTTAGCGTCGGGTCGAGATAAAGTGAAAAAAGTTTGCGGGACCGGTCAGCACCACACTTTGTCGGGTGATCGCCACGGAGGTGCGCCCCGGCAGTGCCCGTCGAATCAACTTGACATCAGCCTTGACCGTAAGGTCGTGGCCGGTGGCGTCGATCTCGACAAGGTCGTCAAACTCGCCGATCGCGTTGTTGGCGTAGAGCCGCAGGACACGGACATCCTCATCACCATCCGACACTGTAGTCACTTCCAGTTCGATCGGTGCCTTTTCCGGTATCATCGCCTCGGCGCGTAATAACGCCTTGGGTAACTCTTCCGGTATCTTGAAGGCAACCGCGATCTCCTTCTCATAGTTACTAACGAACCCGGGGAAATCGACAACACTATTGTCTTCAACGAGTTTCGTGTAAACAGTGACTCCGGTGTCATCGGCGCACCATACCGCGTTATCGACAAACGCGACACGGGTACCGTGACCAAAGTTCCTGAAGATATAGTCACAGAACTCGCGCGGCCATATCGCTCGACCGGTCTTTGTCGGGAACAGTTGAGCCTCGGCAATCCGAGACCACGACACCGTCGAATCGTCGGTGGTGTAGGCGTCGAGGGTGGTACCTTTCTGGATCAGGGTGATCCCGCGCTCGGCGGGTGACGCCAACTTCTTATTGTTACACGACAGCATGGTCAGCTTGAGTGCCTCGATCAGTTCCTTGCTGATCGTGAATCCTGTATCGCGGGGGAACTCTTCACGGAACAGTGACTCTTCAATCGGTCGCATCGGAAGAGTGACACCGGCGCTTCCGGCCTCGACACTAAGCGCCGGGTTCCGACCGGTGCGTGTCTTGAGTGTCACTTGCTTCGCGGTACTGTTCTTCAATACGCCGAGTAACCGCTCGCCCTCCACCCCACCGGTGAAGTCACTTTCCATTGTCACTCGAATACCCAGGACATCGTTGAAGGCGGTGACGGTCTTACCGTCAAACCAAAAGTGACTCAGTCCTGGTACGAGATTGCGCGCGGTACCCAATGCTGGCGATGCCGCTTCGAGCACCGCCAGCAACAGGTCACGACGTACTTTCATGCGTCAGCGGCTGAGCCGCTTGAGATCGACACCATTCCGCTCCAGCCAGCCAACGACACTGACACACGCGGCGAGTGTACGATCGAGCGTGGTCTCCGAGTAGCTTTCGCCGTCCGTTTTGGCAATCGCTTGCTGGAGTTCCGGTACCGTGATGTCGCGGTCCTTCAAATAATGCGGCATCACTTTTGCGTACCGTCCCGAATCGGGGTCACGCCCCACAGTCCGCCGCGTCGGTTGTTCCGCCGCAGGCTGGCGAGCAGCCCGTGGCTTGGGTGCGGGGGCTGGTGCCGCTGTACGCCCATTGCGGCGACCCGCGCGTGGTGGCGGGGCCGGTTCCGGCTCGTCATCCTGGTCGTCGTCATCCTCGACCGGCGCGGCGCGCCCCCGGCGCGTGGTTGCGGGCGGCGGTGCCTCGTCGTCCTCATCTTCGTCAAAGGCAACCCGTGCGCGGCGCGCCGGGGGCGGCGGCGGGGCCGGTTCGTCTTCCGGCATGCCCTCGATATCCGGGAGCGGCTCGCGTTCCTTGGCGCGCCGATTGGAATTGAACACCTCGGTAGCGTCATTTACCCAATCACGCACAGAGACGGGCAGGGCGTCGAACTCGCTGGCGTCCATGTGACCGAAGTGTCTGACAAGGATGTTCTTGTAGCCCTCGACATCGCTGTGCTGGGCTTCGTCGTATTCGATACCGGTGGCGTCGACGATTTGGTCGTACAGGCTACCTTCGTCCTGTACCTCGGTGGCGGCAGTGTTACGCATGGGACTCAAACCTCCCTTGGTGGAATTGTCACACAATTAAGAACCGCTCTTAAGTGGGACGCAAGAGAGTATTTTCAACAGTCACACAAAAACATCCGCAGATCGGACTCAGTACGGCGCGGACGTTTGAGCGGGGCGGTGGGATGTAACCAGGAGTGCCGTACCACACGGTTCAGGACCGGCAACTCCACGACACAACGTGCCAGTACTCCTAACGGAGTATCGGGGAAGCTGTATCTCTCACGCACCGACACCTCGGAAGTCCCCAGGTCGGCGATGTGGATAGCGTCACCGACAGCCAGCGCAAGCTGCTGCCTGCGACCCATGTCGATGACGTGACGAATGAAAGCAGTTTGTACCAGTGACATAAAGTGCGGATGGGCGATATCGACGCCCGGTCTGCCGTAGCGGTTCCTGACACTGACCGCTAGAAGTAGACCATCCTGACATAAATCATCGACTTCGTAAAACTGAGATACGCGCCAGATGTTGTTAACTGCGTAGTTGCGAATCCAGCCAGCAACAGGCGACGGCAAATTGCCGTCGCATTGGTCACTCGTCATCCGGGTTCACCCTTCCTAGAAGCAGGGTTAACGCGCACGCCGTGCGTGAGGGAACTTAATTTAAAATAAAGAGGGGAACCTGTCCAGTGTGAAGCTGCGGCGGCTGGACAGCCCCACCGTCTAGGAGGATGATCGACGCTTAGCCTCGCGCGTACCTAAGACGTGCCAGCCGGGGGCGGCATTGGCCCAAAGGACGGGAGAAGCGTTGACCTTTTCCTGCGCCTCACTGCGCCCACACAGATAAGGGTACTTTCTTAGAATTGCAAGGTTTTTTGCTGTGACGCACTTTTGGTACGATTTGTCACTGTACTGAAAACAACTGACCAAATTGTTCCCGGTTGAGCATCGCCGGGTCTTTCACCCCCTTGGGAAGAACTCCTTGTTTTATCTGTGGTATCCACCGCAAACCGTTGGTTTCGATCTCGGACGACCACAACGAGGAGGCGTCGGCGTCGAGGAGCGCGACGGTCCGGCGGTAATGCGGCATCAGTTCCCCCAGGAGGCTCAATTGGGTCTGGTTGGCCTGTTTGCCGAAGAGCGCGACCGCCTGGATACCGTGGTCGTAGCCTAGGAAGGATACCCGCATGGCGTCGAACACCCCCTCAGTGATCACCAGGGTCTTCCCGCCGTAGACCGCCCGGTCGAAGTCGAAGAGGGTATTTTTAATGTTCTCGACCGCCTGGGGCTGGCCCGATCGAATCGCATTGTCAGCGTCGTGGGACAACGTACGGTAGCGTAACTCATCGTCACCAATGTGCCGCCCGGTCCAGGTGACCAGCCGGTTCTGGTAGTAGACCGGCACGATAACCCGGTAGACAAAGACACCACGCGCGGCGTAACACAAGCGGTACCGCTTCACCAACCAGTCCACCTGACGCTCGGTGTAACCCCGCCCGGTGAGGTAGGGGTAGTAGAGTCGTTTGGCACGCGGTGAACTGTCCAGCCGGAAATACTCACGCGGGAACTCCAACACACCGGCGCGTAACTTTGGCGGTCGACCCAACTTGCGCAGGATGTCGTCACCAAAGGTACGGTCATTGGCGATGATCGCATTCTCACCGGCCTGGACGATCGCCCGTGCAGTCTGGCGTCCAACACCGAGTAACTGTTCGATGAGGCGGTACGGCGATCGACCGGAGTGACTACCGGGAACCGGCTCGCGCCAACAGTGATAAAACCCGTTGGCCAACGAGATGCCGAGATGGTAACTGTCATCGTCACCACACCACGGGCAATTGATCCCGATGTGACCGCGCCCGATGTTCCCGCCGCGCGTAGCGTAGGCGATACTGTGACTGTCGAGGAAATGTTCCCAGTCAAACATCAGTGAAGGGTCCGGTCATGCCACGTCTGTTCCACTGCGAACGGTTCGACCTGATCCTCGACAATCCGGGTGCCGCGATGCAGCCACCGTAGAGCCGCCGCCAGCCACACCGCGCGGCACTCGACCTCGACTGGGGTCATGGTGACACTCTCAAGATTGATGTCACCAAACGGGTCGAGTGCCTTGCGCAGTTCCGGGATGAGGTACCAGCCGGGGTTGCTCATACACGCGCCGCAGACCGGGTGACTCATCTTGTAGGCACAGATGGCGATGATCAGCCGCCCACAGCCGGGACAATCAAATTCCAACGGTGACTCCTCGATCCAGTCGTCAATGGTGTCCATCAAGCGGTGTCCTTCTTCTCCCAGTAACGCCCCTGCGGGCCGCACGCCATAGCCTCGCTGACTTCCACCCCGACTAGACTGCCCGCAGGCAGGAAACGGAGGATAGTGTCACAACGCGAGCGTTGGATACTCGCATAGCCCATGTTTCCTTCGTGCAGATAACCTCTGACCAAGAAGTCGGGCACCTCACGCATGGCTGTTGGGTGCGAGCAACGGCCAAACTCGATACCGCGCCGTAACCCGAAAGGCGGTATCCGCTCTGGCAGAAAGTTACGACACTCCCGACAGAACCGCGCATCCGCCGTCACCGGCAGGGTGACCTTCTTTCGGCCACGATATGAAGCACCCAAATATATAAGCGCCCCAGCAGCAATCAGCAGGGGACCGATGAAAAGTGTACTCATTTCAATCCATCCTGCAAACTTCCCAGGAACCGTCAGCCTGGATGACACAAACCCAGCTACAATCATAGAATCTGACTGTCTCATCGCGGCACTGGGCCTCGGCGAGCAGCGGCAACGGCGGGTCACCGGGGTAACTCAGGGAACCGTCCGGTAACATGGTGAACCCCTCGAAAGGGGTCCACCCGCCGCCGTAACCGTATTTGGCGTTAACCTGATCCTTGACCGACCTTGTGTCACTATCCGTAATAATATCAGGAATGAAACCCAACATCTCCGCTGTCATCAGCGGGTGTTTCGCTACCCAGATCATGACACCTCCTCCACTACTTCTTTGGCGTGACGTACCGCAGTCGGTGCGGCTTTCTTGCGACCAGTCTCTCGCTTACGATCAGCGATCAACTTCTGTAACTCGCGCGCGAAAGCGGTGATTGCTTTGTCACCGAAGCTCTCGTACATTGTGATGAAGTTCCCAGCCGCTTCGATGATCAGTTCGGGGGTGGACAAGTCGAAATGCAAGTCGTCCGGTCCCAACAACGTGCGAACCTCGTCAGCCAGTTCCTGCACCTCCCTGGCGAGTTCCGGCTCGTTCTTCGGTGCCGCCTTTGGTGGCTTCGGCTCGCTGGTCTTCTTGACACCGGCAAGACCGGACCACTGCCGCCACACTGTATTCGGATGATTGAAGTCGGCGCGACGGGCACCGAGTGTCTCGCGCCACGCCTCGATGGCCGGGAGGTTGTCCATGCAGTCTTCTAACCGAGAACGCACGCCCTTGTCGATCTCGGCGAAGCCGTTGTCTTTCAGCCAGTCACCAAACTGTTGGGACCACTGCCGACCGGACGCCTTCTTAGCCGGCTCGATACGCAGGTAGCTCATCATCGCGGCCTTGCCCGCCTGGATCGCGCGACCGACCGCAACCCAATATGGCCAAGTGTCCTTCTTCTTAAGTTCCCGCCAAGCGTGACGCCCAGCATTCACGATCTTCGCGGTTTCCGCATCCATAACAAACGCCATTTGGATTCCCTTTCATAAAAGTTACTAAGGTTGACTGGGTCAACCCTAGAATGGGAACCTACACTAAACACGCCAATATTTTCTATAGAGTTGATCTGTGACATCACGTCGCAGGTTTTTATGGTTACCAAAAAATTACCCGGTTGACAGAGTATCTACCTTAAGCCATCTTCCGGGAACCCCCGACACCTGTCGAGGGTGTTCGGGGTATGACCCCCAGAAAGGCAGACAGAACGATGAGAGTCAAGTTGGCCAACATCAAACCGAATCGCTACCGCGATATGGCGGTCGATCCGGTTGATGCAGAGCGAGTCACTATACTCGCGCAGTCAATCCACGATCACACATTTTGGGGAGGTACTCCCTGCCGCAAGCTCCCCAGCGGCGAGATCGAGAACGCTGCCGGTTGGCACCGCATTCTCGCCGCGCAAAAGGCTGGTGTTGAATACGCCGACCTTGTTGTCAGTAACTTTACTGACGATCAGATGATCGGCATCTACGCGATAGAGAACGCGACGCAGCGCGGGAACACCCCACTGACCATCGCGGGTTCCGTTGCCGGTGCGTTACGGAAATGCCTCGAAGAGGACTTGACTGGTGAAATCACCAGTCAAGATGGAAAGTGGGGCGGGCGTCGTCACGGTGTCGGTCGCGACCAAGTCCTCGCGAAGCTCAAGGGGGTTCCCGGCATTGGACCCAACGTCGTCAAACAGCAACTCGCCAATCTCAAGGACAGCGGTCACTATGACCGCATCGAGGGCGAGGTAGCCGCTAAGGTCGAGGCTGAACACGCAGCGGAACTCGCCCGTGTCGCAGCCGAAGAGGAAGCAGCCCGAAAGGCGGAAGAAGCCGCCGCTGCCGCCGAAGCGCGCCGCCGGGAAGCGGAGGAACAACGACGCAAGGCTGCGGAGGAACGGCAGCGCGCGGCTGAAGAAGCTCGCCTCGCGCGTGAAGCAAAGGCACGCGAAGCGGCACAACAGCGTGAAGCTGCGGCAGAGGAACGTCGCAAGGCTGCGGCGGTACGGGAAGCGGCGGCGGCGGCGGAAGCCGAGTCACGCCGCAAGGCTGCGGAAGTGGAACGGAACAGAGCGGCGGTAAGCGCGGCTCGCAAACCGGTGATCGCTGCCGCTGTCGCCAAAGTCACCGCGATCAAGAACAAGCCGCGCGCGTTGCCCACCTTCGACATGACCGGTGTCGGAAAATACTTCAAGGTGCCGAGTCACTTGGAAGCCTTCCGCATCATCATCACCAGCGAGGGTATCGCCCACGGCAAGGACGGGTTCCTGCCGGTCGAGAAACAGGCCGAAGTCGCCGCCGCGATGATCGAACTCTACAACAAGAAGAAGGACAGCGGCGAACTCAAGCACATGCACCCGCCGGAACTCACGGCGCAGTTGATCCGGGAACTGACCAAAGAGGTTCTCGCATCCGACCGCATGCTGACACACTTGGCCAGTGAAGCCGAGAAGCGCCGCGCACGCGAGGAACTGGCGCGGTCCAAATGGCTCGATCAGTGGAACGCCGCCTGTTACGACCTGTCGCGACAGGCCAAAGCGGTACTCACCACCGTGCAGAAGCTGGAACAACTCGGTGTCAAACGGCCAAGCGGTACCGAAGTGACGCAGAGCGTCAGCTTTAGTTCGGCACAGTCACAACTGCACACTGCGGTTCGCATCATCGACAAGTTCACAACCCCGCCGACTCTCGAATTGGTGGTCGAGAACAGCGGGAACTAAACTGCCACCAAAGAAAGGGTACAAGCACATGCGTATTGATGCTTACACCAACATGTTGGTCGGCGGCGTTCGCCGCCTGATCGACGCGGGTGTCCGCGATCCGACCATTGTCGAGATCGCCCACGAATCGTTCAACAAGCCGTTGCCGGCTGACGATCCGTGGATCGAACCCACCACCCTTGGTGGCGAAGTCTACCAGGGTGTCTTCGCCCGCCTGCGGATCATCCGCGAGGCACTGCGGCTCGATCACGGCATCCTCGCACTGCCGGTCACTCGTCACTACTACGAGACTGGCCAGCGCGAGCGCGACATGCCCAACGAGGAAGAGGTACCGGCGTGTGTCGCCAGTATCCGTGGCGGTCGCCGCACGGTTGGTATCCGCATCGTCAAGCCGCAAAACGACGATGCGTTCCTGCCGTTCTACTTGGAGAGCGTGGGCACCCACGCCGCCAAGATGATCCGCAATGCGATGGAGAAGACCGAGACAGCTATCGGTATCGGCTCGATGTCATCGCAACGCGCCATCAACATGACCCGCGCCATCGGCCAGGAGCTTGGTGACGCCGACCGCGTCATCCGCCGCATCGCCAACGGTGGGGGCGGTGGTGACGATGGTGGTGGTGGTGGCGGCGGCGGTCCTCGCCGCATCAGCCCTGCGTAAACGGTAAACAACGTAATCACCCCGGCTGGTGGAAACAGCCGGGGTGATCCGCCTCTGCGTCAACCCCCCGTGCAAAAAGGGAATCGACACTGTGTCAAATATAATTACCGAAGACCGAAAACAAGTCGTCACCAAGCATGTCGAGCGCGCGCTTGACTTATTCCGCAGACGCGAAGAAGCCATCATCAAGCAACTGCGGAGCGAAATCCTCTTCGGCATCGCCTGCGACGAACACCGCGCCAACCGACATATGTCACAACAGGACTTTGCCGAAGCCCGCCGGGTGATCAATCAGCTTACAGCCGACCGCATGATGGCTACCGAGAAGATGGTCGAGAATGCCCGCCACGATCTGATCGCGGCTTACACCCACGGCATACCCGGCCCGCACGATGCCGGTAACATCCGCCGCCGTTGGGCAGCGTCATGAAATGTCGGACCTTACCCGGCATCTCGACCGCTGTCTCACCCAGTACCGCAAAGACCTTAACAGCGCCCTAACGCGGTTTCGCAATGAGGCGCTGTTCGGGCTTGCGGCGGATGCTGTCACCGGGCGCGACCACACCGATATCCACCGCGCGATCCTCGACCACGCCACGGCGCAACAGCCGCTCAACGAGGCGCTGGTCGCGGCACTGCGCGAGCAACTGATCCAGGTATACGAGGAACCAACCCTCGATGTGTGCGAAAGGCTATTCGATGAAGCCGAAGTACCGGATGAGCCGCACCTCTCAGACTGGCAAACAGGCACGCATATCGACACGCTGCCGCTCCAGGTCAATCCACCGACACCGCGTTATGTACTCGCCGTCATCAAACCGCGCACACGCGTGACAGGTCAGCCGGTTTGTGATCCCAGATCGACCACCACCTTGTCCTCGTCATAGTCACTGAGATCGATCTTCACCCGATGTTTATGAACATCGAACTCGCCCATTTTCTCTTCCACCGGAACTTCCTGTGTCAGTTTGGCGATTCAACCCGACAAAGGCCACCCGCGCCGCCTCGATCGTGGTGGTACTCTTGGATAGTTGCATGAAAGGTGTCTTCGTCAACGGAGGCACCCGATCTCGTCGAGCCGGGGGTTCCCGCCGGGGAACCCGTGGAGTAACTCGAAGGGAGTAAAACCGCCTATGGTGACTAGCCGGCTAGTTTTGGAAAATCCAATAAAAACAACACCGTCGAGTCACCTTGGCGCGCGCCATTTCGAGTCACCTAAAAATTTTGCCTTATAGATTCGCGCGTTATACGCGCGAGAAAAATTTATGGCTAAGGGAACCTTAAACGGGTTGCGTAAAGTCACCTTATGCCCCATCTTAAACCACGTCCCGCCATGTGCGACCATGTCCACACCGGGGCTAGAAAGGAAGGAAGGAACCAAATGCGTATCTCTCTAGACGATGACATCCTGCGGCCTAATCCGCTGCGGGACTTCAAGCTGGACCCGGTCGATCAGACCACAGTATCCAAGCTGGTGGACTCAATAGCCGAATTCGATTTCTGGGGCGGGGTCACCGCCCGCAAGACCCCGATTAAAGGTGTCTATGACCTGATCGCTGGGGAACACCGCCGACAGGCCGCACGCAACAGCGGGATGACCCACGCGGAAATCTTTGTCGGTGACTACGATGACGAAACCGTACTGCGGATGTATGCCACCGAAAACGCTACCCAACGCGGCAACACCTCGACTGCCATTCTCGGCACCATCGGTTCCGCGATCCGCATGATCCTCCGCAAGGAACTTTTTGCTGGAGCTAGCTCCAACAAAAACGGTGATGGGCGCGGCAAGGCTCACGGAAAGGACGGTGTCGGCAGACCCGCCATAATGGCGTTGCTAGACGGTATCCCCGGCGTCACCGCCGGTACCGTCAAAACCCAACTCGAAAACCTCAAGACCTCCGGTGAGTATGACCGGATCGTCAGTGAGGTACTGACCGAAGTCGAAGCGGCCCAAGCGGCAGCGGAAGCGAAAGCGGCAGCGGAAGCCGAAGCGGCGAGGCTCCACGCCGAGCAAGAGGAACGCCGCCGCGTTGCCGCCGAGGAACGCGCCAAGGCACAAGCGGAGCGCGCCGCCAAGGCAGCGGCGGAAGCGGAAGCTGCGGCCAAGGTCAAGCGCGAGGCGCGCGAACAAAAGGACCGCGAGCGCGCGGAACGGGAAGCCGTCAAAGCGCAGGAGCGGGCAGAACGGGAAGCGCGGCGACAGGCTGAAGAGGAACGCAAGCGGGCAGAACAGGAAGCCGCTGCGGCCCAGGCTCGCGAAGCTGCCGAAGCCGCAGCCGCGAACACTGTTACTGTCGCGGCCAACAAGCCCAAGATCGTCGCACGCCGCGAAGAAGCGGAAGCCGAGAAGCGGCCCATCGAGTTCGATATGGGAGTCGCCACGGTGTTCAAAGACCCGACACACGTCGCGACGTTCCGCCGGATGGTCACCGAAAACCCGCAGATACAGCGCATCCTGCCACCCCATCTGCAACTGAAACTCGCGACCGCTCTGGTCGAGCAACAGCGGCAGGGGATGGAGAAGTTCATCGCTGACGGCGGGAACAAGCGTCACGCGTCACGACTCGAACTGACATCGGCGTATATCGAGAACAACCTCTACGATCTCGCCGCCGCCAGTTCGATGATCGAACACTTCGCCAGTGACGCCGAGAAGCGCGAAGCCGCCGAAGCCCTGCGGGTCGCCGGGTGGATGAAGCGTTTCGAGAACTACGAGGAACAGATTGCCGGTCACACGCGGAGCCTCGCGAGTGCCACCGACAAGCTGATCGAACTGATGCAGGAGGTACCACAAGAGGGTAAGGTTGTTAGTACCAAAATCACGCGTGCGATCCAGGTATTGGATCAAATAGTCACCACTCTCGAAAAACTCGGCTTCCACAAGAAAGCCGTGGACGGTGACTACATCACCATCGACCACGATCCCAAGTTACTAAACGGTGAAGTGATCCACGTTCAGTAAGTGGAACCGGGCGCGGTGCCCGGTTCCACCCCAACACCCATGAAAGGGGGTTTAGTATGCGTCAATCGAATCGTTACAACCTCTTGCTGGCGGGAACTGCCCTACGGCTCTTCCAGCAAGACGGTATCCGCGATCCGTCAATCGTGGAGATCGGACTGGCGGTGATCCGCCAGCCGCCACCGGACCATCCGGCCATATGGCCGGATAACATCGGCGGCGAGCTTCTCCAGGGCGTGTCAAAACGCCTTGCCGAAGTGCGGGCGCTCCTCGATCAGCAAGGTTACCAATGCGCGCCAATCGGGGCACAATACTACACACTCGGCATGCGCGGACGAGTGCCCGAAGACTACGAGGCACAGGCGTGCATCCCCACCGGCGGGCCGCGTCAGTCACTCGGCAGCATGCCGATCGACAACCGTCCCTACGGGATACGGTTTGTCATCGACGGCGAGGAAGACCCGATCTACGCCGCCTATATCGGCCTGTACACCGGCACAGCCGCCGGGTTTGGACAGACCATGAATGACCGGCTGCGGGTGGCCTACGAGAAGGGTGTAGTGACCCAGGTTAAAGCAGTCGCGATTGCCGAGCGGGCCAACGACAAGCTCGCCACCTCGCCCACGGAACTCGTCCGCATCACGCGCGGGGGAGGTCGCGGGGGCCGGTAACCCTCACAAGGCTGCGGCGCCACAGGCGGGTTCAACGCCTGTGGCACCTTCCCGCTTCCACCTCAACCGCCCCTGACAGGCCAATCAAGAAGGACACGGAACTTGTCGAACCTTATCGAGAGCCGGGACCGTCCGGTATTTAAACACCTGGACCGCTGCATCGTGCAATACGAAAAATCGGTCAACGCCGCCTTACAGCGTTTAAAAGACGATGCTCTGTTTGGTGTCGCCATCGATGGGACCGTCGAAGACCTCGATGCCGTGCGCGAAGCGATCGACGGGTACATCCGCCAGCGCCGTGCGACCGACATCAACAGTATCTCGACCATCCGGCGCGACATCCACCTCGCCTACACCCGCCGCCTTGCCGCACCGGTGCGCCCGCGTCATCTGCGGCACAAGCCCTACCCCCGCTGGTCAAAGGAGTGACTCAATGAAAAAGGTGAAAGCCGCATCGATAAACTTTACCGAGTTCCACAGTGTCACCGGATTAGACAGGGACGAATACGAGAAGTTCAAAATCCACAGGCGACACAGGTACGGTGGCTGCGTACCGACTTACACCGATTGGATCAGGATACACCAATACGAAAAAGCGGCGCGCGAGCGTAAACAACGGGAGCGCGAAGCCGCCCGTCAGCAACAAACGGAACTGCGCTGTTGTGTACGGTCGCGGGTTGATGTCAGCGGCTGGACAGATACGGAACTGTACGAACTGAAGACACAAATCAATGATGAGCGCAAGGCAAGGTGGACAAGGGAAAAGGAACTGCTAGAGAGCGCACAGCGTCCCTACTGGGAAGCCATGATGACCAATGATGTTGCGGTCGATGCCTTCTTGCAGAAGCATCAGTATTACAACCGTCACAAACAGACACCACCGTGGGTGCGGCGGCACATCTACCCCGGAGAGATACCGAGTGAGTGTGACTTCCTCAGTGCATATGAACTCGCGCAATACCCGATAACCCGGTTTCCCGACATCCCAAGCTGGGTCCAAAGTGACCCTCGACGCCCGGTATTTATGCGCGGAGCGATGGAAATACTACTTGATAACAACCGGCAGTACTTTGTCAAGATCGCCAGACGGTTCCTGCAACGGATGGGTTACACCCAGACCGATGACGATACACACCGGGAGATACTCAAAAACTTAAATAACCGAATCCATAAACAGTGGCGTGACTGTGAGGTGTACCGCCGCCGCAATATCGAAGAAGTAACCTTTAGCAGTGTCAATGGATGGAATCATAGTAAGAGGTGGTTACTCGGCAAGTTGGTGGAAATTTCACTTCCACCGGAACCGGAAGAACCGATACCACCGCAAAGAAGCCGTGTCATTGATTTGAGGAATGCCAAGATCGCGCAAGCGGTACGCGGTCTGGGTTTGCTAGGACCGCAACAGGAGGAAGAGTAATGGCGAGTACCGAAGACCTACGTTTGACCCTACGCGCCCTGATGCACGAACACCGCCGGGAGACAAAGGAGGAGCTTCTGCAACGCTGGTGTTCCCTGGTGGCGGCTAAACCGGAACTGATCGCGGCTTGCGCTAGTTTCTTTTTCGGCTTCGCCTACAACAAGCTGAAGGCGGCGATGAACGGTAGTGTCCCTAAGAAGCGGGAAGCGAAGATCGTTGACCCTTCCTGGGAACAGGATGTCGAAGCGATACAATGGACAATCATCGGGAACCTTCTCGACTTTATGACACCGCTGGGAAAGGTATTAGGTGACTGTACCGGAGCCGAATGCGCCAAGCTCAAAGGGTTCTATGGACGAGTGGCAAAAATAGTCCCGGCTGACGAAGTTGTCGGGAACCACCTCAACAACAAGGAACTCCTGACCTTGTTCCTCAACCGCAAAGGCGACGATGACAACAAGGAAGGAGATTCAGACACTCCTCCCCATTGATCCCTAAAAGGTGACAGGTTACCCAACAGGTGACCTGTCATCTTAACCGGAACCCATCAACCAAACCTTAGCCCTGTCGGAATATTCCTTATGGTGACAAGACTGACAACGATACCAGGACTGGAAGTAGTGACTCAGACCTGAAGGCACTTCCCAGTCCGAAGGACGCTCGTAGCATCGCATCAGATTCCCACACTTCGGACATCTCGCATTACTCAAGTCCCGCAGGAACCTGTCAACATCCTCTCCTGTCACCATCTTAGAGTGTTTTTCCTTCTCAGCCACTAAAGTTCCCTCCCTATTCAGGTGACTCCATCATAACACATGATCGGTGCGCCGAGTACCAAACTGGTGAGCTAGGGCTGGTGACGGATCGACGGGTAGTCACCATAGGACTCAAAACCCAACTCTCGTAACCGTTCCGGGATACTTTTGGTTCCTGTTCCCTTGACCATCTTCACAGCTATCGTTCGGGTGGGAGAAAGGCACAATGCGCCCAGCCAGTGCCTACAGTAGCTCAGACACTGACTGGACTGCAAGAGTGTCCATCGTTGCGGTATGGGCCGAAAGACACCGGAACTGGCATCGACCACTTGGGTACAGGATGGGGTCGCCCGGTCACCCTGGTTTTCATTGATGCGGCTTGACACGGCGGTTTGCATCTCCGACCAGCCGTTCCGGCGACTGGTGAGAGTTCCTGGGCTTTAGATACAATTGGTGAACAGCCCTTCCCCAGTGACGGGTTAGTTTTCACCAAAGGTGCGACGTGTCGGCATCCGCCCGCCGGTTCCACGGCGTAGCTCTTGCCCCAAGCAGTGACCCCGGCGAAGCGCCTGAGTATGCCTTCCGGGTCGCTATGTCCTGATTAGATATACGGACGACGCCTCTCAAACTCGAACCCCCTCGAAAAAATTTTTTCGAGGCACCCGATCGCAGGGTGCTCGCTCGTATAGATAAACAAGCCCCCACAATCCCGGCAAGGACGGTCACCGTGTCATTCCAGTCTATATGCGAGGAACTCCCAATGCTAAGCCGCAAACAACTCGATGACGTAAGAAAGCGGTGCGCGTTACTGATGCAGAATCAGTCGACGCGAAGTGACAGCGTCGAGGAGCAAGACTGGCTACTCGAAGGAGTCTTGCATGAATGCCAGCGCCGTGGCATTTATGTTGGCCGGACCTTTCACGTTAAGCGTAGCGGCTCGTTCGCCTCCTTCGCCACCAAATCCACGGAGGTGCGCGAGCTTCTCACCGAGTGCGCACCGGGGCTGACCCCGGTGCAGCGTGTCGCGTTGGGCCAAGTCTGTGCCCGCGAGCTTGCCGAGTATGTCACCGGGCGGATCGGCCCGCCGTCATTTAAAGCACTCATGGACCGGGTGGACTGGATACCGTCCGCGCTCGAAGCGAGCTTTCCCGGTTACATGGCATCGAAACAACTAGGACTGGTGG
>Ga0126373_10001142_pt1 | contig 18629 bp, 14 predicted proteins | sample PanSoiMetPlot_11_FD_92545 | JGI IMG/M metagenome (GOLD analysis project Ga0126373, IMG submission 92545) | Tropical forest soil microbial communities from Panama - MetaG Plot_11 | ecosystem: Environmental > Terrestrial > Soil > Tropical forest > Bulk soil | place: Panama | collected 2016-02-17 | reverse complement strand
GCAGCGTAGCCGAGGTCCATCCGGTCCAGATAAGGCAAGACGATGTACGGGACCGGCCCTGGCGGGACGTCGACATCGCCCGCCTTCGGGCCCACAACATGCAAGACCTGGATGCCGGCTGCGCGCAACGCCGCTGCCGCGCCCAGCACGGCCCGGTTCAGTGATGCGGCCCCTTGCGAGCCACCAGTTACCAGCAAAACCGGCAAGTTAGGCTGCAGCCCGAAGTGCGCTCGCGCCTTATCCGCCAGCGCAATCCGGTCGAGCCCGGAGATCTCCCGTCGGATCGGGATGCCGACGTATTTGGCATGCCGGAGCTGGGTTCCTGGCTGTCCAAGAAACACATGAGTAGTCAGCAGTGCACCGATCCGGTTGGCCAGGCCGGGCATGCTGTTTGCCTCGTGCACGACGATAGGCAGCTTGCGTCGCCGAGCTGCTAGGTAGGCCGGAGTAGCCACATAACCGCCGAACCCGACCAGCACATCTGCCCGGGTCCGCTCGAGCACTTTGCCGGCCTCGCTGATCGCGCCGAGCATTCGAGCCGGGACAGAAAGCAGCGCCGGCGTTATCTTCCGCGGCAACGGCACCGGCGGGATCAGGGCTAGGTCGTATCCGCGCATCGGCACAAGCCTGGTCTCCAGACCGCGCTCAGTGCCCAGGCAGGTGATCGCGGTCTCCGGATCGGCGCGGCGAAGCGCGTCCGCGAGTGCCAGCGCTGGCTCGATGTGGCCGCCGGTACCGCCGCCCGCAATAACGACGCTTACACCCATCGAAGCGTCTCCTTCCCTGCCCGGCCACCTTACTGTGGCTCCAGGCGGTTAGGCGGGCCGGCGGCCCAGTCCAAGCCAGCCAAGTAGCCGTCGTGGGAAGCCAGGACCGGCAGTGGCCAGGGCCCGCCGAGCACCAGGCTCTGACCTGGCGAAGGACATCAGCATGCCGAGTGCTGCCATCGTCACCAGCAGCGACGACAGGCCCTGTGAGATAAGCGGCAGCGGGACGCCGGTAATCGGCAGCACACCAATCACAGCACCGATATTGACCATCGCCTGGGCGATCAGCCAGACGGTTATCGCCCCCGCGGCCAGTTGCGAAAAGGTGTCCTGGACCCGGCGCGCGATGCGCAGCCCGGCGTATGCCAGCCCGCCATACAGCACCGTCACGCATAGGGTCCCGACTAGGCCGAGCTCCTCGCCGAGGATCGCGAAAATGGAGTCTGTGTCGCTGTTGGGCAGCCAGCCCCACTTCGCCTTGCTCGCACCGCTGCCGACTCCGAACAGGCCACCCGAGCCCAGCGCGTACTTTCCCTGAGTTAGCTGGTAGCAATTGCCCGTACTGCAGCTGGCCTTGTGTGCAGCAAGAAAGCCGGCGATCCGCTGGAGTTCGTAGGGATGAACGATGATCAGCATGACCATGACGAAGCCCAGCAAGCCAAGCATCCCGGCGAGCAGCTTGCCCGGCGCACCGATAACCCACAACAGGGCCAGGAAGATGACCAGCATCAGGAAGGTCGTGCCGAGGTCATTGCCGAGCATGACGAGGATGCAAATAATCGCTGTGCCCGGCAGCAACGGCACTAGGAGTTGCCGCCAGTCAGTTAGCAGCCCTAGCTTCTCCTTTCGCGCCAGCAGATCCGCACCCCAGACCACAAGCGCCAGCTTGGCGAACTCCGACGGCTGCACCTGGAAGCCGGCGACGACGAGCCAGCGTGTCGCGCCGCCGACTTGGATGCCGAGCACCAGGACGGCCATGAGGCCAACCAGCGACGTGAGCAGCAACGGGTACGCACAGGCACGCAACAGCCGAGCCGGCGCCTTGGCCAGGAGCCACATCAAGATCAGGCCGACAACAGCACCGATCAGTTGCTTGGCGAACAACGAGTAGGGCGGCAGCCCGTTTTCGAGGTCATAGGCAGTGGAGGTCGACAACACCATCATCAAGCCGACGATCAGCAGGAGCAGCGAGCATCCCAGCACGAGGTAATAAGAGGCGAGCGGCCGGGTGAGCAGAGCGCGGACGGCTCGCCTGGCCTCCGCCAGACCGCCGCGCCCCAATACATTCACCCGAGACGACGGCTCGCCGTCCGATGCCTCCCCTGTACCGCTGGAGTGCACCGTGCCGCTGGAGCCCACCGTGCCGCTGGCCTGCCCTGTGCCACTGGGCTGCGCTGCGGCGCCGGCCTGCTGTCGCCCTGGCTGACCAAGCGCCGCGCTCACCTGGTATCCGCGAGCCTGACCACGGCCGCAGCGAACGCATCACCGCGCGCCGGGTAATCGCGGAACATGTCCCACGACTGGGCAGCCGGCGCCAGCAGCACTGTGTCTCCGCGCAGCGCGACCTCGGCGGCATGGGCCACTGCTTGATCCATTACCCCAGTGTCGGTGCTGTCCAGCTCGAAGACTGGGACATCTGGTGCGTGTCGCGCCAGTGCGCGGCTGAACCGAGCCCGGTCGGTGCCGATCAAGACCGCTGCTCGTAGCCGCGAGGCCGCCGTGGCCACCAGCGCATCGAGATCGGCATCGCTGCCGCGGAAAAGCCCGCCCGCTACCCAGACGACGGACGGGAACGCGGCGAGCGAAGCGGCGGCAGCCGCGGGGTTGCTCGCTTTCGAGTCGTCGATGTAAGCAACGCCGTCCAGTTCAGCAACAAGGCTGATGCGGTGCGGCTCCGGCTTGAACTCGGCGAGGCCTGCCTCGATCGCCGAAGGCGGGTCCCCGTAGGCACGAGCGAGCGCGGCGGCCGCAAGAGCATCCGCGACGTTGTGCGGTGCCGGGGGTTGGACCGAGGAGACTGGTGCCAGCCTGACTGGCGTCGTGCTCGTATCAAAAGCACAGTCCACCAGCCAGCCGTCGGCCACGCCAAGTTCGCCGTCGCCTGGCTCGCTGAGCCGGAACGCGACTTTCCTGCTTGCCTGGCCGGCCGCCAGCGCCGCCGCGGCCATCTCGGCCGAGCGCGGGTCGTCCGCGTTGCAGATCGCGATCGTGCCGGGCGCGAAGATTCTGGCCTTCGCGGCCGCATAGGACTCGATGTCGTCGTGCCAGTCCAAGTGATGTGCGGCAAGGTTCAGCACGACCGCCGCGAGCGGCCGGATCGTCGAGCTCCAGTACAGCTGGAAGCTCGATAGCTCGACGGCAACTACACCGAACGGCTCGGGGTCAGTCACCACGTCCAAAATCGGCGTGCCGACGTTTCCGGCAGCGACGCTGCGGTGCCCGCCTGCAGCGAGCATGGCCGCCAGCATCCTGACGGTCGTCGTCTTGCCATTAGTTCCGGTCACTGCCAGCCACTGCTGCCGCGAACCGTCAGGCAGCGTGGGGCGCAGCCGCCATGCAAGCTCGACGTCGCCGATGACCTCGATCCCGGCCGCTGCCGCCGTCGCTAGAACCGGGGTATCGGGTCGCAGCCCCGGCGAGGTGACCACGAGCTCGGTGTCGTCATCGATCGCAGCATCCGGCCCGATCTGAACCGAGCCCAAGCGCACCGACACGCCGTCAGCAGCCAGTTTCGCAGCCAGATCCTGCCGCTCAGCGTCGTCGCGCGAGTCGACCGCAGTGACGGTGGCACCGTGCCGGGCAAGCAGGGCGGTCACCGACTGTCCGGTGATTCCCAGGCCGACCACGAGGACGTGCCTACCTGTCAGGCTGGCTTCTGGTCCCGAGGTCTGCGTCATTGAGCTAGATGGTCAGCCATTCGGCGTAGAAGATGCCGAGACCGAAGGCGATGCACAGCCCGCAGATGAGCCAGAACCTGATGACGATCGTCGTCTCCGCCCACCCAAGAAGCTCGAAGTGATGCTGGAGCGGCGTCATCTTGAACACTCGCCGCCCGGTCATCTTGAAGGACCCAACTTGAATCATCACCGAGAGCGTGATGATCACGAACAGCCCGCCCAGGATCAGCAGCAGGAGGGCAGTCTTGGTGGTAATGGCCAGGCCAGCCAGCACGCCACCGAGCGCCAGGGACCCGGTGTCGCCCATGAAGATCTTGGCTGGTGGCGCGTTCCACCACAGGAAGCCAAGGCATGCGCCGAGTACAGCCGCGGCCACGACAGCCACGTCGAGCGGATCCCGGATCTGGTAGCACTGCTGGGTGAAGAACAGGCTGCAGTCGTTTCGCTCTTCCCAGATCCCGATCAGCACGTAGGCCGCAAGCACCAAGGCCGTCGCGCCAGTGGCCAGTCCATCGAGGCCGTCGGTGAGGTTCACTGCGTTCGAGGTGCCCGCGATGATGATGACCACCCAGATCACAAACGGCAGCACGCCGATGTAAGGCCCGAAATCGCGCAGGAACGAGAGCCGGTCATCGGCCGGGGTCAAGGCGATGGCATCCGGGTGTTGCAGGACTTCAAGAGCGAAAACTGCGCCGACTACGGCCTGACCAGCAAGCTTCGCCCCGCTGCGAAGCCCCAGGCTGGTCTGCCGGTAGATCTTGATGAAGTCGTCGATGAATCCGACCAGTCCCAAACCGCTCATCAGCAACAGCAAGAGGAAGCCAGTTGTCGTCATCGTGTCGTGCGTGGCGGTGTGCCCGACCAAGTACCCGACCAGCGCGGCGATCACGATAACGGTGCCGCCCATGGTCGGCGTACCCCGCTTGGTCATGTGTGACTGCGGGCCTTCTTCCCTGATCAGCTGCCCGTAGCCGCGGCGCCGGAAGAGCCTGATCGCCAGCGGCGTACCGAACAGCGCAAGGATGAGGGAGACGCCGCCAGCGACGATGATCGTCTTCACTTGCGCGGTCCCTCTTCGTCGGGCAGCTCGGCCTCGCCAGTCAGCGCCAGCGCAACGCTCTCCAAGCCGATGGAATGCGAGGCCTTGACCAGCACCACATCACCGCGGCGCAGTCTGTCGCGTACCGCATGTACCGCGTCTACTGCACTGGCCACGTGCAGTAGCTCACCGTGCCAGGCAGGAACAGATTTCGCGCCCGCAAGGATCGGTGCCGCTTGGTCCCCGACCACGATGACACCGGCAAGGCCCGCTGCGGCGGCATGGGCTCCCACTTCTTCGTGCAGCATGTCGGCTTGCTCACCAAGCTCGGTCATGTGGCCGAGCACCGCGAACGTGCGCCTGCCATGGGCCATCGCCGCGACTGCGGAAATGGCAGCTTTGACCGAGTCCGGATTTGCGTTGTAGGCATCGTTGACAACCGTTATGCCGTCGGATCGCTCGGTGACCTCCATCCGCCATCGGCTTCTGGTCTCAGCTGCGGATAGGCCCTCGGCGATGGTGGCCACCGGCATCCCAAGCTCGCCCGCTATGGCGGCAGCTGCCAGCCCGTTGTGCACGTGATGCCTGCCGTACAGCGTCAGTTGGACGGTCGCAGAGCCAGACCTTGTCGTCAGCGTGAAGCCAGGCCGGCCCATGTCATCCAGCTGCAGGTGCTCGGCTCGCACGTCAGCGGACTCGGACAGGCCGAAGGTAACCACGCGCGCTTTCGTACGGCTCGCCATCGCCACGACCCGCGGATCATCGGCATTCAGTAGCGCGACACCGTTTGCCGGTAGCGCGGCGGGGAGTTCGCCTTTGGCCAGCGCGACCTGGTCCAGGCTGCCGAACTCGCCGACGTGGGCGTGCCCGACGCCCAGGACCACACCTAGGACCGGCGGCGCTGTGGCGCACAGCGCGGTGATGTGACCCGGACCGCGCGCCGACAGCTCCGAGATCAGGTACTGGGTCTTGTCGGTGATCTTGAGCACGGTCAGCGGGTGACCGATCTCATTATTGAAAGATGCCCGCGGCGCGACCGTCGGCCCCAGCTTCTCGATCAGCTGTACGGCCAGGTCCTTGGTTGTGGTCTTGCCCATAGATCCGGTGATGCCGATGACAGTCAGGCCGGGTGCCCGGTCGAACACAGCTCTGGCCAGCTTGGCCAGCGCATCCTGTACATCTGGGACTATCAGCGCCGGACCACCAACCGGCCTTGTGGCGAGCACCGCGGTCGAACCAGCGGCGAGCGCCGCATTGGCGAACTCGTGCCCGTCGGTGCGCGTCCCCGGGAGCGCGACGAACAAGCTGCCCGGCTCCGCTTCCCGGGAGTCGATCACCACCGGGCCGGTCACGATCGCGTCGGCGTCGGGCACGTCGGCAAGCACCGCCCCAGTCGCGGTAGCAACTTCGGCCACCGACAGCGGGATCACGTGTCCTCCGGGAAATCGCTGGCTTGAGCGTCATTCGCGACCGAGCCGCCCCATGCGCCGCGATGGCCGCCGGTAATCGTCGCGTCTTCGCTCGCCTGCCGACGGGTCAGGGCTTGGGCGGCGACCTGCCGGTCGTCGAACGCAATCACCGTACCCGCTACGTACTGACCCTGCTCATGGCCCTTGCCGGCGATCAAGAGCACATCGCCCTTAGCGGCCATGTTGATCGCCAGTCCGATTGCCGCAGCCCTGTCAGGCTCGACGATCACGTGCGCACGGTCTCGTTCTGGCACCTCGAGCGCTCCGGCCAGCATCTCGGCCAAGATGGCCAGCGGGTCCTCCGAACGCGGGTTGTCGCTGGTGAATATCGCGACGTCGGCGAGTCGCGCGGCGGCCGCGCCCATCAGCCGCCTTTTGCCGCGGTCCCGGTCGCCACCGCAGCCAAGAACGATGGCCAGGCTCCCCTGCGTTACCTGACGCATAACGGTGAGCGCAGCCTCGACCGCTCCTGGCTTATGCGCGTAGTCGACGAGAACGGTGAAATCCTGCCCCCGGTCGACCCGCTCTAGCCTGCCGGGCGGCCCCGGGGAGGATGCGACGCCGGCCACCGCTTCGGACAGGTCGACGCCGGCCTCAACCAGCGCGACAATCGCGCCAAGCGCGTTCGCCACGTTGAATTCGCCCGGAAGTGCGACGGCCGCATCTGCTTCGACGCCGCCAGGGCCTATGACACGGAAGGTGGAACCGTCGGCACCCGACCGAACGTCTACAGCCCGCCAGTCCGCCCGTCGTCCGCCAGCTGAGAACGTGGTGATCGGAATGGGTGCGGCCGAAACAAGCTGCCGCCCGTACTCGTCGTCGACATTGATCACGCCTGCCCTGGAATAGCCGGGCGTGAAGAGCTCTGCCTTGGCCGCAAAATAGTCATCCATGCTTGCATGGAAGTCCAGATGATCTTGCGACAGGTTGGTGAAGATCGCGATGTCGTAGTGAGTGCCCGAGACGCGCCCTAGCGCCAGCGCATGGCTCGATACCTCCATGGCCGCAGCACCTACTCGCCGCTCGGCCATGGTTGCCAGCAGCGCCTGCAGATCCGTCGCCTCTGGTGTCGTCAACTGGCTCTCGATAGTCTCGCCAGCTATGCGAGTCTCGACGCCGCCGATCAACCCAGTCTGATAGCCAGCCGAGCTCAGCCCGGACTCAAGCAAGTAGCTGGTGGTGGTCTTGCCCGCCGTACCGGTGACACCGATCAGCAAGAGCCGGGTGGAAGGCTCGCCATAGATCCAGGCGGCGACTTCACCCAGCCGGGCACGGGGATCGCCGACGACAAACACTGGCAGCCCGGACCGGATCGCGGCGCTGCGGCCAGCTGGGTCAGTGAGGATTGAGACCGCGCCAGCGGCCGCGGCGTCGGCACTAAACCGCGCACCGTGGACTTGGCTTCCAGGCATTGCCGCGTACAGGTCTCCAGGCCGGACCGACCGAGAGTCGTGGGTGATACCGGTCAGCCGGGCGGGCTGTCCGTGCGCGACGCTCTCAGTCACACCAGGCCGCAGGCCAAGCAGCTCCGCGAGCCCGGACAGCGGGCGCGAAGCAACTCGATGGGGACGGAAGGCCGCTGGCACGGGCAGAGGTTACCTCCCATCACGGTGCAGTGAGCCGGATATAGGGCGTCTTGGCATAGTCCGGCGGGATCCGCATGGTCTGTAGCGCGAACTTCATCACGTCGTAGAAGGCAGGTCCGGCAACCTGATCGCCGAAATGCTTGCCTTTCGGGTCTTGAATATTGACGGCGACCACCAGCTGCGGGTTGTCGGCCGGCGCTATGCCGATGTAGCTCGAACCATACTGGCAGAGGCAGTGGCCCGACCCAGGGCCCGAGACCTGCGCTGTTCCAGTCTTGGCCGCGACGGTGTAGCCCTTGATCAACCCCCACGGCTCGCCGCCGGCGGCATCAACCTTGGGTACTTGTTGCAGGATCGTCATCAGCTCATGCGCGGTCCTGGCCGTGATTACGCGCCGACTCGGAGCCTTCTGAGCCGCGATGAACTGGCCCCCATCGCCCGTCGTTCCCGCCACGACCGTCGGCTGCACCCGGACGCCACCGTTGGCAATCGTGGCGTACACGCTCGCCATCTGAATCGCGGTGACCGCCAAGCCCTGGCCGAAGGAGTACTCGAACGGGTTGTCACCCCAGTAGTTCTTGGACCCAGGCTTTGGCAGGAGTCCAGTGCTCTCCCCTGGCAAGCCAAGACCGCTCACCGAGCCGAGCCCAAACGAGCGCAGATAGTCGTATTGCTGCATCTCAGTGATGTGCTGGGCGACTTGGACCATGCCAACGTTGCTGGAATGCGCGAGGATGCCCGCGACGGTATACCTGACAGTCGGGTGCGACTCGGCGTCGTGGAAGGTGAACTGCTTGTCGATGGTGATCTGCGGCGGGATCGTGTAGGCGCTCATCGGCGTCTGGCCGCCCTTTTCCAAGGCGGCGGCTACCGTGATCGGCTTCAGTGTGCTGCCTGGTGCGAACACATTGGCCGTGCTGATGTTCGCTGTTGCCGCGTAGCTCTGCGGGTTTGCCGGGTTGTAGCTGGGCCACTGTGCCATCGCCAGGATCTGGCCGGTGCGGGTCATGACGATGATCGAGCAGTTACGAGCGTGGTTCTGCTGAACCCGCCGCTCGCATTCCCGCTCGGCAGCGTATTGAATGTCCGACTGGATCGTCAGTCGCAGGCCCTTGGCCGGCACCGCCGGGTTGACTTTTTCCTCGGTCAGCGGGATCGGCTCGCCGTTAGTGCCTTCCTCCACTTCCTGGCTCCCCGGCCTACCCGCGAGCAGCGTGTTGTACTCGGCTTCCAGCCCGGCAGCACCGGCAAGGTCGCCGTTCTTTCCGTAGTTGGTGAATCCGACGACGCTGGCGGCAAGATCGCCATCCGGATAAGTACTGGTGTAGGTGGCTGTCATGTCGATGCCCGGCTCGGCCAGGCTCGCGATGTGCGCGGCCGTGGCGACCGGCACATTCCTGGCCAGGACGACATAGTCGGGTCCAAACGGCGGGTGATCGAGGAGCTGAAGAATGGCGGTTGCGGACATGCCAAGCGGGCCCGCTAGGGCGCTGGCGACCTCCGCGCGCTTCGCGGACGTTATCAGTTGCGGGTCGGCGAAGACTGTGTCCGTCTGCACCGTCATCGCCAGAACTGCACCGTCGCTACTGACGATCGAGCCGCGGACCGCCGGGATAGGCACCTGTACCAAGCGCTCCTGATTCGCTTCGGCGCGGAAACGGCTCGACTCAAGCCCTTGCAGCTGAATCAGCCGCCCGGCAAACACCGATAGCACGACGGCCATTACCACCAGCGCAATGTGCAGCCGCCGTGCCGCACTGGCGCGCCGCATCGGCGGAATGACGAACTGCAGCGGCCGCCTCGCCGATTGCTGGCCCTGTCGGCTTGCGCCGCGATTCTGCCCTGAGCGGGCCGTGGAGTTGGACTTGTTCGCCTTGCTGACGCCCGGCGACCGTCTGCCGCCAGAACTGGCTTTGCCGGGATCAATCCCGCCTCGAACAACCCTGCCTGGAACTGCTCGGCCCACCGCACCGCCGCGGGAGGTGCGGCTCGAGCCAGTGTGCCGGGACCGGCCAGATGGCCGCACCCGATCGCCAGGCCGACTGCCTGCGTTTGTGCTTGGCCTGCCCGGGCCACTGGGAAAGGATTGGCCGCGATACGGCCGGCGTCCGCCTGCGCCCTCGTCCTCCTCCCCCCCGTACCGGCTCACCGCGTCGACCCGGCCCTGGTCACTTTCTGGGGATGACCTGCGTTTTGCCGGTAGATCTGGTGTGTGCGCGGATTCATGAAGGTGAGCTGCGATGGCTGCCTCATGCCCAGCCGCTGCGCCGCCTTGGCGATCTGATCTGGCGACTCCTCGCCCGCGATCTGCTGGCGCAGCGTGTGCTCCTGCTGTGTCAGGTTCGCATTCGTGCCCTGCAGCTGGCTTATCCGGAAGCTTGTCGCGCCGAGAGTCGTGTTGATGACCAGCAAGCAGATAAGGGAGCCGCCGAGCAAGCCGAGTACAAGCAGCACGAACGGCGCGCGCGGGACAGGACTACGGCGCAGCGCTTGTCCGATGTCGACCTTGCTGGCCACCTGTCGCATGGACGCCCGCCGCGTGTCCTTCGGCCTTGGCGCAGTGGGTGCAGGTGAGGTCGGTGTCGTCCTAGCGCCAGCCTGGCGCCCGGAGCGAACACCGCCTGGGCGGACGGTGGGACTGCCGACCTTGCCACCCTGGCGGATCGGCCCGGGTTCTCGACTAGCACCGCGCTCGCGACTTGCACCGGGCTCGCGACTTGCGCCGCGCTGGCGACTAGCACCGCGCTCCCGCTTAGGACCGTGTCCGCGCGCAGGACGGAGTTCTACGACTGTTGCATTGCGCCCGCCCGGCGCTCGCCCCGGTGCGCGGTGCCTGTCGCCTGTCCTCAGCTTGGTGTCTGCCAACGCCGTCCCTCTCTGCGCTCTGAGCTACTCGTCGCAGCCCGTCTGTCGGCTTCTACTCGCGGATTCATGCCGCGGCCCTGATTCGCTCAGCGGCGCGCAGCCGGGCCGGCGCCGCACGCGGATTAGCGGCAAGCTCGGCCGGGCTAGGACGTTCTGCTCCGCGGGTCAGTTGCGCGAACTGGGGTAGGGCCTGATCCAGTGAAACCGGCAGCCCGGGCGGCGTCGTGTCCGCCGATCGCGCTGCGAGTTCCCGCTTTACGGCCCGGTCTTCGAGCGAGTGGTAGGCGAGCGTCACAATCCGGCCCCCAACGGCGATCGCGTCAAGCGCGGCCGGCAGTGCGCGGTGCAGTGCGTCGAGCTCACCGTTTACTTCAATGCGCAGTGCCTGGAAAGTCCGCTTCGCAGGGTTGCCACCAGTGCGCCTGGCCGGTGCCGGAATCGAGTCCCTGACGATCTGCGCTAGCCGCGCGGTCGATGCCAGTGGCCCGCGCGTGCGCTCCCGGATGATGGCGTCGGCGATGCGGCGCGCGTAACGTTCCTCGCCGTAATCCCGCAGCACCTTGGCCAGCTGGTCCGCGGGATAGGTGTTGAGCACGTCGGCGGCCGTGACTGCCCCGGCCTGATTCATCCGCATGTCCAGCGGCGCGTCCTGGGAGTAGGCGAAACCGCGGCCCGGATCGTCGAGTTGTGGTGAGGAGACCCCTAGGTCGAACAACACGCCCTGGACTGTCGCAAGGCCCATGTCGGCCAGAATCTGCGGCAGTTCGTCATAGACGGCTTGGACAAGCGTTACCCGCGTGCTGAAGCTGGTCAGCAGTTGCCGTGATTCCTCGATGGCTGTCGCGTCGGTGTCGATGCCGATCAGGCTCAAGTTCGGATGTGCTGCAAGCAGAGCGCTGGCGTGCCCGGCCCGGCCCAGCGTCGCGTCAACGAGCACGGCCTCGGGCGGATCGAGGGCAGGGGCGAGTAGCTCGAGAACCCGCTCACGCATGACCGGCAGATGCGCGGCCGCAGCCGTTCCCATCAAAGCCCCCTCGCTGCTTCTGTTGCCGCCTCGCGGCGGCATTTGCCCCTGCTGCTGCGATGCCCGGCGGGGCATCCATCCGAATTACGCACGGGCCGCGGATTGTCGCCTGACACCGGGGAAGTGATGTCAGCCGGCCGCTGGCCCAGTCGGGTGGAGACCTCACCGGGCATACAGCGCAGTTACAGAACTCCTGGCAAAACCTCCTCAGATGCGTCGGAGAACGCGTCCTCTTGTTGTTCGAGGTAGGTGGTCCACGCAGCGGCGTCCCAGATTTCAATTCGTGTGTTGGCGCCAATCACTACGCACTCGCGCTCGAGTCCCGCGTACTGCCGCAGACTGAGCGGGATCGTCATCCGGCCTTGCTTGTCGAGTTCCTCGTCGGAGGCGCTGGCGAAGAAGACGCGGCTGTAGTCCCTGACTGCCTTGGCCGTCATTGGCGCCGCTCGCAACGCTTCGGTAATCCGGGTGAACTCGGTGACCGGGAAGACGTATAGGCACCGCTCCTGGCCTTTGGTAAGCACAAGGCCCGCGGACAACTCTTCGCGGTACTTGGCCGGCAGGATCAGACGGCCTTTCTCGTCGAGACGAGGCGTGTGGGTGCCAAGGAACACGCGCCTCACCTCCTAAGTCCCCCACCGCGTACTCCGCAGGAGCCCTCATTGCTCCACGGAGCACCACTGTACTCCACTCTCCCCCACCGTCAATGACACAAACCGGTGAACCGTCCACGGTTTGCGGGAGTTACCTGGTCATGAAGGTGGAGTGAAATGGAGGCACAAGGGGAGAGTCACCGCAGCGTTATGTCCCCGATATGGGAGCGGGATCGCCGCGCAGCATGCTGAGGACGTACTGTCTGAACGGCACGGTTCATCACACAGCGGCTGCCGCGATGTGGCGGATTCGAGCTTAAGTGCGGGATGAGCAGTGAGCAGCTAATTGGGGAATGGCCGCCAGGAGGGTTCGTGGTCACCGATACCAACCAGCAAGCCAATAGGACGCTGGAAGAACTAGTGGATATCGCCAAGCAGGTCAGCTCGGCGGTACAGACAGTTATTTCCGGCAAGCCCGGCGCCGTACGGCTGGCTTTGACAGTTCTTCTGGCCGAAGGCCACATCCTGATCGAGGACGTACCTGGCGTTGGCAAGACTCAGCTTGCCAAGGCTCTTGCGCGTTCGATCGATTGCTCGGTCCGCCGGGTGCAGTTCACCCCGGACCTATTGCCAAGTGACATCACTGGAGTCAGCGCCTACAACCAGGAACTGCGCGAGTTTGAGTTCAAGCCGGGACCGATCTTCGCCAATATCGTGCTGGGCGATGAAATTAACCGAGCCTCGCCAAAGACGCAGTCGGCATTGCTGGAATCCATGGAAGAGGGCCAGGTAACGGTCGACGGCAGTACCTATCGACTTGAACAGCCCTTCATGGTCATCGCAACGCAGAACCCGGTTGAGATGGAAGGCACCTACCCGCTGCCGGAAGCTCAGCGCGACAGATTCATGAGCCGGATCTCGATCGGTTATCCAGACCGGGCCGCCGAGCTGTCCATGCTGGACACGCACGGGTCGAGGTCCCCACTGGACGACCTGAAACCCGTCGCGCATGCTAGTGACATACGAGCCCTGGTAGCAGCGGTACGCGAAGTGCACGTCTCCGTCGCGATCCGGCAGTACATCATCGAGCTTGTCAATGCGACTCGGATGTCTGCCGAACTAAGGCTTGGCGCCTCGCCCAGAGCGGCTCTTCATTTGCTGCGGGCAAGCCGCGCGCACGCAGCGCTCGACGAGCGGGACTTCGTGATTCCCGATGACGTCCAGGCACTAGCCGTACCCGTGCTGGCGCATCGCTTGCTGCCCAGTGCCGAGGCGATGGTGGGCCGCGAACTCCCTGACCAGGTGCTGGCTGGCATCGTCAAGCGCCTGCCGCTCCCCAGCAGGTAGGCGGGCCGCCGAAAGGAACCTGAGATGCGGACGTCGCTGCTTGCCGGGTTGACCACCCGTGGAACGTCATTCCTCGCCGCCGGTATCGCATCGTCGGTGGCAGGCTATCTGCTGGGCGAGCGCGGCCTGCTCTGCGTTGGCCTTGCGCTGGTGGCACTGCCGCTGCTGTCGGTCTCGGCGGCGCGCCGTGGACAGTACCGGCTCAGCTCGGGCCGGTTCATCAGCCCGCCGCGCGTCCCCGCCGGCCACACGGCGCGGGTAACTCTGCGCGTACAGAACATCTCCCGGCGGCCAACCGGCCTCATGCTGGCTGAGGACAGCGTTCCTTACGCGCTTGGCGCCCGGCCCCGTTACGTGCTGGACAAGATCGAACGCAACGGCATCAGGGAACTTACCTATCCGCTGCGATCTGACGTCCGTGGAAAGTTCGAGATCGGGCCGCTCCAGCTGCGTGTAGCTGACGCATTCGGCCTGGTCGAGCTCGGCCGTGCACTCAGCGGGCGCACGACGTTCGTGGTAACTCCGCGCGTGGTCCCGCTATCGCGGGCAGTCATCAGCCGTTCCTGGGCGGGCGAGGGTGACGGCAAATCCCGGCTAGCGTCCACTGCCGGTGAGGATGATGTGATTCCGCGGGCCTACCGCGATGGTGACGAGCTGCGCCGGGTGCACTGGCGCTCCACGGCACGCTATGGCGAGCTGATGGTCCGCAGGGAGGAGCAACGCTGGCGCAACAAGGCCACGGTGCTGCTAGACACGCGCGCCAGCGCGCATATGGGCGTCGGCGCCGCGTCCTCGTTCGAGCTTGCGGTGAGCGCGGCCGCGTCGGTCGGCGTGCACATCGCGCAAGAAGGCCTTACCGGTCAGCTCATCACCGACTCCGAAGTGATCCGCGGTGGCCCGTTCTTCGAGGACACGCTGCTGGAATCGCTTGCGACCGTGCGGGCTTCCAGCCGCCGCAGTCTGGACCAGGGCATCAAGGAGATCAAGGCGTCCGGGGCCGGGGTGATCATTGCAGTAACGGGGAAGCTCTCGCCCGCGGAGGCACGACAGCTCGCGGGCTGTCGCGGCGAGGGCTGCCAGGGAATTGCTCTCCTGCTGGCGGTCTCCACGTGGGCCAACCCCGCGAATGCAGCAGTACCGCGTGCTGCGGTAGCTAATACAGATGTTGCCGACGTGGACGGGCAAGCTTCCGAGGAACCAGCACCGCCGGCCGCCAAAACTAGACCAAGCCAAGACGAGACGTCCGCGGCTGCGGCTGTCCTTCGAGCGGCCGGGTGGCACGTCGCCTCAATCGATGCGAGCACGCCGCTAGCGGTGGCGTGGCAGCGGCTGCCGCGTTCGGGCGAGATGCTCGTTCCGCCATCGATCCAGGCATACAGCGACGCAACTACCGGGCAGCCGGCATGAACGCCAGGCTCTCATTCGCAGCAGCTTTTGCCGTTCTGATGGCCTCGCTGTCGCTGACCACAGTGATCAAGGGCAACTCCTGGCTTGCCGTCGCGATCGGCGCGGTCATTGTCGTTGCGGGCGCGGGGATAGTGACCAGGCTGTCGATTGTGCCGTTTGTGGTAACCACCACGTTCCTGGTCCTCATCTGCGTCATGCCGTTGCTGACCGCGCCCAACTGGTTCGCCCGGGCTGGCGGACTGGCGATCGTCGCGGTGTCGGCAGCGAGCCTTACCGGCGCACGATTGTTCCGTGGCCTGACGATCCTCGCCACGTACGTCGCGTCGTTGCTGATCTATATCACCGTGGCTTATACGAGGGCATCCTCGTTCGCCTGGATAGTCCCTACCAACGATTCGATGAACATGCTCGGCCACCTAACCCGGCAGGCCTTTAGTTGGTTCAAGTTTGCGCCGCCGGTACCGGACATGGGGTTCGTCAACCTTGTCGCGGGCGTGGGTATCGGACTGACCGCGATCTTGGTCGACCTGCTGGCCGTACGGCTGCGGCGGCCCGCCATCGCCGGCCTGCCACTGCTCGTACTGTTCAGTGTGCCGGTCGCCACGAACCTGAAGTCGTTTGGCGCACCGCAGTCGATCACGTTCGCCCTTGGCATCGCCGGATTTCTCATCCTGCTATCGGCGGACGGCCGGGAGCGGCTGCGGATGTGGGGGCGGTTGGTCACCTTCCGGCATGTCCAGCTTGCTGACGAGACTGGCGCCGGGCCAGATACAAGGGAACTGTCCGCGTCGGGCCGCCGGGTGGGGCTGGCGGCGGTCTGCCTTGCTGTGCTGGTCCCGCTGGCACTGCCAAGTGTTCACGTACACGACTTGTTCAGCACCAACGGCCGCGGTCGCGGCGGAAACACGACTGTGGCGCTGCGACCCTTGGTCGAGGTCCAGCAGGATCTCACCCGCGACAAGGCGGTGACCGTGCTGACCTACACGACAAACGCGCCTGACCCGTCACAGCAGTACCTGCAGGCTTACGTCATGAACTACAACGCCCATGACAACACGTGGCTTCCGTCGTTCCCCGCTAGCCAGTTCGCCGCGGTCTCGGACTCAGCACCGCTGGGAGCCGTCGAAGGCCAGGACAGCTCCACTCCTACGTTTGATGTCAGAACGGTAGTTACCACCAGCCCCAATCAGGGCGGCCAGGCCATCCTGCCCATGCCGTACGCGCCGATCAAGCTCGACATAGCGGGTGGACCATGGACCGAGGTCACCGGTTCATCCATGATCTTCAGCCAGAGGCCGCTGGCCAACCTGAAGTACACCGTGACGAGCAGGGTGGCAGATCCCACCAGGCCACAGATCAACGCCGCCGAGGCCGCCGGCACAGGTCCGCCGTCGTCGATTGTTCAGTACAACAACTACACGGGTCCCGATGCGAACAAGCTGCTGGCCATCGCCGACCGGCACACCGCCGGGGCTAAGACCGAGTTGGACAGGGTGCTGGACTTGCAGAACTGGTTCCTGTCCAGTGATTTTAGTTATTCGCTGAAGACCAACCTGCCGAACTCGCAGCACTGGCTCGTCGACTTCCTCACTAAAGACAGGAAGGGCTTCTGCCAGCAGTTCGCCTGGGCCTTCGCCGCACTGGTCAGGACGCTGGGCTATCCCGTGCGGATCGCCGCCGGTTTCACTGGAGGTACCGCGAAGGGCAACGGCGTGTACCAGGTGACCACGGCGGACGCGCACGTGTGGCCGGAGGTGTACTTCTCCGGTGAAGGCTGGCTACGGTTCGAGCCAACTCCCGGCGGACCGCAAGGCCAGGGCACGGCCAGTCTGCCCGCCTACGCGAGCGGTGCTACTTCGAATGGCGGCGCACCTTCGCAGAACGGTTCCAACGGCCAGAATGGTTCACAGACGAACTCGTCCAAAGGCGGAAATACGACTCAACTCCACACCCGCGGCGAGGACCAAGGGGGCGGGACAGCTGGTACGACGGCCATCCCTGCCAGCGGATCCAAGATCGGCTACGCCATCGGGATTCCGCTGGCCATCTTTCTTCTACTCGCCTGGCCGAGCGTGGCCAGGCTGGTGACGCGGCGCCGGCGCTGGCTGAGGGCTGCCAACGACGCGGACCGGGCTAATGCAGCATGGGCTGAGCTCACCGATGATCTCGAGGACTACGGCTACGAATTCAGCCCTGGTGAGACCCCGCGTGCGCTGACCAAGCGGATCGCCCGCGAGGCCGGGCTCAATGACCAGGCCGCCACAGCACTTAAGCGGATCGGATCGGCGACCGAGCGTGCCCGTTACGCTCCCACGGCGCTATCCGGCGCAGGCATGGCAGCCGACACGCAGACCGTGCGCCGCTCGCTGGCATCCTCGCGCAGCCGCGGGCAACGATTGCGCGCCATCTGGCTGCCAGCCTCGACGCTGACCGCGGCATGGCAGCTGACCCAGCGGGCAGGCGACTTGTTCAACTGGCTGGATGTCTCCTGGCCGGCATTCCAGCGCCGACTACGGCGCTCGGTCCAGCGGCGTCCCGCCTAGCGGCTGTTGCCGCCCTCCTGACGACGCCGCCAGCGCTCCTCGATCCGGTCCATCAGGCCTGCGTTCTGCATCATCTTGGCTGACCGCCTGCGCTGGCGCCGGGAGGGCTTGCGCTGGCCAGCGGCTCGGCGGTCCACCGTCATCCCGGTCATGCGCCGGTAACTCGTGACCGCCCAGACGCAGCTGGCAATCATGACCACAAGGCCGACACCGTCGAGCCACGGGTACTTGAGCACTACCCCTGCCGCCACAATCCCGACACCGAGGACGAAAGCGATAGCGGCCTGTACCACTCTGCGGCGGTAGTGGACTTTGGGATCTTTTGCCCGCATCGCCTTAGCTAGGCGCGGATGATCGGCATAGAGCGCCTGCTCAATCTGCTCGAGCTGACGCTGCTCGTGCTCAGAGAGCGGCACTGTGCCTCCCATGGACTCTTGCAAAGGCCGGCGGAGCCCCTTTGCACCGCCTACTGGCTGCGGTGCTCTACGCCCAGAATACGAGCGCTTAGGCGCCATGTGGAAGGGTACACGGCAGCGCGCGCAGATCCTGCACGTCACAACTGCCCTCTGTATCGGCTATTTCGTCCCGTGGCCCGGGTCAACCAGGGTGGCCGGGCGGATTGCCTCGGGGCCAAATCGGCCCGAGATCCGGTCCAGAGCGGACTCGGCGTCCCGCCACGACGTCGTCGTTTCGCTCTCGCCCAGCGCAAGCTGGGTAGCCGCAGCGGAGGCAGGCACCAAGCCACTCGCCCGGACCCCGACCAGCCGCAGCCGCGTCTGCGGGCTCATTCCCGAAGCCGCATACAGCGCGCAGGCTGTGGCATAAATCGCCTTTTTTTTGCTAGTGATACCGCGCCAACCGATATCTCCGCTCTTTCCCTACACGTCGGCTTTCCGCAGCTTCACCACGACTGTCCTGGTGGCGTAGCCGGATTACCACAACGACCTGGCAGTCCGCCGCGAAAGCCGCAGCAACTCGCGCCGGATGACCGCTGGGTCAGCGACGTCGACTGCGAACGTCTCCTCGCTTCCGACGCTCTTCTCCCGGACCGAGGACTCGACGTCCCGGTCGTCGCGGCCCCACGCAAGCGCG